>Ga0208544_10002096_pt1 | contig 13290 bp, 18 predicted proteins | sample DEB08_DNA_9_FD_184526 | JGI IMG/M metagenome (GOLD analysis project Ga0208544, IMG submission 184526) | Aqueous microbial communities from the Delaware River and Bay under freshwater to marine salinity gradient to study organic matter... | ecosystem: Environmental > Aquatic > Marine > Coastal ...
ATAAAAGTTTTTTATATGCGTTTAAAAGCATTTCGCGAGATGTTTTGTTGTCACCCAAAACACCCATTGCAGATTTTAAAGAAAACCCGTCTTGACGAAATTCCATGATGAGCCTAGCCATACTTTCGATATTGTCACAATACTTTGTGTTAGCACTCTGACCCGCAAATGCGTTCTGACTTAAACTAATTGCTGCTACTAATAATGCTACTTTTAATGTTTTCATTGTTTTTTCTCTCGGTTGTTTTGCTTCAGTAATGAAACTATAGTGCATAGAGATTAATAAGTAAACACTTATTTGTGTTTATTTTTTAAAGTATTTAACAGCGAACTTTGCACGGCATCTTTGTCACTCAGAACGCTCATCACCCGTTCATCAATTGTACCCTTGCTGATTATATGAAATACTCTTACAGGTCTCGTCTGGCCTTGTCTGTGTAACCTGGCGCAGAACTGTTGATAGAGTTCAAGCGACCAGTTTAATCCAAACCATACCAGGGTTGCTGAACCGCCTTGAAGGTTTAACCCGTGGCCCGCTGACGCTGGGTGAGCAACTAACATCTTTATTTTGCCTGCATTCCAGTCTTCAATCTCAGCACCGTCTTTACTAAGTATCACCGCATCTGGAAACTTTTCTTTAATCCTAGCCAAGTCAGATTTGAAATTGTACGCCAGTAAAATATTCTCACCTGCATTGTCATTAACGATATCAACTAGCGCATCAATCTTTGCGTCATGGATTAGCTCGAAATTTTTAGCAGTGTCTGTATACAATGCGCCGTTAGAAAACTGCAGTAGCTTATTGGCGAGCACACCCGCGGATAGCGCTTCGAATTCTGATTGCTCCCACTCTAAATATAAATTTTTACTAAAGTCAGTATAGGCCTGCATTGTTTTAGTTGGTAGCTCAACTTCTACATTTATATCTATACGGGCCGGCATATCCAGGTAGTCTTCTGCGCTCATGCTTAATGTATGAGGTGAAATTAATTCCTCAACCGTAGCCTTTGCCCAGTCTTTAGGTGTGTAGGCATAGCCCATGTAATCCGTATCAAAATAGCGCTGACGATATGCAGTGATGTTTCTACCTAGCGCTTGACCGTTATCAATTAAAAAAGTTTGACTCCAGAGGTCCATCAAACCATTTGGTGCTGGAGTACCCGTTAACAGTACCACAAATTCACTAATACCGCTGACGCGTTTCAACGCTTTAAACCTGGCTGATGTTGGGCTTTTAAAAGAAGAGCTTTCATCAATGAATAGTCCGTCAAAAGGCCATTTTGAATAGTCAAACTTACCGTTAGGTAATTTACAATAATGGTTAACTAACCACACCGCATTCTCGCGGTTTATTATTACCAGGTCTGACGGCAACAGTAAGGCACTGAGACGCTGCTTAGGTGTGCCTGTAGCGATGTTAATTTTTAACCCTGTTAGATGTGACCACTTCTGAGCCTCTTGCTTCCACACTGTGTTGCACACTCTTAACGGAGCAATAATTAACCCGCGCTTCATAGAGAAGCTGTCAACCAGTTCACTAATTGCAGTCAGTGTAGATACACTTTTACCTAGCCCCATTCCCAAACAAATAAACGTTCGCTTCTTGTCAACTATAAACCTGGATGTTTTAACCTGGTATGCATGTAGATTATCATAAGAAAGCATGTATAAACTCCTCAACACTGTCAATCACAAGCACAGTAAACGCTTGTGATTTTAATTTTTTAATTTGGTGTATTTGTAAGGGAGATATCTTGCCCCCTGGTCTTTTGAATTCAACAAAAACAATACGCCCTTTTTTTAAAAAGATTTTATCAGGTACACCACGGTTTGATGGCGAGACAAACTTATATACCAACCAACCGTGGTCTATTGCCCAGAGGGTGCACTTACGTTCGATGTCTTTTTCTAGACTACTCATATGTCAGCCCAAGACTTTCTAAAATAGTAACCGCTTCGGTAATATAATACTGGTAATCTAAATCAACTGGGATAGGCCCTAAGTTCATCATGGGTAATGCCCCTTCTGTTTTAGGTACTTTATTATCGTTCCTGGCGTACCTGATACACTCAGTGGTTGTTGTACTGTAATACCATCTAATTGCCTTACCAATCATTACTCCTTGGCAGACAGCACCTCCGTTGACCGTACGGATAGAAACAAATTTAGTCATGTCAGTACAATTTAAAATTGTATCTTCAATAGTCTTGCCGTGAATGAGGTAATCCATAACAGCAATATAGCAGATAGTGTTTGCTGTATTTTTGGATAGGCTGTTTAGTGTAAACATACCTTTACCTTTGCATGCGTCATTTGGTTTAACTGCAAAGTAATTGTTTACATCACGAGAATACAGTGCTTTATAAAAGGTATCTTCAAGTACAAAACCTGTAGTGTTTTCCCATTCTTGACATACCCAGTTAACTTCATCAGTTTTATCGTTGTCAAACAGCAATACTATACCGTCAGTATTAGCTGAGTATACTTTAACACCGATAGCCACAAGGCTCTCAATCAACATCAGCAAGCTAAGTTGACCGCTGATAGTTGTTTGTATTAGTAATTCCGGTGAGTATAGCGCGCTATACTGGTTACCAAATTTGCCGAATGAGGAGTTAATAACAACCTTAAGACTGTTACTTGTTACCATATCACCGGCTGTCTTTGCTGCTATTCGTTTCTCAACTATTGCCCTGTACACATTATTAAATTCAGGTGTCAAGTGTTGTGGGTATAAACCTTGGTTAAGAATGATACTGGGATAGTAAGACACAACATCTTTATCAACCAGGGTTTGGTTAGGTCCCGCTACAATGCTTTGCTTTTTTTCACAGCTGTGTAATCCACCCATACCCATCTTGTACTTAGCGCCATCAAATAGTATCGGCGACGCTATTTCTTTTGGTAATAGTACTGAGCCTTTCTCGTTAACAACAAACACAGCGCGTTTTACTTTTTCAAGCGCATCTTTAAACTCATCGCTTTTAAACGTTACGAACGACGGTACTTTGTATACAAACTCAGCACCTGACTCAATTGCTGTCCGGTGTACATCAACGCCTGCTTTAGTTAGTGCCAGCTTGAATACTGCCTCAGCAATTTGCGCATCACTTTTAGTCTTGAGGTTAGTCTTATACTGCTTAGACATGACCTCACGGAGTTCTATCTCAGGTATTAGCTTTTCATACAGGTCTCGTGTCAATTCTAGGTCACCGTTGATGCAGTAGTCCTTTAACTTTTCAGCACGACAAGATGTGATGATAGCGCCAGGCTCGATAGGTAAGTCCTGTAACTTTTTAGAATGTAACCTACCACCTCTAAGTTTTAAAGAACCGAAGCCTGGACTGATGCACATTAAATCAATGTAATCAATATTAACCTTAGGTAAGCCAAACTTTTTGTCTACTTGCCAGCCTTTTAGATTGCTCTCGCTGATAATGCCATCCGATAACTGTTTTAACTGGGCATTGTTGTATCCAGCAAAGCACGCTTTTAACATCGGATTGTCGTAACCTTCTAAATTAAAGCCAATAATCGTGTGATTTAATACTAGGTTTTTAACCTTAGCCATATTAAAGTTGGTAAAGTCATCGTTATGTATTTCAAAATATAGTTTTTTATGAGTGTCTACATTTTCAATTCCTACAGAAAAGTAGTTGAGGTAGCACTCGCAATCAAGTAATAATTTCATAGAAGTACCTTATTTTATTTAAAAAAAAGGCCGACCTAAGTCGACCTAAAAGTAAGGACCAGTAGATTAAAACTCGTCATCCAATATCATTTCAAAATCGTCGACTGATGCAACACTTGCAGCACTAAAGGTTTCACCAGCTTTAGCAAACTGAACACCTAATAGGTTAGCAAGTAACTGCTTGCCGCCTTTAGGGTGGTCGCTATACCAAAATTCTAGTATAGCGTTGACATAACAACCAGCATAGATAACATCATCTTCAGCTGCTAAAGGTGTTTTGTCACGGTTTAATACTGGAAAGCGGCTATTTGACGTGCCTTTAAAAGCCATGTGATTTTCGTAACCGTCATAGTCTTTAGTGTCACCGTCAGCAAAGCAAGTACGCTTTAAAGACTTAGGTATTTTTGCTTCAGAACCAAACTTACTTACTAAAAATTTATCCATTGAAGCTTCAACAGTTTTTATTAAATCGGTTTGCTCGTCTTTGTGGATTAAAAACGTGCCTTCATACTTGCCTTCGTTACCTTCAAAGACTGCTTTTTTGAACAAAGCTGGGAAAGACAAACGAACGTTATTTAATTTTACTCTTACATTATCAGACATTTTATTATTACCTTGTGTTTAAGTTTAAGTTTTATGTCAATTGATTTGACGGGTTAAGTTTATAACAGTTTATAACAGGTGTAAACAGTTAATTTAGATAATATCGAAATCATCTATACAGTTAAGTTTTAATGCAGGGCGTTTATCACTCTCAACGGCTAGTGCTGGCTTGCCCTGCGGTTTGATTACCAGGTTTTCAATAGTGTTGTATTTATTTCCTAAAAGTTTTTCAGCCTGAGTAGGAGAGATTAACTTTTGCGTAAATATCTCACTAACTTTATAACGCTTAGCACGCAATACTTGTTCAGCTTCTTCCATATCTGCCCAGGTCCGTACTGACCGACCAGTTACCAATTTATAACCTGATACCGATTCACCTGACTCAAGCTGTGAAAATATGAACCCCTCGACTGCTTTTAAATACGATTCTATCAGCTTCTTGTTTTGCATTACCTTGGTTAGGTCAAGTTGCTTATCGATAACCGGTAAATCCAAATCATCAAATTCAGCGCCGATAACAGCTTCAACGTGAGTCTTTAAAGTTTGACAGGTAGGTTTAGCAGGGCACCACTGACATTGCTTGTCACCGGCTTCCCTAGGAGCATCATCAGTAAAGCATAGTTCAGCTCTTGGTTTAACATAGTCATCAGCCCAGTCCAGTAATTCGCCTGCAGATATAGTCCACTCAGATATGTTCTGCATACGGGGCTGGTAGATATGAATTATGATTTTATGAATAGGCTTATTGCCCACCAGTTTATAGGCCCCTAACGCGTACAGCATTCCCTGAGTATTCTCAACAGGTGATACTGCAATACCTTTACCGTATTTCAAATCCACTATTTCTAGTGTTGCTGTTGCTTCGTTATACGATATGAAATCAGCAGTACCAAAACCTTCTGGCACCCAGTCGCTGAAGTCTACACGGGTTTCAACATAGTGCTTACCTGGAATAGCTTCACAGTAATCCGCATACTCTTGCGCATAACGCACCATATCTTTATCGACTACTACGTCCGGTTCATCCTTAAGGGTACAATTTAAGTAGTCATTAGGATTGATTTGGTCTTCCAGAACCATTGCTGCTAGTTCGTGCGCACATGTCCCTTCTGCTGCAGCAGGACTTGAACCACTAGACTTGAATTCTTCAGAGGCGGAGACAGAGCCTGGACAGGCAAGCCAACGGGCGGAACCGCTGGCGCTTAGTTTTGCATGTTTCATTTAATACGCCTCTTTTTGTTTTGCTTCTACGCCTGTAGTGTAGTCAGCAACACAGACTTGCATGAAGACACCAATTAGCTCAGGGTGCTTTTTTGCGTACCCTTCACCTAATTCATTGTCTATCCTGTTAATAGCTTCATCTAGATAAACGTGAGCAGTCATACTTGCCTGCCTCATTAAAGCGCTGTAATCTATCATCAGAACGCTCCCTTTTCAATAAGATTAAAGACTTCAACATAATGCTTAATATCTAAGTCGGCAATTTTGTTAGAGTCATAACGTAAAAGCAGTGCTTTGATTTTGTCCTTGTTACCTGGTTTTGCTCTTGCTGTTTGTAAGCATAACATCTTAAGTTCTTCAGCTGACACAATAGTGGCGTCTGCTTTAGTGTCATCAATGATGACAGGTGGTTTGCATACTTGAGTAAGCTCAGGCTTAGTGTAGACAGGTAGGTCTGGTTTAGGTGTAGCAACCGGTTGGATGTTCGCTGCTGCAAGAGTTGCGTTTAATGTATTAATAGCAGTTGTTAGTTGTTCAATCTGAGTTTCTAGTGACATGATAGTTAGCCTTATTTAAGTTAGGTTCGGTTTAAACCAGGTACAATGATAGACTGATTGAAAGCAGAAGTAAACTATTAGTGTCAATTATAACTATTCCGATGTATTATCAAGACTTCAATTAACCTGGGAGTAAAAACAATGATTTACATGACCACCCTTGAACTGGCTGAGAAGCTTAATGTACACAGGGTAACAATAATGCGTATGGCGAAAGACGGGCGCATTCCTTATATACGCATCAGCCCAACAGAATTCAGATATGATTTTGAAAAGGTAATGGAGGCACTACAACCTGCGGAGTAAAAAAATGCCCGCAATAAATGCAGGCACTTTTAATGACGCTGGTAACCAGCCAACATCCACACCGTATTCACTAACCTAAGGCAAGATTATGAAACACATAACAGATAATACCACAAAACTCGAAGTGAGTAACCAGGAGTTTTTAGACGCAATTTTCGGTCTTGACTCTAACGAAGTTATTGTCACTAACTTTATTGATGACCCAGGCAAAATAGCTGACGAAGACAAGCTGAGATGCTGGTCTGCACATTACGCTTATAACTACTTAAACAAGATGTCACCTGAAAACAATCAGTACTATTGTATATCTCTTTTTAATGAGGGTGCTGATGGTAAGCCTCGTCGTAGGAAAGCACAGTTTAAAGAATGTCATGTAATAGTCGTGGATGATGTTGGTGAAAAGATTCCACTAGACAGGATGGCAAACCTACCTGAACCTGCGTTTAAATTGGTTAGCAGTGCAGGCAGCGAGCAATGGGGCTTCATATTAAACGAGCCTTGCACCAGTCAAATGAAAGTTGAAAACCTTTTAGACGGTTTAATTGGTAAAGATGCGCTGACTGTTGACGGTAAAGATACAGGCATGAAAGGTGTGACACGTTACGTACGGTTGCCTGAAGGTAGTAACACTAAAGACAAACGATATGTGGATGGTAAACCGTTCAACTGTTATTTATCACACTGGGCACCTAATAACAGAGTCAGTATAGATGCGCTTGCAAATGAATTCAACATTGACCTGGTTGCGCCGATAGCAAATAGTAGCAGTATGGGCCTGGGCATTACAGATAGTCGTGCGACAAGTAACCCAGTATTTAAAGCACTGCAACCTACAGACGAGCGAGGAGGTGGTTGGTTGAACTGTGATTGTATTAATAGTGATGAGCATAGTGACCCAACAGATAGAACAGGTGCAGCTGTATTAATACGCAATGACGGTAGTATTGGTTATAAATGTCATCATGGTCATTGTGAAGGTACTATTAACGGACCGAAAGTATTAGATATGTTAAGTGCCCAAGATGATACGTTCTTACCTGCGTATGATTTGTTTCGCGACAGTTTAGTATTAAACGACTTTGATATTGTTCCTGTAGGGAATGACGGTAAGACTGAAAGGGTGCCGAAATTTGACGTAGATAGATATGTTTATATTGGTCACGAGGAAAAATACTACGACCTAACAGCTAATGTCAGTCTTAGTAAGACAGCATTGAATAGAATGAACGCCCACCTGAATCCTGATGGTAAGGTTAAAGGTAACGCTGAGAATTTACTTATAAGGTCTACTGACCCTATGCAATCAACAGCAGATGTTGTAGGATGGCATCCAATATCAATATTCAAACCTGACAGAGAAACAATCATATATAAAGAAGGTGGTGCCCGTAAACTGAACACCTGGGCAGGTACAGCATATACTCCTATGGAAGGTGATGTAAGTACCTGGATGAATTTATGTGAGTATCTGATTAGTGATAAGCGAGAACGAGATGTGGTATTAGACTACCTTGCTTTTTGCGTGCAGCATATTAATATTAAGCCTGGATTCTTTTTAGCCCATCGTGGTGCGCATCGTATCGGTAAGGATTTATTTTACAAAGCGTTTTGCGGGGCACTCGGGCCTGCTATCACAGTGTCAGCTACACTTGATGATGTAACAGGTGGATGGGGCGACACGTTAAACGAGAAAAAATTTCTTATATTTGAAGAGGTTTCTAAGTCTCAAAATAAAGATGCATACAACTCGATTAAAACAATAGTAGCCCCAACTGCTGATGGGTTGATGAAAATAAACATGAAAGGAGGTAAGATACGCTATCAGAAAAACGTGTTAGGTGGTGTTATTATGTCTAACCGAAAAGATTTCTTAGCACTAGAAGCTGGCGACAAACGGTTCTTTGTTTTTGATAGTTATATTGAGCCAAAAGATTCTGCATATTATCAGAACATCATTAAATGGTACGACAATGACAACGGTTATGCCAAAGTATTGGACTATTTAATGAGAAGAGACATTAGTAAGTTTAGTGGTGCAGCCTTGCCATTTGTCACAGATGCAATGAAAGAAGTGATTGAGCTAGGTAAAACAGATTATGAACAAGACTTAGTTGAAATGGTGACCGACAGGGAAGCACCATTTGATTGTGATTGTGTACCTATCAAGGAGTTTAAACGAGTGTTACGTGACAATCATATTAGAGGTGGAAATAATGGGCACGAGGCAATCATGAAGAAACTTGGTTGGATAAAAGCCAGACCGTCAAAAAAGATAAACGGTGATGTATTAAATGTACCGACAAGTTGGTTTTTTGTTGATAATAAGCCCCTTACAAAGAGTGACTTAGCTGACTTACATCTGGAAATGAAAAGCAAAGTATACGAAGGCTTTTAGTTAATCTCATTAAATGCGGGATTTTCGCACTACGGGAATCCCGCAACTTTCTAAATTACGGAAAAACCGTAGCGCGGGAATCCCGCAACTTTCTAAATTACGGAAAAACCGTAGCGCGGGAATCCCGCAATTCTACCAGAGTATCATTTTTTTAGTCAAAGTATCAAGAGGTAACAAAACCGATGATACCTCCGAAGCCTTTGGTGGTAAGACCTGTAGGCCTGGTATCAAAGTATCAATTTATTATTATATATATATAGAAAATAATAAATAAAGGATATAGGATAAAGGATATGACTACATGGCCCCCCCTATATATATGGTGCTGGGGGTTAGAAATGGTTTTGATACCAGATACCTTTGGCCATTTTAAGCTTAAACTCTTGATTTATATAGATTTTATGGTAAAACAAAAATGATACCCCTATTTTCTAGCACAAAAGTGTTTACACTAGCACTTAAGCGTGCAATAATCCCATCTCACAAAACATTAACTAAAGGTAAACTACAAATGCAAGAATTTGAATACGACTACGCAAACCTGGTTGAAGAAATACTAATCAACGGTAAAACGCGTGAAACTCGCAACGGTCCAGTAAAAAGTTTGTTTGGCAAGTCGCTTGTTATTACTGACATTGCAAATAACTTCCCACTCATCCAAGGTCGTCAGATGTCACCTAAAGGAATAATCGGTGAGTTTGCAGCAATTATCCGTCAGCCTAAGCACATTGACGACTTTACAAAGTGGGGCTGTAACTACTGGTCAAACTGGTGCAATGAAGATGGTAGCCTCAATGTGGACTACGGTAACGAATGGTTTAAGCACGGCCAAATGGACCACTTAAAGCACTCGCTTAAAAACAACCCTACTGACCGTCGAATGATTATTAGTGGTTGGAATCCAGAAAACTTACCAAAACTTAATCTTCCATGCTGTCATTACAATTATCAGTTTTATGTTGAGGGCAAAACATTGAGTATGATATGGACACAGCGTTCAGTTGATACAATGATTGGTTTGCCTTCTGACATCGTCCTGGGCGCACTTTGGCTCATAACCCTGGCAAATGAGTTCGGGTATACGCCCGGTGTCCTTAAAATGGACCTGGGGGACTGTCACATATACCAGGAGCACCTTGAAAGCGCTCAAACGTACATTGCACGAGTAGATTCAGCCAGTGTGGCTAAAAATCCTATGGCACCTGTTGGCTATATGATTAACTCATCACCAGGTAAACCATTTGAAGAATTTGAGCCAACTGACTTGCACCTGGCACTTTATCCTAGCTTCAGTAAACTTAATTTTTTATTAAAGGCGTAACACAATGACTAAAGTAAAAAAAGATTTAGAAATGATATTTAAACGTGTTGGTGACTGGAATGCACAGCGCTACTCGCGTAAGTATAATCAACAGCTAACCTCTAAACTGCTGAATGAAGAGCACCAGGAGTACTTTGACGCAACAACACAGGTTGATAAGCTAGATGCACTCTGCGACGTGTGTTATGTGGCCATGGGCGGTCTGTGGAAGCTCGGCATAAACAATGTGTTTTCAAATAATGATACGTATTTGTTCGGTAATATATTGCGCGGCATTAAAAACAGTGAGATAATGTTGAAAGTTATCATTGCCACAGCAATCGAACTTGCTGAAACTGATTTAGGCATTACACAAGAAACATTTGTAAAAGCAATGACAATTGTTTGCGATGCAAATGACACTAAAACTGCACCTCAATCATTAGTTCCACCAAATGTTAAGGCAAACATCAACAAGGGAAAAGGTTTTGTACCACCTGAAGCCAGACTTGCAAAACTATTAAGAGAGAAATCATAATGGAAGATATTGTAAAGTATGTAATGGCTGAAGCGGCTAAGTCTAATTTAGACAAACGTAAAGTAGGTTGTGTTATTGTCAATAAAACCTCAAATCGAATCATTGGTAAAGGTCATAACTGTAAACCTGAGCGTGACCTTATATCTGATAGTCCTGAAAAAGTATTTCATGCTGAAGTTAACGCAGTGCGCTCAATATCAGCAGCAGATTGCTATTTGATTACTGAAGGTGATATTACAGCAATAGCATATGTCAGTCACGCCCCGTGCAAAGACTGTGCATCATTTTTACTTGAGTATGGTATTTCTGAAGTTGTGGTTGTAAAAGAATTTATGAAGTTTGACAGCGATAAACTTAGATATGACCTCATACCGCCTGAAGTATTAAAAGCCCTTGCGGAAGTATTAACCTACGGGGCTAAAAAGTATAAGCCTAACAACTGGCGTGAATGTGATGACTCTGAGCGCTATGTCGGGGCATTACTTAGACATCTACAGGCATATCGATTAGGTGAGCGTGTAGATGCTGAGTCAGGTCTTGACCACCTGGCAATGGCAATGACAAACGTTGCAATGCTATACGGTATTGATTACCAAACGTTTAACAACAAATAGGTGTGTACATATAGTTACTAATACGTAATTATATGCACCTTAAGTAATCAAAATAGGAATTACAATGCGACAAATTAAAACACTAATTGAGCCCTACAAGTCTCGCAGTGAGGCCGCAAAGCATATGGGTGTGCATCTTAACCAATTAAATAGATGGCTCATTTGTGATGCTATGGTGGATGATAATGGCGATGTATGGATAAAAACAAGTAAAAAACCTTTAGCTAATCTGGAAATCAAATGAAATTTTTATCACAGGGAAAGTATTACACGTTGAATGAATTAATCGAGCTAATTAAGGAGAAACAAAATGAGAATATCACCGGCTGAGTACACAAAAGACGGGTTCATTTTAAATGACGGCGCACTTTATGTCATCTTCGATAGTGTTAGCAAAAATACCCTAGGGGGATTAGACATATCACGAGGTGATTTAGTAGTCGGCTACCTATCTGAACGAAAGCAGGCTGAAGCTGAAATAATCATGGCTCAATTGGGTATTGAGATTTTAGATAACAAGGGAGCGGAATTATGAGCAAAGAAGCGTTAAGGTTGCTACTGGCTAAGACAAAATCTCAGAATGCGCGCTGGAAACGCATTTCTAATCAGACAGTAGATGAAATTATTTCAACTCTTGAAATACTATTAGAAGAAAAGTAACTACATATATCCCGTATGTATAAAGGATTGCAATAGCGGTACAATACCCTCATTATCATATGAGGGTATTTTTACATGTCTACTTTATCAGATTTCGCAACACTCGCCGAAGCTCAAGCACACACAGAAATAACAGATAAAAAACAAGTTGGCTCAGGTCAAGCGCGTGGATTCTTTGTTAGTTCTGGTATATGGACAGCCCTACGACAGATTCAATCAGACATGACTCACCCATTATACGCCCTAGCCGATGCTGTAATAGTAACCGCCAGTGATGGCTCTAGCTATTTTGGTATGGACTCTAGCACAGCAGAAGGCCAAGGCAACTTAGCAGCATCTCAGATATTAGTTGACGCTGGTGTGATGACAGAAGCACAGAAACTAGAGCTGTTTTCTAAGGCACTAACGGTAACTAAGCCGTATGCGAATGCAACACAGGCAGAATTCTTAAAAGCCAAAGGTTTAACAACATACATACAATTAACACCTGTCAACGGCTGGCTTAAAATAACCACCACAGCAGATTGTGAAGCACACAGGCCACAGGTTTTTGCAGACATACAAGGTATTAAACGACGAGTAGCTGGGTTTGATGTTGTGAGTGTTGCGGGTAACTATCTTACACAAGTGCCAAGAGAGCATGCCACTCTGTACGTGGAAGATGCCTATAATGTAGTGAGTTAATTATGGCTTATTACTTAAATTTTTTGGGTGGTAATGATTATGTAAGCATCCCTAGCGGTATGACATTATCATCAGTTGGGGACTATTTTGAGTTCGAAGTAGATATTGTTAATAACGAAGGTTTCGTATTCGCAGGTGCTAGCCATACTTTCGGCCATGTGTTTGGATATTCTATCACTAAATATCGGCTTAGGGTTGCAACTAGTGGTACAGTTTCAGAAATTACAGCGCCCGTCCCTTCGGGAAGAACAATAATAAGGATAACAAGAGAAGCGGCAGGATATGACCTGATTGTAGATGGGTCAAGTTTAGGTTCTCTTTCCCAACCAGCAGGATTAAGTCCAATAATCCTAGGTTTGTGGTCTGTGCAAGGGTCCGCATCCTGGCTTAGATTGTATAGTTTTGAATACGGAAATACATCAGGGGCTATAAGATATTACGACCCATCCGCAACAGGTGGGACAGGCTCAGTTCTTAAGGATACTGTAGGAACTAATGATGGTACACTTCAAAACATGCAAACAGACGGCAGTCAATGGGTGTTTTATAGTGACGCTACAGCAATAGAGTTAACACCTGCGGCTATTAATTCGAATAGTCAGAGCTTTAACCCATTAATACAATATGCTTCTTTACTGGCACTATCACCAGGTGTCGTTGATTCGGCTTCTAGCAGCTTAAATCCTGTAATCCAGTACAGTGCGTCTTTATTGCTTGCAC
>Ga0208544_10002097_pt1 | contig 13288 bp, 19 predicted proteins | sample DEB08_DNA_9_FD_184526 | JGI IMG/M metagenome (GOLD analysis project Ga0208544, IMG submission 184526) | Aqueous microbial communities from the Delaware River and Bay under freshwater to marine salinity gradient to study organic matter... | ecosystem: Environmental > Aquatic > Marine > Coastal ...
CCCCAAAACCCCAAAACCCCAAAACCCCAAAACCCCGTGCGCGAGTTCAAATAATATTGAAATGGGAAATAGGAAATAGGAAATAGGAGATGGAATGACAGCCACAATATGTGTAGGGAAGATATTATTTAAATAAGGGGCTAAAGGAGAATGGACTCGGCGGAAGCTGTCTGACGGCGGGTGACTTGGCGATGGATTCCACTCTGCATCTTTCTGATAAGTTTAGATGCGAAGCTTCATAGGTGCCAGTCAAGGTGCGTAAGCTGGTTCTGCTTGGGTCATTCTCTTTTAATTTTCTCATAGGGTATCTTCGCCCACTGTTTGGTTGATTGATACGCTGATAGGCGTCGCTTGGGTGCGTCGGAGTGTGGAGGCGAGCTTGTTCACCAGCCCTCACAGCTTTGACTGCTCAACTGATCAGTTGAAGAAAGCGTACGCAAGGGACTGCTTGGGGTAGAGGAGGGCCTCGATCTCATCAGTCAATTGGAGGGGGTTAACATGGGGTCCCCAGTGGCCAACGACGTGACCGTCGCCGTTCACGAGGAATTTGGCGAAGTTCCACTCAATGTCGGCGACGACAGCGGTGCGCTTGTTGTACATGTCGGGGCTGTTTCTACGGACGAACTGGAAGACTTCGTGGGCGTTGTCGCCGTTGACGTCAACCTTGGAGAACATAGGGAACTCGACACCGTAGGTCTCAGTAGCCCAGGCCTTGATGGAGGCTTCGGAGCCGGGCTCTTGGTTGTTGAATTGGTTGCAAGGGAAAGCGAGAATCTCGAATCCGTCATCGCGGTACTACTCATGGATCTGAACCATTTCTCTGTAGTTCTGGTCGGTCAAACCTCAATAGGTGGCGACGTTGATGACGAGGGTGGCGGTGTTGTGGCTGTAGAGGTCGCCGAGGGGGGCAACCATGTGGCCGTCGATGTCTCTGGCGTTGATTTCCCAAAGAGAGCTGTAAGGCACGGTGTAGTGTGACATGCGATTTTTTATTTAATTAAATAATTATAAGAACGTCAATCAAACGAGAACTTTTAAATGCGCACTAAAATGCATGCGACCCTCAAAAAGGTCCTCTCCAAGCGCTTTGTCACCTCCCTCTTCAACAAAGTGGCAGTGCCCATCAAAGTCCGCCGCCAAGACCTCGTAAAGTACTGGCAGAGCTGTCCCTAGCAACTGAAACACACCAGCCTTTGTTTCTTTTCGAAAGAGCTCATCGAAATAGTGAACAAGACAAACACTCGGCTACTTTACGCGGACATTTTGACAAAAACTTCCAATGCGCAACTATCATCAGCGAAGAATCTCGCGGCAGCTGGTGAGAATACAGTGACGGGTGGCACAAGCAGTGAAGACTACGCGCTACTCAACGCATTCGAGCTTCTCTGGAACATTGATAATTAAGGCTAGACATGGAAAGCGACGACAGAGGAAGTGAAGACGGAGAGCAAAGATCAAGAAGAGCAGCTAAAATTGGCTGAGCAGGATCAGTGCGTGGAAGAGATGAACTTAGTCTCTATTTTGTCGCATGAGTAAGATCATACCGATCGTGTCTCTGAAAGTGGTGCGCAGGGGAACAAGGTTGCGAAGGAGGAAGTAAAGTCTACAACTTAGTCTCAGGTGATCTAGACTGGGAGCCAGGTACAAGGGCATGCGCTAACTATCAAAGAGGAATACTTAGACAAGTTGATAGATTTGTGCATCGCAATCCGACCTACTTCATTCTTAGAGTTCTCGATGGACGAGTCGCCAATGATTGCTTTGAATGGCGACTCGGAGCTAATACTTATACCTGACGAGTCTCTGTTCATCAAGGCGGTTGACCATAAGTAGATCGCGACCTGGGACGAGTTTGAATTCGTTCTCTCCGTCATTCTCGAAAACCGCCTCCTCAGGCTATTCCAAGCTCACCTCGACTCCCAGTTCTAGCTACAGTCGATGGATCTGAGCGACGATGAGGAAAAGAAAGCGGCAGATTTAAATGCGGCGAAAACACAGAAGAAAAAGAAAAACAAGAGGAAGCAAAATAAAAAGAAAAAGAAGTAGAAAAAAGAAGCAGAAACATCATTAAGTGAAAACGCCGCGTAAGTTAACATAACCAATTTTCCCACGTCATGCTCACACGTTTGTTTTAGTTTACTTATATAGAAAGCGTTCCGAAGGTTCTTGAAAAACCGTAAAGAGATATGGAGTAAGGCGCAGTCAGTCTTGAACAAGGGTACTGGTGGTGGCTACGAAGGCTCCCGCGAGTCTAGTCCTCACAGTCAATCTCTGTTTTCATTCTCCTCGCCACATGAAAGTCACTCAAGTGGAATCACTGTCAAGAAGCTTCGCAAGCTGCCCGCCTGCTCGATCACTGAAAAGTTGAATTTCCCAATCAAGTTCGACAAAGATGCCTTTTGCCTCGAGTTTAACAGTGCCAAATCGACGACGTCGGACTGCGAGCCCACCTCTTCAATCCTATTTAAGAAGCTGAACATATCACCAGCAACGAGCAGTTCAGCTGGAGGAAGGGGCAAGATTAAAAAGTCAGCGCGCAAATTTTTGAATTTTGAAAAAACGCGACAAACAACGGTAGATGCCTAGAAAGCTAGTCAATTCAAAATTAACGAACCAAAAAGTTAATCGACCTCACCGCCAGGCAAGAACTAAACTTAAATTGAAAAGAGCATCTACTCGGATTAAACATCGGATGACCTCAGCGACTTCTATTTACTGCGCCATTAAGAGATCACGGGGCATCAAGAGCCAGCAACCATCTAGCCAGAGTTCCCTTTGTAGCCAACAAAGGAGGAGATCTTTTTTGGTCAGTCATCCTTGTCTAAAATCAGAGAGGAAGAAGGTCAAAGTAGGAAGTCATTCAATTCTGACGCGGACTCAGACTACGAAGATGATATTTCGTCGGAATCGTCTATTTATGACCCTGAAACTGGCTTGCGAACTGGTTTCGGACCCCAAAAAGCCTCTTCGCAATCACCTGGAGAGTTCCACTTCGAATAGTTCTTGAAAGACTCGTACCAACGCGCCTACAATGTGTTCGAGTCATAAGCTCTTGCTCGTCATCATGTCGTCGATACATACAATTTCAACCCGGAGAACAAGTGGCACAACATGTACTTAATGAACCAGTAACAAATGTAGATCCAAAGCCTATTGCAGCAGAGTCATGAGCTATTCCCGCCTTAATTCGAATCCTAGATCCAACACCAGCAATAATACTAGCCTCGACACGAGCACTACAACCGACACAAAAACCAGAACTCTTACAATCACCCTTATAATAATAACAAAAGAAGCAACTATAGCCACGGACAGTAGCACAGACAGAACCATCACGCGTTACCACTCTCCTACGGCACATAACCTGCCGCCCATCAAGACAACACAAATAACTTTTATTACTTCAATAGAAGCAATTAGCACTAAAACCACCACGGCTAAACTTAATCGTAGCAGTCGTAACCGACCTACTAAAGACGCTACTGAAGCACGGACTAAACCAAGTATGTTCCTTGATTTGTATTTAATTTAAGCCACTCAAATCATTTAATTAACAATTTTAATTTAACTAATGGCTCTTAATTTGTTTTCGCGAAGGTCTCTGCAGTCTTCGTCGATGATCCTGGCAGCTTCCCAGAGAAGAATCCCGGGATAGATAGTTTACCGTAGTTTTGGTGCCATTGGCCACATGCCTACTAGGATGTTCCACAGTGGCGGCCATAAAGGCGAATCAGGCATCGACTACTTTTCGGAAAGCCAGACTGATCAAGAAGATAGAAGTGCGTCGACACCATATGATGATGATTTCTATATGGCTGACAAATTGCCTGACGAAGAACACTCTCTAATCCTTGGGTTGGCTGAGTTCGAGCAAAGTATCAGACTGTTGCACGAGAAGAAATACACTGAGAGTGAAGGCTACCTTAAAGAGGCACTCACGATTCTGAAGAAGGCTTAGCAGGAGAGAAGTCTCGGCTACATGTATATCCTCAAACGTCTCGCATACGTGTGCTTCTTGAACAGGAAGTATGCAGAGGCTGAAAAGTATTTCCAAGTAGCGGCTGAGATGGTCCCCCGAGTGACCAAAAACCCTGTAAACATCTTTAATGCGCAAAAGAATCTGCTTTTGTTCTACACGCACACTGACATTGACAAGGCTGAAACTTATGGCGACAGGATGCTCAAAGATGTCGATGAGTACTTGCCTGTCCACTACAAACAGATCTGCTTCATGCTCGCTAACGTTCATTTCTTGAAGGGAGATCATCAGGGAGCGAAGAACTTGTATAGAAATGTTTTGAAGTTGGCTCCTAAGCCCGTCTTGGAGGCAAAGGTTCTCAACAATCTCGCCTTCACTTCCTGGATGCATGTTCTTGATTTGAAATCAGACAAGGAAGTTGACGAGGAGTCGAAGAAATTGATCTTGAAAGACGAGTCCTACGTCTAGGAATACTTGCTGCAATCCATCGAAATTCTTGAAAAATCTCAAAACAAAGACCTTTAAGGCAACTTCGAAGAATTGGAGTCTCTGCTGCTTCTGGACTTGGACAAAGTGGACGATGAAGGACAGCCAGTGACTAAGCTGGAGGAATACTAAGAGGAGAACTACTTTAACTTGTTGCAAGTGCCCAACCAAGGCAAAGCCATCACCAATCTGAGTGAATACTTGCTCATGACACAAGCCATGCGAGGAGAAATCAAAGTAAGTTAAATTAATGATTTTAATAGAGGAGGCCGTTGATTATTAATCAACTGGTATTAGCCAAGAGCCGTCTATTGCGCCCTATTGTGGTAGAGTGCTGTTGCTTGATATCAGACTGCGGCAGTCCATATAGGCCGAGAGAGCCAATTAAATCATCCTATCGCCTCGAACACCAGTCTTTCTAAATTAAGTTGACCCTGAATCCGCTTTTACTAACTTTTGTTCTTGTTCAGAATGCTGCTTTCTGGTTCCGACTTGGCCTCAAGTACTTTGAACGAGTCCAGCCGGATCAGATCGATCGCCACTTGACCATGCTTGCCCTTTTCTACGCATCTCGTGACAAGAAGATGATGGCCGAAGGTCTATACAGACAAGTGCTTGACAAACTTGAGTACGAGAAGGACACAGCGGCATTGAACTACAACCTGGTGATGGCCCTCAACTTCTACGGACGCATGCTGCTCTCAAACCCCAACAGGGCCAAAGAAGCGAACGACTACTTGAAACAGAGCGAGGAGATCGCAGCCAAGATGCCCTTTTGGTACGACAAAATGGACAACATCAGCATGCCCGAGTTCGATCTCGACTGACTATTGATTAAGTATTTAATGTTAAATCCGCTAATCCAAGCTCAAAAATAGAATTGTATTCTTACGATTAAATTAAAAACAATATTTATTTTAAGTCAATGAGTGTTTCACATCCCCGTTCCTTTGCTTCTTATATCGCTTAACATGCTCGGGTATGTCGTCGCCTCATAACGAGGACTCACTCATGCTAGACTGTTGAAAACTTTGTCTTCAATTTCTAGAACAAAGCGTTGACGTTGGTCTACGCGCTTTGAAGCCCATCAGCACTCAAATTGTCCTCATCCATTTGCTCAGCACTTTTGCCCATCACAAGACCATTGTTGACGAGGCCAGTGCCGTGACTCGGGAACTGCATCTCTTGGAACTCCTCATCAATGAAATCAGTGTCAGCGGAAAGTGTCGGATGCTGCACACTCGTGTAGTAGTTCTGTTACGACATGGGTCCCGCTGCAGCACTCGCACCGTACTGATTGTATCGCTGGTTGACGTTGCCACCCCGGTTTGGACCATACTGCTGGGGCTAACCTTTCGTCCCAGATGGTATGGTTGATTTGTGATGGCTTTTAGGTGGCAGCTAGTGGTTCTAAGTGATCCGATTCGTGTCAACTGTTTGGTAAACTGAAGAGAACTAAGGATTTTGGTTGCCACCTTGCAGTTGGTGAGGCTTGACTCCCTACACCTAGTTCTGCTGAAGCATCTACGGCGGCAAAGTTGAATAGTTTGTCTGGTGGTTGTTGTTTTGCACACTTCGGGACCGTTTGCCCATCTGCGTTGTCTCCGTGCTTCGTTGTGATACAATCGTGCCACCACCATGTGTTCCAGACACCATGCTCTGTCGCTTAACAGGAGGAGGCAGTTGGCTCTGGTTGTGCTAGGGGTTGCCCATGTTGTGGTAGAACTGACTGGGTGCGCGGTTGATCTAAAGTGGAGGCATCGAGATGGCTGACTGATTGTGCTGACCTTCTAAACACAGTTGCACAGCTTGTTTAATAATGTCCTCGTTGCTCATGATGCTCATGTTCGCGTTATGGTGTTGCGTTGTCACATTCATCTTCTGCACCACATTTGCAAACAGCTGGGCAGTCTCGTCAGGGGAAAGCATCTCGGGTGCCACTTGACCACCCTTTTAAACAAGTTGTTGGCTCGCACGGACGCCGTCTTTGCCGAAACCGCCGATCGTGCTCTCGAGGAACTCCGCCCCAAGTTATTTGCTAAACTCGTCGCATTTCTGGTTTACTTCACTGAGGTTCTTATTTATACGACCCTCTCTCGAGAACAAGTCTGTTAGTTAGTTCATTTTGAACTGTAGCTTCGAAATCTGGAAGTGGATCGACTCCAAGGCGTCAATAGTCTCTTTAGATGCTGGGCTCATTTGTCCTTGATCGCCCTGCTTTTGGAAGAAAGTGAGGATCTCTTCGACCTTGTGCCTCGTTACGACACCCCGTGCCTCGTCTTTGTACTCCTGAATCTACTGCTTCAGGTTCACGTTGAGGAGGCGCAGCTTGTAGACCTCAGACTGTTGAGTCATCTACTCGGTTGCGTTGTTCAACTTCACGATCAATTTGAAGAAATCGTTCAGCAAGTCGCGATAGTTCTGCACCACTCTCTCTTGGTCGACCACTTCGCCATCAGCTTCCTGGATCTCATCGATGGAGGTGGACGTGGAAGTGGACTGATTGCCGAGGAGGATGCGGTGGAATTTGGCCATTTTTACGGTGCGAGTTAACATGGTCAAGTCTCTGACCACCTTCTCGACTTCAACCACCATTGCACCCTTTGAGTTGGTGCTTTGTGGAGCAAGGCGATTGAGGAGATTCTTGCCTTCCTCGCCACCAAATTCTTCGTCCCCCAGACTGCCTCTGATGACTTCATCGTCCACCATCTCAGTGTAGTTCTTGACGTCTGAGTTCCCATTTTTGTTGGAGGGGTCAATGCTGTGGTGTTAATGGCCCATTTCGCCGAAATCTTGACTTCTCTCAGTCTTCAGATGCTGATTCTGGTTACCATCCAGTTTCTGCATAGACTTTGCTGTTTTAGAGGTTTAAGATCTTAGGGTGCCCACTGAGCTATTGGTTCGATTAAGAGCACCGAAAGGTACAATACCCTGGCCTACATCCACCGCTGCTCTTCTCTTTGAAGACTGTTTGCTCACCGACTAATTGACGTCAACGCTAACTTCTACTAAGTTGTGAGCACTCTGCTGGGTATGAATAAGATTAATCGTCGAATTGACTTGGTCTCTGGACTTGGTCTGCGAAACCTATGCTTCCTGCAAAGCTTGACTCATCTTCTTCTCGTACTTCGACTCAATTTGTCCCTTCAGTTCGACCAATACCTAGCTCAGCTTCTTCTTAAGTCCATCAAAGGATTGCTTGAGTTGTTTCTCACCCTTAGTGTTGTCCGCATTCCGGTCCAAGATCTACTTAATCAGGCTGTTTACTTCGTTTCGCTTGGTATTCAGGGTCTCTACTGCCATGGTTGGCTAAGCCTTGAAGAAAATGGTTTGCAGGATTTTGTCGCACTCCAATGTGACTAGCTCTTCAAGCAGCTTGATTGACACGTTCTGCTTCTCGCCTGCTTGTTTGTTGAACATCTTCTACTGATTATTGAGTTCATCTTCGAAGTTGACTTTGAGTTGTTCAATGAACTGCTAATGTTCATCTTCAGTTTGACGATGGATTTCCGAGCACATACAAGTGCCGTTCGTCGGCTCCTGGTTGTGCGAGCTTCTAATGACGGAGTCTTCGTTGGTTTCTATGCGCGAAGGGGGACTGTTCATGAGCATCTGAAGGCGGGCGGAGGACATGTTGGCTGTGACTTGCACTTCCGCGTCGCCGAACTCCATTGATCGGGGCAAGTTGTTTCGCTTCTCGGCTTTGACTAGCTCTTCGTACTTGTCTGTGAGCTGGTCGACTTCTTCTTTGTGGAGAAGTTTGATCCTCTCTTGTTACTCGTCGAACTTGAACTGCAACTATTGCTTCAATTCCATCTCGATGTCTTGTCTTGCAAACTGGCGCACCTTGATTTCGATCCTTTCCCTCTCTCGTCGTATCTCTTCTGAATGTCTTTGTGAGAGCTCCGCGAACTCTCCATCGATCTCCTCAAGTCTCTGGTTGTGATCCCTGTCCCGATCTTCGAGCTTCTTCCTCCAAGTTCTGTCAAGCTTTTCCCTCAACTACTTTAGTTCGCTCTCCTTGGTGTTATCACTATTCATCTGAATACCGTCGAGGACATTTTCATGCTCCTGAATCAGCCGTTTGCGATCTCGTTGCCATTCAGCCTTTTCCCTTGCAAATCCATTTTTAATCTCATCATTCTGATTCCTCAGCTCGGCCCGCACCTTTTCGACTGCCTTCTCCACGGCTGCCAGTTTTTCTTTCTTGAACTTGACAGTCATGTCGTCTGCTTTGTCCTTGAACCCGAGTTCGAAGTCTTCCTTTTAGTCTGCTAGCTCATCTTGGAGTGTCTTGAGCTTATCTGAGTGGGCTCTTTTCAGTCGTTCAATTTCTTCTCTCAGTCGCTTCAGTTCGCGTTCCTTCTGTTGAAGCTTGGACTGGTCGGGGTTGATTGGAAGGTTTATTTTTGTCGGAGATGTCTTAGAGATGGATCTAGGTGTGGTTGCAGCGGAGTTCGACCGTGGCGATACTGTCATTTGCACTTGCTGGGCAGGTTGTTTATTAGTATTTTGTGCTTCAAATGCGCTGATCTTTCCTTCAAGGTTTTGAGCCTTTTCTGTGAACTCGCATTCGAGCTGCTTGCTCTTCTGCTCCCACTCGCTCTCTAACTGGTGTCGCTGCTTGCTTAACTTCTCATTCTCTTTCTCTACCTCCTCGCACTTTTTGTCGAAGTTGGCAGTCAGTTACACCTTCAAAGCTTCAATCTCACTTCTCATCTGTGACTGCTGAGCGAGTGTCTAATGCTCCACTTCATCCTACAGTCGTTGCAGCTCAGACTACAAGGTACCAATGAAAGCCTAACACTCTCCAATTTTGGCGTCTCTTGCCCCCACCATTTGGTTCTTTGCTTCCAGTTCGACTTCACGTCTGTTCAGCTTTGAGGACAACTCTTCCAAGGTTTACTTGGCTTGTTCGAGTGTCTTTTGAGGGAAGAAACCTTCGTAGGTTTGCGAAGCTTGGTCTTTGAGAGCCATGGGAGATATCTGTTTCTGGATTTGGCCGAGGTCACTCAGGGCTAGAGTCTGTTCAGCCACAGCGTCGGCTTTTCCTTCCTCGTTGAACATGTTCACAAACTTCTCTTTCTACGACACGTCGCTTTTCTTCAAGAAGTCTGCGAGGGAATGAGCCAGCTCGTCGTAATCCTCCATATCAGCGCGTATGCCAATCCTGTACTCACTTGCCTTCTCTGCGATCTCTTTTGCAAGTGCTGCGAACTGGACTTGGACCTCGTCTTCTCTCTTGCTCAGCACCAAGTCCAGCACATTTATAAACTAATCCGCGTCAACAGTGTCCTTGCGTGCGGAAGGAATCCTCTCTTGTTCCAGTTTGTTCATTAACAGTGATAGCCGTTCATTTTCGTTAATTTGCTGGTCTAGTTCAAGTTTGACGTCTTGCCACCGTTAATGCTCCTTCTACTTCATTATGGTTTGAGTTTCAGTGGCTCGCGACGCAACTTCTATTTGTTGTTTGGTATCTTGCAACTTTCTCTCCCACGAGTTCAAATGTTTCCTGACAAGATTTGTTTGTTCCTCCAGATGCGAAAGTGCTTGTTCTTACTCGTCTATGAACGACTATTGAAGGCCGAGGTTCATCTAGTTGAGCGGGTCAGCAACCAAGTCAAGTTCCAAGACAGCATTAATCAACTCCTCGTACTTCTTCTTCTCCACGGCGTCAAGGGTGTTCGAAGCACCGCCAACCGCAGTCTAATTGCCCTCTAAACTCTACACCTTCCCCATCTGCTCTCGTAGCTTCTCTTTCAGCTCAGCCACGTTCTTCTCTGCGCGATCTTTTGCAGACTTTAAGAGGCTCGCCTCGGAGACCACTTATTCTGAGTGCTAGTTCTTTTGCGTCAACTGTGTTTTCAAAAGACTTACTTCTTGCACCAGCTGCCAGTTCTACTCTTTGGTCTCGTCAAGCTTGGCACGCAACGAATCCAACTCACTGTCTTTCTTCATCATCAATGTCCGTGTGAATTGACTCGAACCCACTTCTTGAGGGGTCGTTTGACTTTTCTGAAGTTTGGTCTGTGTTTGGAGTAGTTCCGATCGAATGTTGTCAAGGGCTTGCTCCTTCTGTGACATCAGATTCTGTGCGTTCTGCAGTTCATCTTCCAGAAGTCGCTGTGTTTCTTTGAGTTCAATCACCTTTTCCAGTGCATTGTCATCGCTCTCTACTCCCAGCTACTCACTGATCGACTCTAGGATCATCTTGGTGGTTTAACTGACTATGCCGAGGTCTTGATTGTGGACGACGCCTGCCATCTCAGCAGCTTTGAGTTTCTTGACTTTGTTCTCGGCTTCGGTAAGACTGCGCTTGAGCTTGGTGGATTCTTCTTTGGCTCTTGTCAGCTGCTGCGCGAACATCTCTTTCATCTTCTTCAACTCGTAGTCAAAGTTGTTTGCTTTCGACGCTGCTGCTTGAAGCGCTGTCTGAGTTTCCAAGTTGTGCTTCTCCATGTTACCCTCCCTGATCTCTTCCAGCTCTGCCTCTAAGTCAGTACTCTTCTCTTTATAGAGCTTAAGCTCAGCTTGAGATTGTTCCAGCTGAGTCGACAGCTCGCCGATGTACTCTGCTTTCTTAACAAGCTGTCCCTATAGCTAGTCTGCCTCGTCCGCTTTCTCATTGTATTCTCTCTCATACTGATTCAACGTTTTCTGGAGAGTTTCCATGCGTTTGCTCATCTCATCAAGCTTTTTGTTACAGTCAGCTTGGATACTCTCGTTTCGGATTAGGACTTCCCGCTCTTGCTGCGTAGTCTCATGCACTTTAGTATCCAAGTCTCGCTTGTGTGAGTTTGTGATGATCTTCTGTTTCTCCAATTCAAGTTCCATCTTCTTAACTTAAGACTAGAGACTTTCACGCTCACTGCTGAACTCTTGCTCTACTTCGATCCGACCGTTCTACAACTTGTCTCGCTGCTCTTTCAGGTCTTCAACTGCTTCTCGTAGCTCACGGTTCTCAGCTCGTGCGGCCTCAAATGCCCTCGCTTTCATGATTTCGTTTCCAGACGATCGTACGTTGCCAGCAAAGGAGTCAACGACAGGAGCTTATTGCTTCTGAAGTATTTCGAACTTTTGCTACAGCTCATGGTAGGCACTCTGTAGTTACTTGTGTTGATTGGATTCGGGCGTGATTGCTTCAAGTGCTTGCTCGAGTTCAGAGTCAGGCTCCTAGTTCTACAGCTGGTTCGGCTTTGTTGAATTCGCGGTGGCCTTAATCTTCTGGTTAGACTCTTTGATTCTCGCTCTCAGCTGATTCAGAGCTTTCTTCGTTGGCGATGCGTTTCTGTCGGTGCCGAGTTGGCTTTGGTCAAAGGCGGACTTGTTGTTCGTGAAGCCGCTTTTTTGGGTCAAGAGCCACGACTTGCTGCTGTCGCTCATCATGTCGGTCTTGTCGGGCGTGTAGTTGAATGAATCTGCGTCGTCTTAATGGTGACGATTGTTAGTTGTTCGCTTTGTCATGGTGGCTGGGTCAAAAGCCATTCCCGATCGACTCAAGTCACTGGTGTTGGCATGTTAAGCAATGCCAGCACCAGCGCCGTTTGTAGTGTAGCGGGACCTGGCGTTGGGGTCAAGAGCCATCAGGTTGTTCGAATACTGGGTCTGAGTGAGCAGATCGAGGTCAGAAATAACATCTCCGTCTTCATCGTCATCCTCGTTCTTGTCGTGGCCTTCTTCGTCCTTCTCCATGATATGCAGTGAGCGGCTGTTCGAGTCGTTATCGATTAAGCGAGACTTGCTGCCATGCTTCATTGCAGTTTTCATATTCTTTTTCTGTGTCGAAACTCCATGGAGCTATGATGCTTGATGGTCATAGACAGAATCAGCGAAAGTTCTGTTCTAGTTCCTCGTGATGGCAACTTTGGTTTCTTCTGGAAACGCACTAACGTGGTCTCGTTGGGGCATCATGTTCGATCGGTCAGTGTTTCCCAGTAGCTGCGACACACCTCCTCGGTAGGTTGACTTATCTCCGTCGGTGTTTCCGTCCAGGTCAGTGTTCGAGACTGTGAAGTCATCGGAAATGAATTCTCTGTTAAAATCTGGTGAGGAGCCTTTGCCTGAAGCACGCTCTGCCTTGCCGCCGACGACATTCTAACGATGGTTATTACGATCATCGGACCCAAATTCTAGCAGCTAGTGTGTACGGTCATCACTTCCATGTTCCATGTAGTTGTTGTATTTAGAGGTGCCAGCGTCATCGATGCCTCTGTTAACTTGTACTTGGTGCAAGCCTGGAGGTGTTTGCTAGTCACTGTCTTGATGGGCACTGGAAGTCAGGTTGTCGTCAATGGGCCCAGCTCTGTTGGCTGAGGTCAAGTTACTCAGGTAGCTTCTGGTGCTTTTGCCCTGCCAAGGTGACTAGCTGAGGGATGAAATGGTCATAGACTCATTAGGCAGAGACAGATCGTCAATCATCATGTGCATTTCCTTCTCGTACCGTTTGCGCAAATCTTAAGGCCGCAGCACACTCGTGTCCGAGTTTTACGACGCCATTAAGTCTGCCTAAGTAAGAGCCATCTATTGAGGCGGAGGGAGTTGTTGGTTTTCAAAGCGGGATGGCTGGGTTTGAGGATCCTGCGCAAAACTGTGAGCTGTTTGGGGTTGTTGGTTCTATTGCTGGTGAGTTTATTCGTAGCGTCCGCTTTCGAAGTCTCCGATGGAGGGAGGACCATTTTGGACGCGGGGATTATGGTATGCATTTCCCGCTGTATTCGAGTTAAACGGGTTCTTTCCTTGCATCTTTTAAGTTCAAATTTAATATTTCCGCCACATCCAATATTAAAATAAAAAGGATCCACTCGGGGTTTTGGGGTTTTGGGG
>Ga0208544_10002098_pt1 | contig 13284 bp, 10 predicted proteins | sample DEB08_DNA_9_FD_184526 | JGI IMG/M metagenome (GOLD analysis project Ga0208544, IMG submission 184526) | Aqueous microbial communities from the Delaware River and Bay under freshwater to marine salinity gradient to study organic matter... | ecosystem: Environmental > Aquatic > Marine > Coastal ...
CCGTTAATAGTATCTTCTATATCTCTTTTCATTACTCTTTTCATCTTAAGTCTTTTCAGAGCTAATGTTTTAAGTTCTTTTTCATCAGGTGCCTGGATACCTTTACGAATACCTTTTCTAATATCATCTAATAACATATTAGTAAGTTGATCGGCGGTATACATACCTTCATTAATAGATTCATTTAAATCTTTTTGTTGTTGTTGTAAATCTTTTACATTCTTTTGCAAATCTTTAATTGCTTTTTCAATATCTTTACCGGCCTTATCGGCATCTGCTACTGATCTAGCTAATGCCGTTTCAGCATCAGTGCCTTTAGCATCTGATAATTTTTTAGAAAGTTTATCCTCTTCTGTTTGTGCTAATACTCTTTCTTGTTTAGCTTTTTCGATAGCTTGCATTGCTTTGCCGATTTGATCACCTAGCTTTTGTTTTTGTTCGGCTTTCTTTTCTTCAGCAGCTGATAGTTTTTTACCACCCCCAGTTGCTTTAGTTAATTTTTCTTTAGCAGAAGCAAGATCCTCTTTTGCTTCTACCTGGCCTTCACCTTCAAGATCAGCTATTTTAACGTTAATTTCTTCTATCTTAACTCTTATAGCAGCTCTCTTTGCTGGATCCTTTTCAGCCGATGATGAATCAATCAGAGGTTTTCTTTGATCTCTTAATGCGGATATTTGTTCTTTTGCTTTATCGTCTCCACCAGTATCCTTATCACTAGTATCAGCTTCATAATCAGCTAATGCCTTTTGATCTTCTGTTGCTTTCTTATTTAATTCTTTTTGTCTAACCTTTAATCTTTTTGCTTCTTCTCCATCAGCTGCCTTAAGTACAATTTGATTTGCAGCCATTGCAGATTTAGTTTTTGCTAATTGAGCAACTCTTTTTAAACCTGTAGTTGTAGCTAAGTCAGTCATTCTTTGCGCAATATTAGTAGCAGTATCTTTTAGTGCAGCATTTTTTGCTTTCTGTGCTTGTGTTAATACTGCATCTTGCTGTGGAGTTAATTTACCTCTAGACTTTTCTTTTCTTTTTGCAAAATCAACATCATTAAGAGCTTGTGCTACTTTAGCTTTTTGATATTTCTTTGCATTGTTTTTAATCTTTTTCCACTTAATTGGATTCTTAACTGCATCTATTAATGCTTCATTAACAAATTCATTATATGTTTTTAACTTTGCCATTATATTGTTTTGATTTTTTTATATATTAAGTATGTAAGAACAAAAAAGCCACTCCGAAGAGTGGCTTTCTATATAAAGATATTACTTTGATATAAATTATATCAGAGAAGCGCCATTGTTAAAGTTGAAGCCCATTGTGTAATACATTAATTCTGGATTAAATCCTGCATCTACTAAAGCAAATCTAGACTTAATAGCGATTTTCGGCGCCATTGTTCCTTCTGCGATAGTTTCTACAGATTCAGCCATTAAGTATGGCATAAATACTAATCCTGGAGAATTACCATCACCTTTACGTCCTACACAAATTGTATAGTCATTAAAAGCTCTGTTAGGATCTACATAAATTGTTACCCCAGCAATTGCACCGATTGGATATAAAGATCCACCAGCTTGGTTAACTGTATTAGATAACGGATATGCAATAAATCCAGCTACAGATTGAAGAGCAGTTGCCATTTCTCCACCTGTTACTGCAAACGTTGCAGGTCCTCTTCTTCCTCTAGTAGCAATTAAGTTACTTGCAGCAAGAATTTTAGTATAGATTCTACGTTGTACATCACCTTGAGTTGAACCACCCTGAGCAACAGATGTAAACTGAGCAATTGCTTGCGCCTGGTTTCCATTAGTTGTATTGTTTGGTCCTAAGTTGACAGCAACACCAGCACCAGCACCTACAGCAGTAGTAAATGATGCAGATAATGTAGTAGCGTTAATACCAAAGATATTTACAGCGTTAGTTGTTCCATTTCTGAAAATTCTGTCTAGGATGTATTTATTGATAGATTGAGTTAACTCATTTACCAATACAGCCTCAACTTGAGCAACAGCATCAATTCCGAATTGCTTCAGATCTTGAACTTGTTCTCTAGTCACAGCAGCAGCAACTTGGAAAGTTTCAGCAGCTACAGACTTGTTGAATAAGCTTAGTCCCATGATGTTATCAACAGTAGATTCACCTACACCTCTTTGGTAAGGATCGTTTCCGTTAATATTCTCAGTTCCAAAAGCAGGGAATCCAGTTGCAGGGTCGTTAGTTGGTTGGAAAGCATTACCAGAAAAACCAGTAATATGATCTTCCAAAGCTTTAACTAAACCTAAACTAGAAACAGCACCAATAGTTGCCATACCAGTAATACTTGCACCAGCACCCATATCAGTTGTAGCAGAACCTGCTCTTGCAGCAACACCTACTCTTGCTAATCCATAAAGAATAGCTTGAGCAGCACCAGCACCAGTAGCAGGTTGGTTAACAATCGAATTATAGATTGTTGAAGCAGCTAATTCAGAACCTTGAGCATAATTAGACCCAGTGTTAGTAAGGTCAGTTGCTGTAAGGTTAGTATTTGCAGTAGCAAAACCTTGAGCAGTATTATTAGCTCTAACTCTGAATATCTGTAAACCATCGATTCTTGATACACCTACAAAAGTAAGTTCATAAGAAGCGAATGCATTGTTTGCAGCTACAGGTGTTAACCTTGTAGTTGATGAGTTGTATTGATCAGCATATAATACATCATTTGCTTGAAATGCAGTTCCATCATCATTAGTTACACTAAATTTAATTAGTAATGGAGCAGCAGATGTATCTAAAGCGCCGTTAATAGGAGCTCCTGATCCTCTACCTCCACCGTATACAAAGTCTAAGTAAGTTAATACTCCCATAGGGCCTTGCATTGGTACAACAGGTACTAAGTCTAAACCTACAGTCTGTGCCGCTACTTGCATTGCAAGTGGTAGCAAAGAAAAAGGTCTGTCACCAGATCCAGTTGCTTGTGCTGGGAAAGCATTCATTGATCCAGGGTTTCCTGGCAATGTAACGTTACCCATACTTTGAACATTCATGTTCGGGTTAAGGTGTACAGTATTGTAAACACTCTCATTAAGGTTATGGTAATGGCAGTACTTAGACATCCAAGATAACTTAGACTTTTCAGTAATTCCAGTACTTTCCTCAATAACAGGTCCCCAAGTCTTTTGAACCTCAGCCTCGTTGATTAATTGATTTGCGTACATTATTTAAAATTATTTTTCGCATTTTGTGGAATACTATTAATATTCCGTTTCTAATCGCCTGAGTCCTTTTCTTCTTGACTATTCGATTATATTGTTTAGATTAAATGATTATCTATTTAATCTGAATTTCATTTTTTGAATTAAATCTGCTGAATAGCTTTCATTTAATAATGGCTCAGATTTTGTTTGAGCAGCTTCAGCAGCAGTTTTACTTTCGTTTAGTGTTTCTAAATTCATTTGAGTATCTCTAAGATCTCTTGTTTGCCAAAAGTTATTAATGGCATAAGGAGTACTTAAAGAGTGGAATTTAGATTCAGCAATAATTTGTTCTTTTCTATTTTCAGAAAGAGAATTCCATTTATCAGAATACTTTGATGGCATATCATCAATAAAGTTAATTGCCTTTCTTTCTACTATAAAACATGATTCCCAAACATTTTCAGCCTGTACAGTTGACATAATAGAATCTTTATTCATTGATTCAACTATTAATCCTTGCTTATCTTCAGATAAAGAATCAAATTCATTCTTTTTAGATTCTGATAAGAAATTCATAAAGTGCATTTCAGAAACAGATTTAGTTTCAGCCTTAGAAATTAAACTTTCTAATTTTTCACTAATAGTATCTTTATATGATTTAGTCTCTTCTTTTACTTCTACAGATTCTGTAATTACTTCTGATTCAGTTTCTTCAGTTGACTCATTAAGCGGTTCAGCATTTACGGCTGCTACATTTTCTGCAATGTATTCAGAATATTTAATACTCTTATCTACATTTTCTCCAAGGTATTCAGAATAAGCAATATTTTGATCAACCTTTTCAGCAACATACTCAGAATACTTAATTCCTTTATCTAAGCTTTCACCTAAATAATTAGAATATGCAATTCCTTTATCTGCCTGTTCAGCAACATGCTCAGTATATTGAATAGAACTGTCTAGTTCTTCTCCTAAGTAAGAAGCATAATTTTTAATTTTGTCGATGTTCTCTGCTAAGTAGTCAGAGTGAGATATGCTCTTGTCTAGATTTTCTGATAAGTATTCAGTATAATCAGTAACCTGATTTACTTTCTCTGCAATATGCTCAGTATATTTAACTAGCTTTTCAATTAACTCATCGTTATTAGAATTTGCAGATTCCTTAACACTGTCTAATGTATTCTTTACATATTCAGTGTACTTATTAAAATCGTCAACAGTTACAAATTTGTCTGATGTATTTTCCATTGTTAGATCTGTTTTATTTGTTTTATTTATTTCATCTTCAGTTTCTGACATTTCATAAATGTATAAACCTTCAGTATCTCCAAAACCATAAGATTCGTTTACTTTTGATAATTCAGCATTTTCAAATCCAGGATCTGCAACTAAATCATAAGTGAAGAATTTTTTAATTTTAACTTTACCGGCTTCATCAACTGTTCCAGCTGCTCTGCTTGAAATATGTAATGGAATACCATCTTCTATTAATGCCTGAGCTTCTTTACCTTTTGAAGTATTTAATAATCTTATTCTTCCTAGAACTTGTTTCTTATCCTTATCATATTCTAAATCCTCAATAACATGAGAAACATTTGATAGGCTAATATCAAAATCTTTTGGGTGGTCAAGTTCACCTAACAATTTGTTAGTTTTAACTTTTTCCTTTAATTCATTAATATGAGGAAGTACTTCAGCTTCTTCATAAATTCTATTATTTTTATTCTTTACTCCAATCTCAGTAAATACACCTTCAAGGACAACAGAGCCATCGGCATCCTTTGTCATACTTAAATTAGACTTAGATCTTTCTAGAATTAAAAGTTTCTTATTTGACATCTTTCTAGTTTATTTGATTTATATATTATAACTCTTGATAGTTTTTAGATTCCAGCTAATGGGTCTTCATCCATACCATCAGATTTCTTCTCAGGCTTAAAATCTTTAGGATTGGCACCTAATAAGATCTTTTCAATATCTTCTTCTTTATATCCGTCTGCCTCTAACTCAGTACGCTCCTTAGCTCGAGCATTGGCTTTAATATCATCACGTGTAAATCCACCATATCTCTTAATTAAGAATCCTAAATCAAAATATGGTATTTCTTCCATATCAGCAGTCATTGTACTTAATTGTGTTTTCATATTACCTATAAAATCAACACGCTTAGTCTGAAGTTCCATTTCTTTCATTTCTTCAAATACATTATCCTTCATAAAGTTTAATCCTAAACCTGCTTTAAATGCAATATCATTTTTTAATTCTGGGTGATTAAGACACATTTGAAGATATACAGGTTTAACTAATATTTCTTGAAATATAGATCTTAACCTTGATATAAATCTACCAAATTTAATTTCATCTCTTAACATACCACTTGCTTCCATATCATAAGTATTACCACCTTCTCTATCAAACCTAGAGAATGGTATCTTAGAAGCTAATTGTAATTTATCAGAGAAGTATTTTAATGATTCAGTATCACCAAGATCAGGACCGTCACCACCTATCGTTTGAATTTCTGGTGCTTCACCATCTTTAGAAGGTAGCCAATATTCTTTGTTGAATGGCATCATTGGTTTACCGTTGGTTTGAATTTCACCACTCTCAAAGTTAAAGTCTACAACCTCACGATATGAATTCATTAATGTTGCTAGAGATTGCTTTGCTCTTGTTTTAGATTTACCACCAACAGGTATTGTAAATTGTGTTTTAAATGAAGCATTAGATACAGCCCAGATAATTCTACTGTGTTCCATTATTCTTAAAAGGTTAAAAGATCTTATTAATCTTTCAACATAAGATATTCTCATTGGAGAATTTACGGAAGAATATGAAATGTATATTATTTGAGAATCCCATAAAGTTCTTTCTTTTGCGCCTTCACCTTTATATTGAATCCAAACTTTTTTACCGTCATCAGTATCAATACCTGGCATTAATGATATTGGATCTAATTCTTTAAAACCAATAATTTCTGTTTGCTTATCATTATAAACTATTTCAAACGCAAGAAATCCGTCAATTAACCATTTCCTAAAATAGTTCCACGGAGCAACCATATCATTAAATCCGAAGTAATTATAGATATTATTATATACATCATTAATTTCTTCTTCTATTGATTCTCCAATATGCCCATTAAATTCTGCATAAGCCATGTAATTTGATTCATCAAATACAATTGCTTCATCAGTTAATACATCTAAGATATCTTCTATTTCATCTTGTACTGCAAAAGTTCTAAGTTGATCTCTTTTTCTAACATAATCTTGATCAAAGAATGCAATATTCTTTTTTAAGTTTGTATCAGTTAATGATAGCGCAGCAAACGCACCATACATATCATCACCATCTGAACCCATTGGATTAAATGAATAACCCATTTGATTTTCGGTAAAACCTACTGCTCGTGAATTGCGAATGATCATATCATCATAAGCCATTCCTAAATTAGAAAGATCTTTCAGAAGCCTTCTTACTGGATTTCCTGTACTTAAAGGACCTCTTCTATCTGTAAAACCTGCCATATTCTTATTTTTTATTATTTTATATATTCTTGTAGTATAATGATTGTGCTTGGTTTATGTTACCACCATAAAAATCACTTTCATTATTTACAGCCCCTACATACCAATCTTCATAACCTAGTACATACGGATTTTTCATTTTCTTAATTATATACTGTCTTGTACAGTAAGTTAAATTATATTTTTTACCATAAGCTGCTTTTACAAATTCCCATTTAAATGCTGTTATTGGTTTTTGCGCATCAGGATTACCTAAAGCTTGGCCTTTTGTTAAATTAGCTATTTGGGATTGTAATGATACAGTAAGTTCAGTTAGAAAAGGTATTCTTGCTTCATAAGGCATATAATGTAAATTAATACCTAATTGGTGTCCATTTTCGGATTCTCCTAAACCTAATACTAATGGGTGGGTGTCATAAAAAGCTTCATCTTTAGTATAATAATAAAAACTATACATTTGGCCAGGATTTAAAACTCCATCACTTTTAGCCCCTATACGAGGTATATCTATTTGTGATTGTTTAGATGCACGATTCCTTCCTTTACTATCAGTAAGGTAAATATCTAAATCTTCTGTGAATACTCCTACTAATGCCATTAGAATAACTTTGAATCTTCGGTTAGTAACATTACTTTACAATTTCTTTCTTTTGCCATCTTATTAAGTGCATTTGTTTTACACAAATTTCTTACATATGATTCGTAAGCATATTTAAAATTCTTTAATGCCTTTGCCGTTTTTCTTTTTGGTTCCTTAGGTTTTTGTAATTGTGCCTTAGGTTTTATTTCTACTACATATTCCTGAGTTTCATCTCCCTTTTTCATCTTAAAGAAAAAATCAGGATAATACTTATGAAACTTATTGTCTAACAAATTAAAATAAGGTATAGAGAAAGGTTCTGATATCCAGTAAATCACATCCATATTATGATCACACCAATAACAAAATTTTCTTTCCCAACTACTTCTATATATAATTGGACCTTCTCCTCGATACTTCTGAGGGTATTTAGGTTTATAATAACCTTGTTTAAATCCAGACTTTGAAGTAGGTTTTACCTTTTTAATGCTCATAGGCAATTAACTATATTGTATAAATTCCTTCGCTATCAGCGCTACCATTAATTGATACAGTACCGTGATATTTCTTTGGATGTAATTTATTCCAACCTTTTGCAAATCCTCTTTTTGCTATTTCAGTAAAGTAAGCAAATGCATTAGTACTTTTTTCTGGATTAAAATTTCTCCAATATCTATAAAGATCCATATAAGCATAAGCAATACAATCTTGCCTATCTTCTGGATTTCTATATGTTAATTTTCTTGAACATTTATCAGCTAATAGCATTAAGAATTCTAAAGCCTTAGGTGTTAATTCTCCTTCTTCTTTAGATTGAATAATCTGTTCGAGGAGATCTCTATTATTTAAATAATTTCTTTTTCTTGCCATTAGATTTGTTTATTTATTATTATATACAAGAAAGGACCGATTGTTTAATTTCAATCGGTCCTCTAATTATATTAAACTAGAATGTATTTACAGATTAAATCTTAACCTCTAAATCTTCTTTAGGAAGTACAATACTCTTTCCAGTTTTAGGAATTATAATACTTAGTAAATCATCATCACCTAGAGAAGCATATTCTTCAGCATTAACCAATACTTCTTGTCTCTTTTTAAGACCTTGGCTAGCTGTTTTAATAGATGCTTCTACGAAGCCATCATTTAAATAGTCGTCTTTAGTTTTTTTTTCAGAAATATATGAATCAGCTAATTCTTTTTCTTTTCCTTTTAACTCTTCAGCTAATAAATTTAAAGCTTCAGTTAATTCTTCAGTTTCACCTAACTTTTTAATAGCAGCTTCAACTTCAGATTTCTTTTCTTCTAAGAAAGAAATTGAATCAGTAAGATCTTTTCTTTTATTTTCTTCTATTGCTTTGTCATTATCTTCAGCAATTAATCTTTCTGAAAGAATTGGAGAAACATCAAAGTTAATAAATTCTTTTACTATTTCAACAGTTTCAGTAGCAGTATCAATTTTTGACATTTCATTTAAGTTCATTCCAGGATTTACTTTATTAATGTAAATACCTTCACTTACTCCAATCATTGTTAAAAATACATCTAAGAATTCTTGATTCTGTACTGTTGTGAATATCCATTTCAGCAATTAAATCAACTGATTCAAAGAATTTACAGATTTTATCATTTTGCCATTGGTTTCTATATCCTGAGAAGTTAGTTGCCAATAAAGATTCTTTTAATTCAATTATACTGTAGTTAGTCATATCAACTTTACCCATTGTTAAAGTTCCTTCAGTAATGTTATATTCTAATGATTTACCATTTTCTCCATGTAATGAAAGAATATTTCCATTTCTTGAGAACATATCTAAACCTTCACATACATCGAAGAATCTTGGATCAGTTACATTAGCTTCAGTAATGTCAGTTCCATTATAAGTATAATTCTTTCCATGTAAGTGGAATGTTAATCCTTCTTCAGATTCTAATACTGGAGAAAGAACAGATACAACTTTACCATTTGCAGTAGATGCAACTTTTTGATCTTCAGCATTCATTTCATTTACTATTTGCTTAGCATCCATTGACCATGGGTGTTTTGCAGCAACAGCAGCAAATTTAGATTTTACATCTGATTCATTTAATAAAGAAACTAAATCAGAATTAAATGATTCCATTAATTTTCCTTTTTGATTTTCAGTTCTTTCAATAGATTCACTAATTCTAAATTCCCATTTAGCATTATTATATGATTCCATTATATACTCTCTTAATTCAGAAATTGGATTTAACCAAGTTGATTGAGCTAACCTAGAGTATAAGTTTCTTGCAATTTTAAACTTAAGGTCCGGACTAACTGAATTTTCTAGTTCTTCACTAATTGCAGATAAGTCAGCATTTTTAAGTTTCATTGGAAATGCAGTTAATGCTTCTTCCAAAATAGTTAGAGATTCTTTAACAGAATACGAAACTCTGGAATTGTCATTATCCATTGCCTTCAATCCATTAATGCTATCCATAACGTTTTCGTACAGGTCTGTTAATGTAAATTTCATTTTGTTATGATTTTTTTGATTATTATTTTCAGTGTATATATCGGATTGATCTGGCATGCTTTCACGATATTTAGCAATACCACTCATCGCCATCTGTTGTGGAATTCCCATCCCTACTAAGATAGTCATAACCTGTTGATCTGTCATAGATCCACTATGGTCAATTTTACCATCATTGTCAATATCTGACATTCTACCACTTTGACTAAACAATACATGAATTATATCCATTAATTGTTGTCTTGGTTGATTTAAATAAGGAGCATTAGTATTTACACCAGGTTGAGCATCGATTGCCCCATCTGCATAAACTTGTGTTTGTCCTTCGTTAACTGTGTTTTCCATATTACACTATTTGATTTGTTTTATATATTATAAGTCTCTTTGATTAATTGTTTATCCATCAAATCCAGAATCAACACTACCTAATCCTGATTCTTCTACATCAGGTTTAGCATTAGCATTCCTATAAGTACGGCTTTCAGCTGATTCAGGTACTATAGGAGCAGATGTTATATTTGCATCTATATAAGGTCCCCCGGTTTGTATTGAATCAGGATTAATATATCCTTTATTACTAAGTAATCCACTAGGTTGAACTTTTAATATGCTTTCACTAGTGTATTCAAATTTCTGGAATATTCCACCAAAGTAAATACCTAATTCATTATCAGAACCTGATCTTAACATTCCTACGCCCTGCGCAGTCGGATTAGCTTTAATAGCTTCCTTAGTCATAAGGCTTATTTCAGGAATTAAAATACCACTTTCAAATACTGGCATAAATGAAGCCACTTCAATAGGAAATGTTACACTCCATTCTTTTTTGTCATTTAACTGAAATTCAAATAATCTATTTTGAGAATAATCTTCAGGAACAGCAAAACTAGCCTGTACTCTCATCATACCTAAATCAACTTGGAAAAGGGTATTTTTATAAATTTTACTCATTAAAGATTCTGTAACCTTTAACATTTCTAGATTAGATGAACATACAACTGTACAATCAAAAGATATATTAAGTGGAAGAAAATTAGTTTCCATTGAGAATGTTTTTAAAATACCTTCCCATTCTTGTACAAACTCACCTCTAGCGAACTTATTTGTTTGGTTACCTGAATCTATGGATATGCCAGTTAATTGTATTATACCTCTTGGTACTCTTTCGTAGTCACCTATAGCTTTACCTGCTGCTTCTGCATCAAACAGAAAGTTATCCATTAAAAATCTACCATCTCCTGTAATTGAATAAAAGAAAGGAACTGGTATTTTCTTTAAAGTATCTTCATCTATTTGATTATAATAATAAACTTTATCTTTTAGTTCTGCTAAAAGAGCTACTATAATATAACGCAGTATAGTATTGTCCTTATTAAACTCTTGATTATATGCTGACATTAGTCATGTTTAATTTTTTCTTGTATTATATTTATCCAATAGATTCAATTGTAAATTCACTAAAGCCTGCATCTTTTGTAATTTCTAACTTTTTATCAAAATATTCACTAGGTAATACTGTATGATTAATCACAAAGGTATTTAATCCTATATCTTGTATAGTATCATGCAGTATATTAATTATATGATATACACCATCTGAATCAATAGAAGAAAATATTTCATCTAAGAATAAAATATTTAGAGATGGGAATCTAACTTTAATCATTTTCATCAATGCCATAATAATTACAAAGTCTACTTTTTTCTTTTCACCTGTGCTTAAAGTCTTTGGACTTATTTCAGCTCCTAAGTGATGAAGTGTACAATTAAATTTGTCATCAAATCTTATACCGAATGGAATTCCCATTTCTCTACCCATTAGAAGTATATGATTATTAAAAGAAGGGAGTATAGATCTTACTGCTAAATTTTTAATTCCACCTTCACCCATTAAATTTTCAAGAATAGTTAAATAATAATCTTCACTTTCACTTTTTAATTTACCAGAGGTCTTATCATCTTTACGAATTTTAAAATCTTTTACCAATTGTTTTAAATTAGTTGAAGAATCAGATTCATCCTTTTCGGCTAATTCTATTAATTTGGATTTTAAATTTTCCATTTGAGTTTCTAATTGGCCAGCTCTTACATGTATTTGCCTTCCTTTTATTCTTAAGTCATCTAATTTTGTAACAGAATCTTCATATTCTTTTTCAGTAGTTTTAAAATGTTCTTCTAAAGATATTAAAGATTCTTCTTTTTCTTTTTTAATATCTAAATGAAAATCAGAAGTTAATGGTGCAGTACATGTAGGGCATGTTGAATTTTCAAATAATTTTAAATCTTTTTTAATATTAGAAATTTTATGCATAACTGTAGAATGTTCAGTTGACTTATTTCTAGAATCTAAATCTAATTCTTCTAATTTTATTTTTGTATTTTTAGTAACTTGGTTTAATTTTTTTCTATTTTCATTTAGAGCAATTAAATCTGTTTTTAATTTCTTAACTTTAGATTTATCCTTTTCTTCAGTTAGTAATTCAATCTGTTCAATTTTATCATAAACAGATCCTATAGATTCATTAAGAGTTCTTATTTCATCTTCATAGGTTCTTATTTCATCAATGATACCTCGGCGTTGTTCTTTAACTGCTTCAGCCATTTCATTTATAACAGAGAAGCCGAATATCTTATCTATGATTCTTTTCTTATCATAAGGAGACATTGTGATAAAAGATTTAAAATCATTAACTGATAATATAATTACATTCTTAAAAACATGATAAGGTATTTCATAAATTTCTGTTTCTAAAAATTCTTGTAAATTTACTTTACCAGCTACATCATATTCAGCTCCATTAATCTTAACATTAAAAATGCCTGGGTTAATACCTCGCTCAATTTCAATTTTATTACCTTTTGATTCTAACCATATTCTTCCGTATAGTTCGCTATTAACTCTATTAGGTAAATCCTTTAAGGTTGAGCCTTCAACTTTACCATAACACATATATGTTATTACCTTTGCTAATGTACTCTTGCCTGCACCATTTCCACCGAGTACTAAATATAAGTTGCTTTTACCTTCTTCAAAATCTATAACTTGCAATCTATTTCCATAACTTGCAAAATTCTTAAACTCTACTTTTTTAATCTTCATAGCTTGGAGATAATGTTCTTTTATATAATTCTTGTACTGATACTTTTAATCTTTCCTTTAAATCCTCATCATAATCTAAAGAATTTATATGCTCTGCTGCAATATTCATTAAATTCATTTCTCCATTAAAATCTGATAATTCACCGTCTTCTGTATCGTAAGGATTATCCTCATCATAAATTCTTGGTTCTAATTTTCTAGCTATACCATCAAGATAATCCATAAACATATTAATATTATACTTACCTAATACATTTGAAGGAATAAAGATATCTACAAAATTATTTTTTATAGCAGCCTCAATATCTTCCATTCTCATTTCTAATATTTCATTAATGTAATACCTAAGGAAAGTAGGGCTTAATTTGTTTTCATAGAATTTATGATTACCTGATTC
>Ga0208544_10002099_pt1 | contig 13283 bp, 15 predicted proteins | sample DEB08_DNA_9_FD_184526 | JGI IMG/M metagenome (GOLD analysis project Ga0208544, IMG submission 184526) | Aqueous microbial communities from the Delaware River and Bay under freshwater to marine salinity gradient to study organic matter... | ecosystem: Environmental > Aquatic > Marine > Coastal ...
CCCCAAAACCCCAAAACCCCATCACTTTCTAAGTCTTCTTTTCTTTCCTTTGGATTAGTATTTAATTAATTAAAAACTGAGGGCATCACTTGACTTCCTTTCTGAGTTTTTCGACCAACGCCTCCTCTTAAGTCTTGTCAAGCACGCAGTTTTTCCAGTTTAGTCTGTCGCGTGCGTTCAGCAAGTGACATGCCATCACCCTGCCAAACTGCATGTCAAACGAACTGTTTTATGCAATCTCAGTGTAGAATCGTATCTTTTGACGGCCATTTGCGGTCTTCAGGCCTGGGATCTCAATGTAGAAGAAGTTTTTGGAGGGGTCGTTTCCAAGTTCATCTCTCAGGTCACTTTCACGATCTTAGATTTCAATGAACCGCAAGGCTCCGCTCTAACTTTGACTCATGCCATGTCTTCCTTGGTTAGACTACCTCTCAAATGTCTAGAGCAGCTTCCGCACTCTTGTTTCGAGGTTCATGTCCGCCGGCAATCCAATCACTTGCACGTTCATGTGTGCAGCCTTAGAAAACTTAAATGGCATGTTTCTTTCGAAGAGAAGGTAGTCCATGCGTTTGTCGACCGACAAGTAGTCGACAAGTCTTTTCTTCATATCGAAATACTCTTCCTCCTATTCTTCATTCAGCTCAACCGAGTGCGCGATGTGCTACTTCGGCACTATCAAGAAGTGCTCGTCGGAAACTGGCCCCTTAGGCAGCGCAGAGTAGAAGTGCTTGGGAGTGGAGTCGAGGATGAGTTCCTTCTCGATTCCAGGGTTATCGAAACAGAACCAACAGTCTTTGTCCTCTTACTGCTTCGCCCTTTTCATCTTAAAGTTGATCTTCAGACGACGGCCCAAAAGAGTCGCGTTCTCAGATTACTCAACACACTCATTTCCAGCTTCCTCAGTCTCAAACTCGATCACCACATACGGCTGATGCAGTTTACGTCGTTTCTGCTGTTAAGGATTCTTCGGTGCGCCAGTGAAGTAGGAGAACGACTTGATCTTTCCAAACTTCTCAAGGAAAGACTGGATCTCTTCCTAGGGCACATGCTTGTCAAAGCCACCCAAATAAATCAAGTTGCCGTCTCGCTCGTAGACCCTTGCTTCACGTTCTGCCTTCTGTTTCTCGATCATGGTTTACTTCAACTGGCCCCGCTCTTCTCTTTCGAGTAGCTGTCTACCAAGCGCTAGGCGAGAGAGACTCTGTAGGTTCTCGAAAGGGTCCTGACTGTACTCCCCTGACTCTGTCACCTACTTTACAAGTTCACTGACACCGACAGCTTCAATCGGTTCAATTTCGATCGCCTAGATGTACGTACTCTTACTTCCTTCGGGCTTATGGGGACCGGGAAGTGAACCGAGACCGATAAACCTAGTCAAGTATCCCTTTTTGTTTAAATATGGCAGCCTTTTGAGGAAAGTGTCGCCGTGAGAAGCGTACACGTATCGTGGACATATCTCGTGGATGAGGCGCTGAAGTGCTTCGGAACTCTCGTAAAACTCCCTCTTCTACTCTTTCAAAGCTTCTTCGTTCTTAAGGTCTGCCGAGATGTTGCCAGAGATGTCGAGCGGCCACTAACCTATCAAAAGAATATCAATGGCTTTGTCTTTGGCTTGGGCGATCAAATCATCAATGTCGTGTTAGGCAAAATAGCTGCCAAGGTATTTCTCGCCAGGCTCAGCCTTTGAAACTTCGGGTCCAAGCAGATCTGGGTCAACGCCCGACACAAAAGCCACCGTCAAGTTTTGGATCACCTTGACACCACTTCGCCCCATAAAATAGCAGTTCTTGTTGAACGAGAGTCCATCCTTCGACGATTTGGAGTTTAAGAAGGGTCCACTGAGGTCGGAGGAGTCGATAAAATGTGTTTCGCATGGCATTCTGCTTCTCTGCAACACTTCACTGTCGAACTCGCTTAGGTCGTCTTGCTTTTAAGGAAAGAACTTGCCGACGCAGAGGAGTAGGTCAAAGTTGGACTTCTTGGCTTGGATGTTGTCCACTACCTGCCTCAACTTTTTGACTTAGCCATTGACATTGCCAACAACGAGGATTTTGACTTTCTTGCTTGGTTCAACCATTTTATTTAAAACTAGGTTTTATATTAAAGTTAAACCCACCTGTGCAAAGTTTATGGGAGTCACATTGACGATTGCTACTTCCTTAACTACGACGGTCTGAAGGGCACAAACTTCAATCAACTCTTAAACGACAAAGCCCAATTCTCGAAATTGACACCGACACCCTTTACTTGATCCACTCACATTTTTCCTCCTCCTCCTCCTCGAACAAACTCTTAGACTTGGAAAAGACAAAGACTACCTTTGACAAAGTTCAGTTTAAATCGGAATGACTCCTTCTTCAAAACCATTCACATAAATTAACAAAAAGTATTATTCCTTCAGAATGAAAATCATTAGCTAACTAACTAAAATTAAACAAGCTTAGCACCATCCTATGAATACTTCAACTTAATCACACAATAACTTCATCAGCAAGGGAAGGACTAGGTCACGAATCGAAGCGCAGCCGTAATTCTGCAAAACTTAGAACGTGTCGGTTGACATGCAAAGCGAATTGGCAAAGAAAAAACCCTTGCGCTTCTCAGACCTTTATCGAGCTGTTAAACTGGAGCAAATAAAGCAGCAGTAGATCTCTCCTCGATTTCCTGCAACGCCTGCTTCAGTTGCGACCCCATCTGAAGAAAACGGCTTGCTTTCGTAACAGTGCAGTCAGACTTAGAGTCATGTTCAAAGTCAGTGTACAAGTAATGGTAAAGGTCGGTGTGACCATGGTCGTCAGCGCAGCTGTCGCAATCAGTTTCATAGTTGTAGCGAAGCAGACGAGCTCGCGAGCGACTCCATTCCGACTAGCATCGAAACATAAAAAATTCAAATTTCCTACCACAACGACGACGGTGAAAGTCAGAAAAACAAAATGAAATTCGGCCAAAGCTAAACACTTGACCAACGCAAGCCGCTGAGTTATAATGAACAGTATGCCTAGCTGGCCAGTGGTGGCGAGGGCGGCACGTATAAAGGTATTAGATCATGCTAGAAAACTGTCCCAGTGTTCAACGTGAGCGCCGCAGTTGATGAAACCACAGGGTACTTAGTTTCGTAAGGCACTCAGTATGAAAATGACGAAGAAGTCGAAGATGGGGAGCATGACGTGAGTGGCACCTAACTTGAGAGCGAGGAGGTTAACTCTGATAACCTGACTGCACTGATCATGAACATTCCTCAGACTACGACAAGCCGGTTCAGCAGTGAACAAGTGATGACTCTCGATGCTGTTTCGTCCAAAAGTTTGAATGCTGTACGTGATGATCGACTTCAGTTTTTGGAGGACTATCTGACCCGAAAATGTTCATAGTTTTTCAACACCAACGATCAGACTACTGAAACCGAAGAAGACCCAATCTTTACTCGAATCAGGCAAAGAATCGACCAAGTCTTCGACTTCATCGAAGATGTCAGATGCATTCCTGCTCGAGTGGCCGAGTAATTCGCCACAATGGAGCACCAAATTGCACATTAGAACTCTTACATCGGTATCATCGAGCAAAGCAAAGCGAAGCTGGAAGACGACGTCGTGGTTTTGAAAAAGGAGATGCTTCGATCGGAGCTTAAAGCTTAGCAAGACATACAGAAAGTCAAGCTAGACATACAACGAATCAAGGTTATCGGAAGTGAACGAGCGACTATAGAAAAGAAATTCAAAGTAAAAGCAGAAAACAAAGTTATAGAATTGCAGCGACAGCTCAAGTCAGTGTTGGCACAGATGGCGATTAATAAGGAGAGCAAGGAGGGGAGACGGAAGAAGAATGGGGTTCATTAGCTCAGTTTAGCGTCTACGCTTAAGTTTGGAAATAGTCTTACCCGACCTACATCGCCTCAAGCCTTCGCGTCGAATTACTGGACTTCTCCGGGTAACAACAAGGAAAACACAAACATTTAGCAGTACTTTAACAAAACCACACTGGCTCCACAGGCACGCCATCTTAACCAGTCATACGGCACAGTGCAAGCTCACGCCAGGTCAGGATGGTAGACTAGCAAGGCAGCCTAAGCCAGGCGCCCGTCAAGATCCGCCACTCTGTCTGTCTCCCCGAAGTCTTGTGCATAAGACTCACTCGGCGGAGGCCCTCTGACTAACTATTTGAACACGCAGGCTGTTCTCATCAATTTGCCACAAACATTCAAATTTTGTAGGTGAACGACTAATTTTAAATTTAACTTTCAACCTTAATTTTTCAATCATTACTAAACCTTAACGTCTAGTCAAAATAAAGTCAAATCTCTATCTTTACAAAGACATAGATATATGCACCACCAGTAGAACACCATCACTCCAGTACCACCTCCAATCAGTCTGGGCACTGCTCAAGAAGTAGGAGCACCACAGAGTAGAAACATGAGCATGTTTGGAGAACCTAAGCCAGCTTCACCAGATTAGCAGCAATAGTAGTTCCAGACAGGACAACAGACTGGGCAGCAGCCTGCTCCACCTGCTGAAGCGGCCAATAACGCGGATCAAGGTTATGTCTAGTTTTCGCCATGGTAGCAGCAGCGAGCGTAGAATGCTATCACCCAGATCAGTGTTTAACACTTGAAGCAGATGCTCTCAGTCGGTAAAGAGTTCTTCAGTAGCCTTGAATAGATTGTCGACGAAGGACTTCTCGGGGGGTTGAATATGTCTGGCGCCGTTGCCATGTCAGCGGAGAGTGGTTAAGCAAATATGATGTCCGCGGGTCCGCAGTCTAGCGCCACTTCCACGCCGTTTGCATAAGACAACGTCGTGAATAAAGGGAGCCCTCAGGGTTTCTAACAGCCAGGAGAGGGAAAGTACCCGACTCCATTTCCCCCAAACCCAAACCTCTTCAGATCCTCAATGGCCGCCAACGCCGAAGCCTGGTCACTCCAGCTGTCCGCACAGGGTACCAAAGAGAAGAAGAAGTCGAACTTGTCGTCTTTCTTGATCTTTTCCATGGAGCAGCGCGAGTTAATCGTCGCTCACAATACTGGCATGTGTGCAGTCGAAATAGCCAAGTGCTCAGGTGAGCGGTGGCGTGGTTTGAACGATGCCCAGAAGTTGATGTACAAAAAGATTGCGTAGCGGGCAAACACAGACCCAGTCGACGGGATCAGTCACAAGTCATACGTCGGCATCTAGGCTTACAAGGAGTTGCTAGGCTATGAGCCCCTTCCCCTACACTTGATAAATAAAAAACCAAAACCTCAGACTGTGTCACCAATGACTAACATGCCGCTGTAATCCCCTGCCAGCCTCCCAATGGCGTAGAAAACGGTGTCATAATTTGTAATGCGACAAGCAAACACGGCTCAATCCTTTCAACAGATTCCTGCCCAACAGAGTGCGGCAAACTAGGTCCACTCCTTTCATTAGATCACTGCCCTCCCCGTGACGACAAAGAGAGAAGAAGGAGTCGATGAGACTATGCCAGGCGTGACCACTTCATCACCCTCTGCAACAGCCACCGGCACCCTAACCGATCAAGACCATCAATGTTGATTTTTGAATATTTAATTTAATTTAAATTACAAATCAAAACTAATGACGTTGAATTTTCAAAGTTCAAATTCACAAATTCAAACCAAAAAGTTCAAAAAGTAATTAAAACAATGTAAAATTTAAACAGCCAAATCAACGATATCCACAGCCAAGTCAACAATATCCAGTCTTAGTAGTATGCAAGCGATATCTTACAGTTCCAGCCATAATGCACCATCTTTCCTCAGTCGGCGATCAGTCTCGCTCATCAGATGCCATAGAACTAACTCATGTCGCAAGTACATCTTCCACCGATCTAAACTTAGTGTCTGCCGCCGAGCATGCAGCATGGAATGGCTGAGCACGGGTTGCCCCAGAGCCTACCACCGCCAATGTAGAGCCAGTCGTAACATTTGACTCAGTACATGCCACCGCAAAATCACGGCAAAATGTCGCTAGTACCTTAACATCTACCTTAGGGCGTACCTTAGGGCGTACCTTAGGGCGTACCTTAGGGCGTACCTTAGGGCGTGCCTTAGGGCGTACCGTAGGCAGTGCCGCAGAAATTGCATCAGAACGTACACGAGAAGAACGTACACGAGAGGAGGACCTCCTAAGTTGAACGTCCCTTGTAATTGTAACAAAACGCAAGCATGAGAACTTCATAAAGTGAGAACGATCATGATGAAACACTGATGAAGGAGTAAGACAAGAACATCGCCGAGTAGATGCAAGTAGTCATGCAAATGGTCAAGAACATGCAAAATGTCTTAAGTTCATAGACTGCGTTGAGGAAGCGAGTCACAGCGAGAGCGAAGAGCAGAGAAGCTTTTAAACGAACCAGATCAGAGGCTGCTCAACCTGTGTACACAAAAGGAGAAAGCAGTCTGGAACGTGTCTAGGATTATAACACCGATGCGAAAAGGTAGAAAACTGATCACTACCATCTTGTAAATCCAATCTAAGCCTAGCACTTCCAGATGCCACCATTCTAGAGCATGCCACTAGAGACTCCTATAGACCAGACACAGTAGCAAAGGCACGAATTGACGCAGGTATCGACTTAAGTTGATTCGAAGTAGACCGATCTTAGCGTCCCATCTCAAGTTATATCAATTCCAACGGCACCACTTCCTTCCCCAACCCCTACATTAGCTGTGGCCTCATTGGCTGCCACTCCCGTCTCATTGGCAACGACACAGACCAATTCATCTGGTGCTGAAGAAGGCTAGAAAGATTTAGAAATGCAAGAGTTTGGTACGATCAACGACACCTAACAAGAGGTGGTGGACCAGTAGTTACCATTTGGTGTCGGCGACATGAACTTGTTCAACGATTACCAGTAGAAGGCGAAAGATCTTTCAAATTTTGCCCCAGATCTAGGTAATGGTAAACCTCTACTACCTGGAAAACCTAGGAATGGAAAGACGCGTGACCAGCCATCAAGAGCGGCTAAAGCAACAAAAGGGCCATTTGATGCCTCCAAGATCAACTTTGCCATAGTTTACATCAGGGAGCAAATGATCGTGGGCCTTACCAGAGTTCAAGCCGCTGAGGGGTATCGTCAGTTATCGGAGGCGGACAAGAAGATGTACAAAAAAGTGACTGAGGAATGTAAGAGGCTGTTTACGAGAGACATGAGCGAAGAGGAGTTCTTTGATATGATTTAAACGGAGAAGGGCAAGTTGGGGCATGAGTAACTACCTAAGCCATCACTTCTGTCTTCACCAAAACAACGAAAGAGAGAAAACAAACAGAATGCTAAGGCGAACACCAATGTCTAGAACATCAATGGCTAGAACACCAATGGCTAGAACACCAGTGTCGAGAACATCAGTGTCGAGAAAGGAGAAGTCTACATTGAACTCAAGAGTGACAAAGACGATGAGCTACAGGTAAGCTTGAACGCTGGCGAGAACTGGGCTCAATTCCATTAGTAAACCATCCGAAACGGCATGAACCCTTCCTACAGAGCAATCCTTACCGAAGCAGAGCTCAATTCAAAAGAGCTCGGAACAGCCAAAGGACTGCGGACAAAGAACATGAAGGCGTTCAACCTGTTTGTAAACGTGTGCAAACGGATCAACGGGTTCTAAGTATTCCGCACCGAGTTCCAGGCTGTGCTCCTAGCGACGAACCCGCTCAGAAAGAACACGAATAACGCAAGCTTTGCCAAAATGTTCGCAGGGATATACGCCGATATGTCACAGTCGGAAAAGGAGTTGTACGCCAAAGTGGTTACACAGATGAAGGAGAACCCGATTTAAATGAACTAACAGGCCAGCTCTTTCGAGGTCATTCAAGATTATAAGCAGTAGTTGGGCTTCTAGCCTTGGACACTTGACATGATTCGGTAGAGGTGGTGAGATAGTGGGACCATCAAAATTGACTTTATTGATTATTTGACTTTTATTATTATAAAAATGGACTTTCTTTCAGCTTAAAACGACATAGACATCTATATCATTATTTGATTACCTGTGAACTCATGCACGGACAGTGCCCTCGTGTGCTGACTTACCTTTTCCCAACTTTCGGCTGAGATGAGGGAAAATTAAACTTGTTTCAAGCTTTTCTACACATGGTATGCGCTGTCGCCATACCTCTTCCCTTGAACTTTACGATGTAGTTTCCCGTGAGGAAATTCTAGGCGGTTCATTGACCCGCTTGGTCTAGTTGGCCAGTTCCTCCGTCGAAGATAGAAAGAAAATCGTCTTCTGAGTCTCTCTCCTTCGTCGCAGAGATGTCTCTCTCCTGCGTCGCGGGGATGTCTCGTCCAAGCGCAGCCCATCAACTGCGTTTAGACACGAACCAGTTTATTGTGATTGTTTTGGGCAGCTCCTCCGCGATTAAAAATAATAAATGACATCTTCAGCCCAGTCTATCACCCGATCAAGCTCATCAAGCCAGAACACAACTAAATACTATGTGTAATCATATTACAATTGAGTTTTAATAATTTTAGTTTTAAAAGTTATCTAAAGATAATTATCTAAATTAATTGACGAAACTTGGTCATTCAGTTTCATAATGTAATGAGGTTCCAGGAGTAACAAAGCTATTTTTAATCTTAAAGTTTTCATTTGTAGTGCACCAGAAACTCGTAAGCTGTAAAGGTAGAGTAAATATTTACTCGCTTAAAGAAGTGTGCAATTGCAGGAGTAATTTGCAGCAGTCTGAATTCTAAGGGTAAAGATAATGAGAGATAGAGAGAAATTATAAAAGCAAGGTAAAATTATAATTTTAGCATTATATAATTTTATAATTCCAAATGAAATTAAGTAATGTTGGTGAACTGTCACATAATTGAGTGGTTTTGAGTTTGCCCGTGTTAAGCGTTTGAAATGGGGGGCAGCTTCGGAGTGTCTTACAGCAGCCTGCCGTGGTCCAACATACTCTGGTAAGAAGGCTTGTGCAGCGTGTGTCCCTCCTTCTGGTGTGTCTTCTACGCCCCTTAGGTTTCGTACGCTGTTTCTGGCGAACGCTTCGCTGTCGACTAGTCGGTCGAAGCAACTAGCTGGACTTAAGGGTGATTAGAAACATCACCGACAGCGCTGATCGCTGACCCGGTATTTCCTAGCCATTAAGGGGCTTTCAAGGGTTTTTGCACGAACAAGGGACTGCAGTTGTCTTGCGAACCACATGCCGCTGGAGGAGAAAGGATAGCTTGGCGGTGAACCTAGGCTTGTCGCTACTACTACAGGTTGGCTTGCTACTGCAGGGGCTAGAAACTTAAGAATTTGTTGAGTTCGGCTTTGGGGCCAGTTTCTTCGGCACAGCCACGGGCGGACATGTGGTTTGACTCGATGGCTCTGCTGTGAGACCCCTGGCCTCCGTGAGTTCCAGAGCCACTACTGCGGAGCTCGCACAAGGTTGGGGAGCCAATCGCGTTATGACTCGACCTCATACTTTGGTTAATTACATTTTGCTAAAATAGAGGAGAGAACGTTTCCCCGCTTTAACACGCCTGCTGGGATGCTCCAACTTGAACAATATTCGCTGCTCCAGAAGCCGCTCCCATGCTATTAGTTCCACCAGATCCCGAGCCTGACCCTGCCGCGGTCAAATGCTTGGGTACATGCGAGTACTTATCATCGCTGCCGGTTGGCACGGCCAGAGTCTTGCTCGGTGGATAATTTGGTTGAGGCGAAGTAAACTGAATAGAGTTAACTCCATCGTCCGCGATCGGTGACAATTTACCGGTTTGGCCGCCCGTAGTTAGTTTTAAGGCAGAAGGTGTTTTGCGCCCAATTTTGTGGTTGTGAGCCTGTGGCATTTGCTCGTGACTGCCTCGATGTTGCGGTTGATGGTGTAGGTTGTGGAAGGAGCTCAAGGAGCTGAGTTTGTAAAGGTCTTCGTTCGAGAGCTGACCATTTTGGGAGACGTCAGTCATCCGAGGTTTGAGTTGGTGTTCGGTGGGGGAGCCAACCTGTTATTAATTTGGGTAGGATGAGGTTCCTGGCTACATATTCATGCCCGACGAATGCTGGTGTTGCATCGCGCCATCACCTCCACCGTGGAGCATCACGCCAGCCATGTCATAGTGGCCCGAGCTGCTCTAGTGCACACCGCCCCCAGCGTGACTTTAATTGTAGGCGTAGTTGCCACTTTGGGGATAGTGATGCGGCTGAGGATTATTTGAGAACCCGCTGACCACTTTTGGAGACAGGTATGCATTGTTCATTTGGTTCTGCGATTTGCTTGTGGATCCAGCGCCGTCGACACTGGGGCCAGGACCTCCGGACGAGCACTGCAAGTTTGGTTTGTTGAGCATTTAAGTCGGCGAGAAGGGGGCGATGCTTATTTAGCCCATGTTGCCAAATGAAGTATTCAGGGCTCCTCCTCCTCCAGAATTTCTCAAGTAGGAGTGCTACTGCTAATTCTCAGATTATTAAACCGGTTGATTTGAAATCTGATCATTGTATTAGTGATTCCTGCTTGAAACTTGCTCCTGGTTCTGCTGGGACGAAGTTTGCGCATGGTAGGAGGGCTGGTGCATGTCATAGAAACTGCTGCTCTAATTGTAAAGGGGGGCACCAGCCTCATTCCTGCCGTTTTTTCTGGAAGCATGTTGAACCTGCTGATATTCTTTTTTTGGCATGTTGGCGTGCTGGGCCTAGTGAAAAAGGACTTAGTGGTGGTCAACTTCTTCCAAATCAGCCGACTCTGTATTCGTCGCGTGTTAATTAGACTAAAAGTCAACCAGGGTTTAATTCTAGTTTCGCGTTTGACTACTTTTTCGACCTTGAAGCACAGGCGCCCCGTGGCCATGCTCGGGCACACTGTGGTCACTGTCACCATTTAGGAAATGATAGGGCGTTTGGTTGGAGGGCTGTGGCTAGGGAGGTGCTTATCCTTTGCTTTGGTGTTGATTGCGCTCCTGCATGTATTACCGTTATGCGGCAATTTAGTTAGGGGTCATCTGGAGCTGTTACTTCTCCAAAATTTTTGAATCCCTCTTTTTTATGCCACCGCCTTTCTGGGGTTGGCTCTAGCCCTGGCTTTGGTGGAAGATCCACTTCTGGTAGTCCTGCTCGTGCGTGAGCAAGTGAGCCTTCAGATTGGAGCCCTCTTGGAAGCTGCGCTCGCAAAAATGGCACTTATAGTTTTCACTCGAGTGCTTCTTCATGTGGATCTTCAGCGCGGAGTGATTGATGAATTTAATCTCACAGACATCGCAGATGAACGGTCTGTCACTTGAGTGATGCTTCCTGTGCTCGTTCAGATTCTGGTTGCTCGCGAACCTTTGGTCGCAATCAGCGAAATCACAGCGGAAGGCATTTTAGCTACTGTGGGTGCGTCGATGAGTGAGCAAATTGCCCTTCTCGCGGAAGCTCTTCTCACACATCGGGAAATCGCATACAAATGGGCGCTCACCAGTCTATAATCAATAAAACATGGAATGTTAATATGTGGGTCTATTTACATGCACCAAGTCTAAAAGATTCTAAAACTTACATGGATGCGCATGTGGATTTTCAGACGGCCAGCTCTTGAGTATCTTTTGCTGCAGCCGACAAAGTCACATCTGAAGGGCTTCTCCCCGGTGTGGGTCAGCTCGTGAGCCTGCAGGTGACCCTTGGTGATAAACTGCTGGTGGCATTGGGTGCAGGGGAAGGGTCTCTCGCCCGTGTGCGTCCTCATGTGTGTCTTCAAGTTCCCAGTCTCTGAAAACTCCTTCAGGCACGACTGGAAGGGACACAGAAGAAGTTTGACTTCCTCCTTGGGCCGTTTTACTTTCTCGATTTATGCTGAACAAAGAATAAAGTTTAGTTTGATTTCGTCGGGGCCGCTTGGTGTCTTACCTGAATTCAAAAATTCACTTTAGAAGGGAATAAAGGAGGATTGGGTGATGGTGAGATCTCTACTTTCGGTATGAGCTGATGCCTAAGGTTAACCAAAAAGAATTAATACTCGCACACCATAATATGGGGGTGTCACAGCCAATACTTACTCTGAGGTTCTGGTCTAAAGAGACTCGGCCATGTTGCAGGTGGAGGTTCGCACCAAGAGCGTCTACCTGGGATTCAAGTGGGCCGCCGGGTGTAGACCGATCGCTTTCCTTGAAAAATAAGTAGTACAGTCTGTCGTTTTTCAGCTCGTTCTTGTCGTTAATAAATAAGTGCTCTCTCTCGCGGCGGCGCTCTAATAGCCCAATTTAAGTGCAGGGCCTTGCGATTTAAAAGAAGTAAACGAGCTGCAGAAAAGAAAACCGGGTTAGTGTCAACTTAAGGGTGCAATCGCTTTCTGTTATGCCATTTCAAGGAGGGGTAGGTGGGAGTATAATTTAAAACAAATGGTCTTGTTATTCCTTTCTCCCACTACTCCCACCTTGTCCCCGGGCAAAATGCACGAAATATGCCATTCAGATACAAATGGGATAATTCTCGAAATATGAATCTTGATAAGTAAAACCTACCTTTTGGAAGAACTCGCTGAGGGTCTCCTTCTTGAGCATCGTTGCCCTGATTCTATGATTAATGTGCATTAGATGTATTCGGACCATGGCAGTGTTGGCGGGCGCACTCCCACTGACACTCGGGAGACGGAAAGAGCGGGAAGTTTCTCGCATGGTCAGCTGGCTCATAGGCGGAATCATCGGAGTTACAGGCGGCCTCATTTGGGTTAAATTATTTCGGTTTGAGTTGAACCCTCGTTGTTCTGGAGCGTTCGTTTGCAGCGCTTAATTCATTTCGATAGAAGTTTGTTTCTAAAAATAACTATAAAGTTAAACTTGGAACATTACGGGGCTTGCTTCAAAACAGCTTCGTTAGGCCTTGAGCCCAAGTCTAGCGAAATCTACTGATTCCATCTGACTTGACTTCCAAATTTCCCCCGACCTGTCCTCCGACCCCACCTTCCGAAACACCTGCATGAAGCCAAATGAACGAAAGTTGTGCCTATCAATCCTGATGAATTCCCGGCAAAATCTTAGATCGCGTCCTTCGAAAGTCAAGAAGCGACACGATGGGCACTTGCTCAACATCAGGGAGTGATCTGAATGATCGAGGGGAGGTAATTTGGCTGAGGAAGGAATGGGGCGGATAAAGGGAGTAATGCAGGTTTAGTGGCAAAAGCTTGATTTTGCTTTGACTATCTTACGATAAAGAGATTAATGGATAGTTACCTTAAGCAGCTTGTGTTTTAAATTCTATTAATATTTACTCTTCTTAGTTTCACACCTATATTAATTTCACAAGCTGACTCACAATCTAACTCACGGGGTTTTGGGGTTTTGGGGTTTTGGGGTTTTGGGGTTTTGGGGTTTTGGGG
>Ga0208544_10002102_pt1 | contig 13278 bp, 10 predicted proteins | sample DEB08_DNA_9_FD_184526 | JGI IMG/M metagenome (GOLD analysis project Ga0208544, IMG submission 184526) | Aqueous microbial communities from the Delaware River and Bay under freshwater to marine salinity gradient to study organic matter... | ecosystem: Environmental > Aquatic > Marine > Coastal ...
CGTGAAAATCCTTTAAACACCTATGCGACTGCGTCTAGATTGCTTGCCGAGGATGCTTTGGCTGGCACTGCGACGATCCAGCTGGGGGCGAGCACTGAGGCGTCGCGCTTTTTGCCGCCAGCCCGTACGCGCTTTGGTATTTATTCGGCAGGGACTCTGACAATCATGGATTGACTTGCAGTAGCAAGTAAACGGCCTGTGTCGCTCCACATGTTGACGGTGCCGTAGCCAAACCCATTGCCGATATATTCGATACGGTTATCGCATAACACCCATTCGCTGTCACACAAGTCGGCAAACCGGATGGTGTTGTCGATGCTGGTGCAGTGGGTAACCTGGCCTAAAGCATTGCCCAAGGCTGACGGCATATAATCGGCAATAATCGCTAGTGCTCCGGCATCGTGGTGTACACCGGGCATTCTTGCCCACAACATGCTACCGGCATCGCCGCTGGGTGTGCCAGTGCCAGAGAAGCCGAACATGCCCCGGGCCATTCGAACGTCGACATGCTGATGCAGCGAGTCAGTCTCGTGGTGGTTTCCCAGCACTTCGCAGGCTTCAGGCCGCGGTGCGTCAGGCATTGTCTCCCACAGACGTTGTATGGCATTGGGCCTAGACCCGCAGGCGCCAAGTATCGTAATAATTTCCTTGTCGCCGAGGTGGCCAACCACACGACCCTGAGTGACGTTGCGACCCACAGCGGGTAACAACACCTCAAGATCGACGACAGCAGGTTGTTGGGTGATCGATAAGTATTGGCCAGTAGCCCAGATAATAGGTTTACCGGTCGCTTGCTCTAAAGCAATGACTCCTGCAGCAAGCCCCACGCCGCCAAACAGGGAGCCGCGGCCACCGGTGGTTCTCTCAACGACGGGCAGTCGCCATTGTAAAGTGTCGACGGGATGGCGCATTTCGAGAAATTCAGCGCAGCTAATTTTGGTTGTTAAGGCTGTTTTGGAGGTTGTTGTGGAGGGGGTTGCCGCAAGTGTTGCCGCAAGTGTTGCAGGATCTGATGGCATGACGGTCGCTCAATTTTCTGACGCCACATTATACACAAATGGACCTTTTTCGCGGTAGTGAAATCGACCCAGAGCGCGATCGGCGAAGGAATCGTCGTGAAGTCGAGACCTAGGGTCAGCGTGTTAGCGTCGGGTGCAAAAATAGGTTGCAAGAATAGGGTGCAAGAATAAGTTGCAAGAATAGGGTGCAAGAATAGGGTGCAAGAATAGGGTGCAAGAATAGGGTGTGAGCATAGGCGCCAGCATGAGGTCAGTAGGTCCTAAGAAGCCCTCAAAGCTGACATTAAGATCGAATAAAGTGCAGGGGTTGGGGCTCGTCCATAGGCAACCGCCGTCACATTTTTGAGTCGGGTTTCGGTATTTCGCAGCGGCGCTGCGAAATTGTGATCAGATCCCCATGGCTGATGCAGGGTCGCTAACTAGTTCAGCCAACACTATGTTTTTAATGAGTTGAAAAATAACGAGAAAAAATATTTTGCGGATAATGTAGAGCCAAAAATTACTTGGCCTAAGTTTTGCGTAATTTATCGCGAGAGTTAGGCTTCGCTGCGTTAGGCGAGTTTGTCGCGGGATGGCAGGGCTGTGATCAAAAAGTTTCGGGTCCACTGCTGTTGGTTCACTTGGGTTCGAATGAGATCAAAGCATTCAAACGGCATTACAAGGACGTGCTCACATGCAGATCAAGATGATGAAAAATCAACGATTTGGCTCGTTAAAATTGCCTATCGTGAGCCTTGTGCTGAGTTTTGTTCAAGTTTTTGTTGTTGCGCAAGCCAGCGAATTTGAACGAATAGGCACAGGGCAGGGCCTGTCGCATGCGAGCATTACTGCCCTGGTGCAGGATCATGCGGGCGATATCTGGGTAGGCAGTCAAGCGGGCTTGAATCGTTTTGATGGTCAAGGTTTCGTGACCTATGAGCATATAGCAGCGGATCCTAGTGCCATCAGCGGTGACTGGATCTGGTCAATGGTCGTCGACCATCAAGGTCAATTGTGGGTGGGCTCGAATAATGGTGGGCTGAGCCGGTTCAATAGACGGGAGAATAACTTTTCCAACTATCGGCATGATCCCGATGACCCCCAGAGTCTGCGTTCAAACCAGGTTCGATTTGTTTTTGAAGATAGTTATCATCAAATCTGGGTCGGCACCAAAGGCGGCGGTCTGAGTCGGTTGGATGAGGCGACGGATACGTTCATTCACTATCGTCACGATGCGACAGACAGTGCCAGTCTACCGAGTGATTCGGTCAACTATATCGCTGAGTGGGATCAAAAATTGTATGTGGCGACCGAGTCTGGCTTGGCGGTTCTGGAAGATGGGCAGACGCAATTCAAACAGCATGTTGGTGGGGTTGACCGGAATGTTCGGGTGGTACGTGAGCACCAAGGCAAGCTACTGATTGGCACACATGCCAATGGGTTGCGAGTTTTTGATCCAGCGACGTCGAGCGTTACCGAATTCCGACACACCAAGGATGATCTACATTCGCTGCCCGATGATCTGGTCAGAGATATCTTGATTGATCATCTAGGATCTGTCTGGATCGCGACGGATCAGGGGCTGGCAAACTGGTCAGCAGAGACGCAAGGGTTTGTCACGTTTCGACACGCATCCACGGATCAATATAGTTTGTCTGACAATCGAATTGACTCGCTGTTTGAGGATGACAAACAGATGCTGTGGGTGGGCACCTACGCGGGCCTCAATCTCAAGAAGCCAGTTGATGCGAAGACTCCGTTCTTGCTGAATGCGTCGGCAAATTCTGTCGATGGGTCTTTCGACGCAAGGTCTGCTCGTAGCGGCGATAGGGGCATTTCGAGCCATAAAGACGGGCTATTTCAGCGCTATGACGTTGAGTCAGGGCATTTATCTAATGATATTGTCACGACCATAGCAGAGAGTAAGACTGGTGATATCTGGATTGGCACCTATGGTGGTGGGTTGAACCGGCTGACCCATTCAAACGTCGATGAAGACGTTTATCATTCTTCAGCATTGCCCGACCAGAATTTGGCGGATAAGCGCATCATGGCTTTGGCGATCGATGAGTCTAACAATGTCTGGATAGGCACCCGAACTGCCGGGCTATATCGACTCGGCCCGGGTTTGGGCGAAGTGGCTCATTTTGCGCATGACCCGGCCGATGCAGAATCTATTGGCGCTAACGCTATCACTGCTATTTTTCCCACGGATAATGCAATTTGGGTCGGCACTTATGGTGGCGGGCTCAATCGGCTGGATCTGGCCAGCGAAAAGATAACTCGTTATATCCATCAAGCGAATGATGACACCACATTGGGTAGCAATCGCGTGCTGACGATCTATCGAGATAGGCAGAGCGTGTTTTGGATCGGCACTGAGGATGGGGGTTTGAATCGTTTCAATCCTGATTCAGGTACATTTACGCGCTATATGCATGACCCCAAAAATTCCGATAGCATTTCCCATGACACCGCCTGGGAAATTCTGGAAGCCACAGACGGTTCACTCTGGGTCGGTACCCTGGCCGCTGGTTTAAATCGTTGGTCAGCGGTAGACAGGCAAGTCAATCGGCCGGTATTCAAGCACTATACTAAAGGCAGCGGACTCAGCGGTGATACGATTTACGGTATCCTGGAGAGTCCTTCAGGCGCAATCTGGTTGAGTGGTGATAAGGGCTTATCAGAGCTGAATCCTGACACCGACGAAATACGACACTTTGACAAGAATGATGGCATTGGCGGCGATGAGTTTAATTTTGGTGCGCGTTTGCGCAACCATGCCGGGCACCTTATGTTCGGGGGTGCCGCCGGCATAGTGGTTTTCTGAGGCTTGTTCATCACCGCAGGCTATCATGCGCACAAGTATTCGGCCTGTTGCTTGTCGCCTTTCGATTGACGACATTAGGCAGGGGCGCCTGCGAGGCTTTGTTTAAGGGCTTTAATGCCCACATAATCATCAAAGGCACGCCATAAATGCACCAGGGCCGTCAGGCTCATGGTGTCACGAAGCCCATTGGTGCTGAAGTTAGGTTCGAGGAGAGCCGCGGCAAACTGGTCCCAGGTCCAAGCTAATCAAACTCAATATAAAGAGCAACACCGCAGATGCCAAGGCGCGCGTCCCTAGACCGACCATGCTATGTGTCATGGCGATACAGGGCGCAAGATAGACGCGGCCGAAACTGCCAGGACAATTTTGCAGCGCTACCGTATCCGTATACAGCAAAGTGTTGCGTGCGCAGGGGATGGCGGACAGGGTTGAGATAGCAAGGCCAGCGGTCAGCACCAAGCTGACTTTCATTGGCAAGTGGCGGTCTGCTTAATGGCCTAAGCAGGTCCCGCAGGTCGGCAGGTGGCCAGTTGGCGTGTTGCTCGTCTTAGAAGCTATTCCCAGGCACACGCACCCAGCCTTCCATTAACACCCGTGCGCTGCGGCTCATGCTGGCCTTGACGACAACCCAGTCACCCTCGACCAAGCTGGCCTCGGCACCCACCCGCAACGTCCCGGAAGGATGTCCGAAGCGCACTGCATCCCGCTCGCCGCCGCCGGCGGCGAGATTCACCAGGGTGCCAGGTATGGCGGCGGCAGTCCCGATGGCGACAGCCGCGGTGCCCATCATGGCATGATGCAGTTTACCCATGGATAAGGCGCGCACGCGCAGGTCAATATCGGCGGCCGTAACGGCTTTACCGCTGGAAGAGACATAGGCTTGGGGGGCTGCGACAAACGCGACTTTAGGTGTGTGCTGGCGTCCCGCGGCCTGATCAATGGTCTCGATCAATCCCATACGAACCGCGCCATAGGCCCGAATGGTTTCAAACATGGCGAGGGCCTTGTCGTCATTGTTGATGTCATCCTGCAATTCACTGCCGGTGTAGCCGATGTCGCAGGCATTGATGAAAATGGTTGGAATGCCCGCGTTGATCATAGTTGCTTTAAGTGTGCCGACGCCGGGTACTTCAAGGTCATCCACTACCTGCCCCGTTGGGAACATCGAGCCGCCGGCGTCATCGTCCGCCGGATTCATAAAATCCAGGACGACTTCAGCCGCAGGAAATGTCACACCGTCGAGCTCGAAGTCGCCAGTTTCCTGCACAGTGCCATTGTTGATGGGGATATAGGCGATAATAGTCTTCTTGATATTCGCCTGCCAGATGCGCACGGTTGCAATACCATCTTTGGGAATGCGGCTCGCATCCACCAGGCCGCTGTTGATGGCGAATGCGCCGACTGCCGCCGACAGGTTGCCGCAGTTGCCGCTCCAGTCAACGAAGGCCTTGTCGATAGCGACCTGACCGAATAGATAATTCACATCGTGATCCGGCTGGCTGCTCTTCGCTAGAATGACGGTTTTGCTGGTGCTGGAGGTTGCGCCCCCCATGCCGTCAGTCTGTTTGCCGTAGGGATCTGGGCTGCCGATAACCCGCAATAGGAATGCATCTCGAGCGGCACCGGCAACCTGGGTCGATTCAGGCATGTCGTTGAGGCTGAAGAAAACGCCTTTGCTGGTGCCGCCACGCATGTAAGTGGCAGGAATTTTAATTTGGGGTACGTGAGGCATCGTTGTCTCGTCAGTTAAGGCCACCTGTTGGTGGCGATTTGTCTGTTAATAATCTATGTCTGCAGGCTGAGTTTAAGCGTTGGCGGATTCCAGAAAATCCTGCGCGAAGCGTTGTAGTACACCACCTGCATCATAAATCGAAACCTCTTCGGCAGTGTCTAGTCGACAGGTGACTGGCACTTCTAGCTGCTCACCGTTTTTACGGGTAATGACCAGGGTCAGGGCGGCTCGCGGCGTAGGTTTGCCAATCACGTCGTAGGTTTCTGTGCCATCAATTGCATAGGTTGCACGGTTCTCGCCAGCCTTGAATTCCAACGGTAAAACGCCCATGCCGACGAGGTTGGTTCGGTGAATGCGCTCAAAACCCTCGGCAACAATCGCTTCGACACCGGCCAGTCGCACGCCCTTGGCGGCCCAGTCGCGAGAAGAACCTTGACCATAGTCAGCGCCAGCGATAATGATCAAGGGCTGTTTCCGTTCCATATAGATCTCAATGGCTTCCCACATGCGCGTGATCGTACCTTCTGGTTCCAGGCGGGCCAGAGAGCCTTGTTTGATTTCGCCGTTGTCTAGCACCATTTCGTTCAGCAGTTTTGGATTGGCAAATGTAGCCCTTTGCGCCGTCAAATGATCACCGCGGTGAGTCGCGTAGGAATTAAAATCTTCCTCTGGCAGGCCCATTTTATGTAGGTATTCGCCGGCTGCGCTATCGAGCATGATGGCATTCGAGGGTGACAAATGGTCGGTGGTGATATTGTCACCTAACACAGCCAGAGGGCGCATGTTCTTGAGTGCTCGCTCTCCCGCCAAGGCGCCTTCCCAATAGGGTGGGCGGCGAATGTAAGTGCTCTCGGGGCGCCAGTCATAGAGCGGATCGGTCTGGTCAGTGACGTCCTTCAAGGTAACAAACATAGGATCGTAGACCTTACGGAATTGCTCTGGTTTGACGCTCTGCTTGACGATGGCGTCTATTTCCTCATCCTTCGGCCAGATATCTTTTAGTCTGACGGGCGTACCTTCGGTGTCGTAGCCCAGGATGTCCTTTTCAATGTCGAAGCGTATGGTGCCGGCGATGGCATAGGCCACGACCAGCGGTGGCGATGCCAAAAATGCTTGTTTAGCATAGGGGTGAATCCGCCCATCAAAATTGCGGTTGCCTGACAATACGGCTGTGGCGTAAAGATCTCGGTCGATCACTTCTTGTTGAATAACAGGGTCCAGTGCGCCACTCATACCATTACAGGTAGTACAGGCAAAACCGACGATGCCAAAACCGAGTTGCTCGAGTTCTGGCAGCAGATTCGCATCTTCCAGATACAATTGAACGGCTTTTGAGCCTGGCGCCAGCGAGGTTTTAACCCAGGGCTTGCGTGTCAGACCCAGGGCGTTGGCATTGCGTGCAATCAAGCCGGCGGCGATCACATTGCGCGGGTTGCTGGTATTCGTGCAGCTGGTGATCGCGGCGATAATAACAGCGCCATCGGGCATTTTTCCGGCTTCATTCTCGATGATGCCGCTGATGCCGCGGGCCGCCAGTTCCGATGTTGGCACTCGTCGATGGGGGTTGGACGGACCGGCAATATTACGACCTACAGATGACAGGTCAAAGGTCAGTACCCGCTCGTATACCGCGTCTGTGAGACTGTCAGCCCACAGGCCGGTGGCTTTCGCGTAGGTTTCTACGAGTTTGATTTGCTCGTCTTCTCGACCGGTGAGGCGCAAGTAATCAATCGTTTGCTGATCGATGTAGAACATCGCAGCGGTGGCACCGAATTCCGGTGTCATATTGGAGATGGTGGCGCGGTCACCGAGGGTGAGGTGCGTTGAGCCTTCACCATAAAACTCAAGATAGCTCGATACCACTTTGCCGTCCCGGAGGAATTCCGTTAGGGCCAGAACGATATCAGTAGCAGTGATGCCCGGTTGTGGCTTGCCGGTAAGGTTCACGCCGATAATGTCTGGTAGGCGCATATATGAGGCGCGGCCGAGCATGACGCTTTCAGCCTCAAGGCCGCCGACGCCAACGGCGATAACCCCGAGTGCGTCAACCATCGGTGTATGGCTGTCGGTGCCCACCAGCGTGTCAGGAAAGGCAACGCCGTCACGAACCTGAATGACCGGTGACATTCGTTCCAGATTGATCTGGTGCATGATGCCATTGCCGGGCGGGATCACATCCACGTTCCTGAAGGCTTCTTTAGTCCAATTGATGAAGTGAAAACGATCTTCGTTGCGACGGTCTTCGATGGCGCGATTTTTTTCGAAGGCCTGTGCGTCAAAGCCAGCGTGCTCAACAGCGAGCGAGTGGTCGACAATTAACTGGGTGGGGACCACGGGGTTCACCTGTGAGGGATCACCGCCTTTAGCCGCGATGGCGTCTCGCAGGCCAGCGAGGTCAACCAACGCGGTTTGTCCCAAAATGTCGTGACAGACCACGCGGGCAGGAAACCAGGGAAAGTCCAGGTCGCGTTTGCGTTCGATGAATTGTTTGAGCGAGTCAGTCAGAACCGCCGGGTCGCACCGACGCACGAGATTCTCGGCGAACACGCGGGAAGTATAGGGTAATTGTGCATAGGCGCCGGCTTGAATCGCATCAACTGCGGCCTGGGTATCAAAATAATCCAGGTCGGTACCGGGTAGTGATTTACGGTATGTCTTGTTCATAGCTTAATCCACACTAGAAGTGCTGTTGAGGTCGGCGGTGTGTCCGCATCCCTGATGTCTTTGTATTGTTCGTCGCCCTATAACTGGGGCGGCCTTAACGTCGCTGCGAAGTCGATGACTTGAGCTTAAATTGGTTATTGAACCCAACCGTACGGGCAACATTGTTGCTTAGCAAGCTGGCAACATTGTTGCTTAGCAAGCTGGCAACATTGTTGCTTAGCAAGCTGGCAACATTGTTGCTTAGCAAGCTGGCAACATTGTTGCTCAGCTAGTTGGTGGGTTGCAATACCCTGCGGCCTCACTGGTTCAGCTTCGAGTACGCCGCGGCCGCGTCAGTCTGACGAAACCGGTCTGGCGAAACAAGCCTGAAAAACGAAAAAAGCCTGAATAAGTGCTGGAATGGCCCGGTCTGTCTGCCAGTGTGTTGGCTATTAGTGAGCATTCGATTGCTGTTTGAGCGGCCCTGGTTGCCGGTTATTCAGGTGCCTAAACGTGTCCTTGTTGGAATATATTAGATGCCAACTATTCCCTGAACGTTTTTTTTTATGTCTGATAAAGTCAGTTTCAGTTCAAGGCAATACAGCTCACGTTTACTCACTTCATACAGGATCTTCGGTTATGTCAATGCAACAGGCTGAATCAATTACTGAACAGGATTTTTTTGCTGAGATGACGGAAATTAAACGCCGACTGCCGCAGATTGCTGTTGATGACAATCTGTCCGAGTGGGAGCAGGCGCGCATGAGCAGCAAGACCTGGTCAATGGAACAAGATTAACACGCTTTGTTTGCCAGCGGACGTTCGTGCCGCTGGCCTTTTTTTCACGCGGGCGATTTTAGGCTGCCAAGGCCGAGATTGCGCGCCCTGCGACTAATGGTCTGGCTGCTGATCCCGCTGGGATAGGTCTCTATCGGACAGCATATTGCGCCCCGCCTGTATGAGTGATTTAGTCCCGCGCCAATGAAGTCATTCACTGCCAGTAAACCGTGGCGACCTAATCGCTGTGAATCGTGCCTGCTATCAAGCCTCAGACAATGCTATCTTATCAATCAGTCAATGGTCCCTGCCACAATACTTCGATTTGGCGTGCGGCTACTTGATCAGCGAGGTGGCTTTTGATGAGACGTTTTTTTGGCCAGCTGGTCACGCTGATATTGCTGGCAGCCTGCGAGCCCAGTGAGGAGCCGCTGTTCATGAGCTACGACAACACGGATATTCTAACCCTGCAGGCCAAAATGGCGGCGGGTGAATTGGATGCTCGCGCGTTAACAAACTATTATCTCGATCGTATTGAGCAACTGGATCGGCACGGTCCGGCTCTGAACGCGGTCATCGAACTCAACCCTGACGCCTTGGCGATAGCCGACACTCTCGATCAGGAACGTCGAAATGGATCGGTGCGAGGACTATTGCATGGGATTCCGGTGTTGCTCAAAGCCAATATTGATACGGCAGACAAGATGGCGACGAGTGCCGGATCGTTAGCCTTGCAGAACCATTATGCCGCACGTGATGCTTTCATCGTCACAGGTCTGCGGGCGGCCGGCGCGATTATTCTGGGTAAGACCAATCTCAGTGAATGGGCCAACTTTCGTTCCAACCATTCTTCCAGTGGCTGGAGCAGTCTGGGTGGCCAGACTCGAAATGCCTATGATCAAACTCGTAATCCCTGCGGTTCATCTAGCGGCTCGGCAGTAGCGGTTGCCGCGGGATTGGTCAGCGTCGCGATTGGCACCGAGACCGATGGGTCTATCGTCTGCCCGGCGAGCAGCAACGGGATCGTCGGTATCAAGCCGACCTTAGGTCTGGTTTCTCGGCAAGGCATTATTCCTATCGCTCATAGTCAAGACACGGCGGGCCCGATGGGGCGCACGGTATTGGATGCGGCGATACTCTATTCAGTGCTGATCGCCGAAGACATCAATGACACGTCGGCGCCGCCATTTCCGCACGAGCTACCTGACGTGCTGGCGGCTATCGAGAATGCGTCGCTTAAGGGTAAGCGGATAGGCGTCTGGAGAAACTACGCCGGTGCCAATGCCGATGCTCGAGTGGAACAAATTCTGACGAACAGTCTAGCAACACTGCGCCGACAAGGAGCGGTGATTGTCGATGATATCCAGATCGAGACACAGGGACTGCGGAATGCAGAGTTTGAAGTGCTACTTTACGAGTTTAAGGCCGGTCTGAATGCTTACTTGGCAACCTCTGGCGCCACTCTGCCCGACCTGCAAGCCATCATTATCTACAATCAGCAACAGGCAGACAGGGTCATGGCTTTTTTCGGGCAGGAAACGCTAGAGCTGGCCCAGACCAAGGGGTCACTCGATGAACAGGTCTACCTAGACGCTTTGCATCTGAGTAAGGCGCTGGCGCAAAACGGTATCGATGGGGCGATCAAAACCCATGATCTCGATGCTCTCATCGCGCCTACCGGGGGCCCCGCGTGGCTCACAGATCATGTTAATGGCGATCGCTCTTCAGGAATATCCAGTGCGTCGCTGGCAGCAGTCGCCGGTTACCCGGCCGTGACATTGCCAGCAGGTTATGTCGAAGGTTTACCCGTGGGGTTGACGTTCTTTGGTGCGGCTGGCACTGATGCGCAGCTGGTGGCGTTGGCCCATGCTTTTGAACAAGTGAAACAGGTCCGAGTTGCGCTTGAGTTTTAGTCGGCGTCGCGGCGTTGATGTCAATAATGACGGTGCAATGTGGTCGTGCAATATCGTTGTGGAATGTCGTTGTGGAATATTAGCCCCGCGAGCCGTGATGGCAGGTGACCTATAGTCCTGGCGGGTTTTGGATTGGCTTAAAAATGACGAGCTGATAGATTAACAAGAATAACCGACAGGAGAGTGTGATGCAGCCAGTGTGCTTGGTGATGGGTGCGGGTGCCGGTATTGGCGGAACCGTGGGGCAGCGGTTCGCTCGAGAGGGCTATCATGTGGTGCTGTGTCGTCGCAGTGATGAAGAAGGCTTGAAACGCATGGTCGGTGAGATCAAAGCGGCAGGGGGTGCCGCAACAGGCTACCTGCTAAATGCAACCGAAAATGACGCCATAGAATCTCGAGTGGCTGCTATCGAGGCCGACATAGGGCCGATTGAGGTGGTGATCTACAACCTGGGCGCTCAGATTGGTGACCGAAGCTTGGCAGATACCAGTTATAAGGCCTTTGAAATGGGCTGGCGGTTGGGTACGTTTGGCTTGTTCCGGCTAGCCTCGGCGGTCTGTCCAGGCATGGTGGCGCGAGGTAAAGGCACTATTTTGGTCACATCTTCCACTGCGGCGGTGCGGGGTAATGGTGGTCAGCATTCCCATGCCGCAGCCATGGGTGGGCGCCGAATGCTGTGCCAGTCATTGAATGCTGAGTTTGGCCCGAAGGGTGTTCACGTCAGTCATATCATCATCGATGGTGCCGTGGACGCTCCAGATACCTTGGGTAAAATGCTGGGTGCCGAAGGCTTTCAAGCCCTGCGCGAGACTCGTGGGCAAGCCCATGATGGCTTGATGTTGCCCGCGAAAATTGCCGAGACCTACTTACACCTAGCGCAGCAACATCGTTCGACCTGGACTCACGAGTTGGATATGCGCTCCTTCTCTGATCGACCCTGGTGGAACCATTGATTGCCGAGACGCGTTATCTTGGCCCCTGCCAAGGTGCTGTCAAAGACCGCTTGAGCCGTTAATGAAATTCAGCAGAGTGACGCAAGCCGCTTGCAAGCCGTCGCGGTATGGGTCATGTTTAACCCTCAATTTCAGGAAAGACCCAGACCATGACCCAGCTCCATGAAGGCTATGATATACCGGCTGTCGAAGCCTGGATTGCCGCCAATATTCCCTCGCTGACACCGCCATTCACCTGGACTCGGTTACCCGGCGGGCATTCTAATTTGACCTATAAAATTGTGGCGCTGGATGGCGCCGAGGCGGTTATTCGACGACCGCCCATGGGTGAACTCTTGCCTAAGGCCCATGATATGGGGCGCGAGTGGTCCTTGATCAAGGCCCTTGGACCGACTGCAGTGCCCGTGCCAGCAGCTCTGGGTTTCTGTGAGTCCCCTGACGTGACGGGCGCCTGGTTTTATGTGATGGGTGTGGTCAATGGCCGGCCCCTGTATAACGCTGACGATTGCCTCGAGTGGGTTGCGCCGGAAAATCGAGTGACCTTGGCACATTCTTTCATTGATGTTCTGGCCGACCTGCATTCACTGGACCCCGATGAGTTGGGTTTAGGTGATTTGGGAAAAAAAGAAAATTATGTTGGGCGTCAGTTGAAGACTTGGTATCGATCCTGGACGGCGTCCATTGAACCGGCACAATACGATGACCCCCGAGCCCATGAACTGCAGCGTTACTTTCTCGAGCATATGCCTGATCAGGGGCCTGCCAAAGTGGTGCATGGTGACTATGGCCTGCACAATTGCTTGATTGGCGCCGATGGAACGGTGGCGGCAGTGGTTGATTGGGAAATTTCGACTCTGGGTGATCCGCTGGCAGATCTGGCCTATGCCTTAAATCAGTGGTCAGAGCCTGGGGATCCAGTGCTCGCCGGACCCGGCGGACCGACGTCATTACCCGGATTCCCGAGTCGGGCTTATTTAGCCGAGCGGTACGCTGCCAAGACCGGTCGTGACCTGACCATGCTGGATTTTTATGTAGGCTTTAATCGTTGGAAAACAGCGGCCATTGTTCACGGTGTTTATGCACGTTATATGGAAGGCAAAAAGAGTGCTGAAGGAGTTGATGTTGAGACACTGCGGCTGCGGATTGGCTTGGCGTTGGATTCTGCCGAGCAGGCGATCGAGCGATTGGAGAAACAGTTGGGTCGATAGGAGAGCTTCATGTTTTTTTACTGCGTAAAAAAGCCATGAAGTGGGTGCATATATAGAGATGCGAGTGCGGGAGGGGGTGTCCCTCTCGGTGTTACGGTGTAACACCTGCCGGGCTTCATGTTTTTTTACTGCGTAAAAAAGCCATGAAGTTATTGGTGGAGCCAGACGGGATCGAACCGTCGACCTCAACACTGCCAGTGTTGCGCTCTCCCAGCTGAGCTATG
>Ga0208544_10002106_pt1 | contig 13262 bp, 23 predicted proteins | sample DEB08_DNA_9_FD_184526 | JGI IMG/M metagenome (GOLD analysis project Ga0208544, IMG submission 184526) | Aqueous microbial communities from the Delaware River and Bay under freshwater to marine salinity gradient to study organic matter... | ecosystem: Environmental > Aquatic > Marine > Coastal ...
CCCCAAAACCCCAAAACCCCAAAACCCCAAAACCCCAAAACCCCATGAAGGCCATTGAGTGTTTTTTAAATTAAGGAAATGAATATGAGTGGCTAAAATTTGATATAAAAGGGGCGGAAATGGGAAAGTATATAATAATTAATATTTTGTATTAATTTGCTTTGTAAATGATCGTGAGAAATGAAAAGGGTAGGAATACCCGAAATGCGTTTCAACAGCTTACGAGTCGAGGTGTCCACGGGCGCCACTCCAGACTCAAGACTATACTTTTGGCATTGCTTTGCTCTGCCCTCCTCAGGTAAGTGACCCTACATCTTTTCTGACTCCCTTTGTTCCTTTGACAGCGCCTCTGCGCAAAACTGCTTCGACTAGACGGCGATCTACCCGATCGTCATCGGCGACGACTCTTCCGCGGCCAAAGGCGCCAGCGAAGACGTGCACAATGTTTGGGTGGACGCCACCCCTAACATGATGATCTACGCCTTTGAATCTGAAGACAACTCGGTCAACGACGATAACAGACTCCACTTTATCAGAACAGACCCGAGCGACGGCTCCGAAGTCTGGCACAAGGGATTCGATGGCGATCTTTCAATCAATCTAGCGGACAGATACACGATTTTCATGACGATTGAAAAGGAGACAGAAACTTACTTCTATCTAGCTTTCTAGAAATCTACCATCCAGTGGGTTGCGGCAATGCGGACTAGTGACGCGTAAATTCACTCAGTAGCTAACTCTGGTACAGCATCGAAGGCATTCTTGTATGGCGGCAACTCGCCTGCTTTGCAGTACGTCACGGGGTACAACAACCCTACCATCACGAATGGTGCTGTCCGGATCTCTTCTTATGAACATTAAGCTACAGTCACCAGCAATGTATCAAGCGTGCACTCTTCTGCCTTTTATTAAGGTAATTAGCTGGATTGCTTCGGTGCAGGAGTCGTAAAAGAGAACTTCCTCGCAGCTTTTACGGTCTATTCTGGTGCCGATACCTACTAGCAAATAACTTCGGGTGAAACTGCCCTCTCTACCGACTACACTTGGTCATTCCACACGAACCAGCATCGGGATGGAATACCTGGATGCGGACGGCACACCTTCGTGTCGTCCAGAGGTGATAGTGGTAAGTCTCGCTTCTACATTGGCATGCAATCTGACGATGGTTTGACTATCTGCGCGTCTGTCTTCTTCAAGAATACTCCGGGAGCCAACACAATGCCGAACTCGCACACTGTGTACAAGTTCACCGGCACCACAGTCTGGCAAACGCTCGACGTCTATGGTTCTGGCGACGACGACGATGTTTCATTCTTCCTTTGGGATGACGCTCTCAAGCAAGGAGCAATCCTGCGCTTCTTTGCTGGATCAAACACTATGGCTCTCAAGCGCCTTGGCTTCATCAAAGGAAATGGAAAGATCCAGGACGCGAGACTGACCGGCCATAACGCGGGCTTTTACTCGGGGTATATGGATGATGGCGGCAACATCAATCGCTTTGACACCGGCTACGGGGACTACCTCAGTCTGTGGCCCGTTCCCTGGGAGCACGAGACCGATCCTCTTAAGTCCAAGCAAGGTTTCGTTAACAGCATTGACAGCGCAAGCACTTGTGCCCCTGAGTCGTCCACCGTCGTCACTGGAACTATCATATCTCGAGCTATCACGATAATTGCTGGACTGGTACCTGCGACGACTTTCAGTCCTAACGACGGGTAGAGCATTCCTCTCACGGACTCAAACGGCAACCGTTGGGATCAAAACATGTCCAAGAGAACCACCTACGCCAAGCGAGAGTGGTGCAGGACTCAGACAACTGCTGTGACCATCACCGCAGACATTCAAGATCAAGGTTGGATCGATGGCGACGCGTTTGAATACCAGTTTGATTCCTGGTTCATCACGCCCGCTTGCAATGACTTCGAAATTGCCTATGCGATCGTAAAGCAGGTCAAGAACGGCGTCACCGAGCAAGCTGTGAGCTTCACAGTGGACGACGACACCAGGAAGATCGAGCACGCGGTCGATGCGACGGCCGTGGTCGGAGACTTCTGGCTTTTGACGTTCTACGGGCTGCTGCCCGACGGCCAGAGCAAAACCATCGTGTTCCGCGTGACGTACATCGCGGCCTGCTCGACCAGCTTCGTGAGCGTGCAGTCGCCTTTCGCGGACCACACCTATTACTTGGGCTCTGGTGCCGTTAATATTCAGACAGTTTTCACACAAACTATTACTGACCAAAACTGTGCCATAGACCACAAACTTGAAATCAAGTTGTCTACGAGTTCAGCCTGGGTCGACTACGCGACAAACACCGCTAGCTACCCCTGGATCACTTCTTTTGACACGACCGATGGTACGATCGTGGTGAATTCAAGTGTCACAGCTTTGGATGGGCTCGACTACAAATTCAGAATCACGGCATCAAACCCTACGAATCCTACCTTTATCGCCACAGATGACATCGAAATCGAACTGCGAGACATATGCAGAAATGCAAACCTGGTCTAGGCAGTTGACAGGAACGATTTCAACAACAGATTCACGCTTTGGGACGACAATAACTTGCCGTTCATCGGAGCGCAGTACGACATGACCTCTTGCCCGATTCGGTACGAACTCAGAGAGTACCTTGTTGTAGGCAATCCGATTGTTACCTTTGCCGGTCAAGGGTCTTACTCCTTTGACACGACCTCGTACTCTGTCCCTAAGCTTGCTTACCGGGCGACAGACGACTCTTGGGACGACGGCAACTGGAGGTACTACCTCATTAAAGCTACCTTGACGACATCATCCGGCGCTGTGGACATCGAATCCACGGAAGTCTAGATCGCTGTCTACTATGACAATCCTTGCAAGGATGGAAGCACGGCGATCAACTCCCAGACCATCGCTGATCTGGTTGTGGACATCTTTGACAACCCTGGTGATACGAGCACGTATGCTGCCTACTCTGACAGCGTCACCACCACTTATGGAGTGGGTGCAGAGACTAACCTGTGCGGTGCCTACTGGTACTAGATCGTTGACGCCAACTACAACGCCGTGGGCGCTCCGCTCGCACTCAATATTGGTTCCAGGACGATCACTCTCCGAACGGACACCTAGAGTGATTACACCAATGGCTAGTTTGTCACCTACTACCTGAAGGTGTGGTTCAAAAACTATCCAGAGACTGACACCGTCCTCTACAACCCGTTCCGAATCAAGGTCGACACTTGCTTCATCACAGCATTGACGCCCACTCCAATCGCCGTGACCGACTACAACGTGTACACGCCGGCTGTGACTATCACAGTGGCTGACTTTGTTCAAACTCCTCTTTGCGGCTACGTGCTCGACTACAAGGTCGAAGTGCTGGCTGCGGATTGGAACCCTACAGCTTAAGACATCTCGGCTTTCCCGAGCGTCTTCCAAGTTACCTACAATGCGAATGTGCCTGAGACGATAACTGTGTACTCAACGACAGTGACAGACGTCAAGTCTTATCACATCAGGATTACGGCGTCGGTCAAGTTGACGGACATGAATCCGACGTTTACAGACTATCAAGACATCATCGTCAACGTGGACCACGACTGCCTGAACGATGAGGTCGCTGTCACCAGCTCTCACCCAGCTACCCTCTTGCACTACATCAATTACAATGGCCCTCAGACTTACAATCCTGTGTGGACTACCTTGGTTCCGGGCTGCCCCGTCGAATACCACGTCGTCCGTGTCGTCAACGGAGTCGAGACACCAATCACGGCCGCTCCTGTGACTCACAACGACCCCATGACTTAATGGACTGTCGAGAGCAACGATTTTGGACTCGATGGAGAAGTCTGGGACATCCGCATCATCAAGAAAAGTACCTACTCCGTTCACACTCTTTAACGAGCCGTGATCGACATGGAGGTCACATTTAGAGATCGTTGTTGGGACGCCATTTTGTCGGCTCCAACTCTGCGTAATGATGTTGCTGGCGATTTCATTTTTGACATCGGGCAGTAGCAGAAAATGACTTACAATGCCATGACAAGCACTATCAGTTGCAACGGCTTCCACTATGAACTCGTGTACGTGGCTGGGCCGCTGGCTCCGTCACCCTCGCTCGCACACTACTCTTCCACCTGTGCCGACGACCCCTGCTTCGGTGGCACTGTCTCTGATGTAACGTGGTATGGCACCCATACCTTCAAGATTGTGGGCACTCTTGGCATTTACGATGTGTCAAACTCCCGCGGTGTCAACGGTCTTTACAATTCAGTCGAAGTTCAATTCGATGTTAGCATTGTGAATCCTTGTGATTTTAGTATCCTGACACCAACAGCTGTGAGTGATATTAGTACCTCTGTCCATGGTGGGGAATCTCAGTACTCAGCTTGGCGAGAGTTCACAGACTCAGCAAGTACTCGCTACGGAAACGGCTTCGATTTGTGTGGCGCGAGAGAATACTACGTGACAGACGAAAACGACGTGAGGATTTCATTCGACTTCATGTCATGGCGTCTGTTGTACCTTCTTGCCCCGCTTGACATTCCCGAAGTCAACACCTTGATTTCTAACTATGCGGGCGTCACTGAGCCGGTCCACACCTTCCTGGTCGACCCCATCACTGACCCTCAATACGCCGGCATCTACAACCTTCGCCTTCATGGCTACCTGGTGGAATACCCGAGCGCCACTCATGGCATTGCTCCATTCGTTCTCGAAGTCAAGGACTGCCAGCTTACCAAATTCTAGGCGCCTGAGCTTCAAGTGCAGCAGTACGTTGTCGGAGAGAAGCCAAAGTTGATCCGCTTTGCTTTAGAGCAGTCACCTTGCATGTTCGAGTTCGACTTCGAAGTGCTTGGCGTGAACGACCGGACTGGATTGACGTACAAACTGCCCGGCTTCATCACTGAGGTGCGAGGCAAGTCGGCCATTAGTGTCGACACTCATGACGATGCCGATGCTGGCCAGTACTTGCTTCAAGTTACTGGAACGCTTGACAACGATTTGAAAACTTCAGTAACGTTTATGTTCGAGCTCATCGTGTATGGACCCGAAGTAACCTTTATTCTGAAAGGCAACACAGATCCGTACTTCTCACCGGCTCCTTCGAACCAGTTTGCCGTGGTTGGTGAGGCTTTCAACTACACGCTTGGAGTGCCTTTGGACGACGAGGGTGACAGAGTGAGTGTGCAGATTGACTTAGGCACGACACCTGGAATTGTCGGGTTTATCTCTGACACCAACTCGTTCATTATTCAGGCCAACAAGACAACACACTTGGACTCAGGCTTCTACAACATTACGCTTACTTTGCAGGATGACAACCCGGATCGTCCAGCGAATGTGACTTACTCGTTTTTCTTGGAAATCGGTACACCGCGAGGACCACCTCCGCCAGCTGGCCCACCACCGGTCATCCTAAATGGAAGTGAATGGAACATCATTGATGCGAAGCCCGAGAAGGACAAAGCGGCTCCGATTCCCTACATCATTGACTTCTCGTACTCTGGGCTTCTGACAATCGGTTTCGATCGAAAAATGAAGCCCCCAACCAACCAGACAGCAGTCGTGAATGAGAAACTTGCCGTAAGAGGTCTCCGGGAGAAAGCGAATTTCACGGTCGATGATGAAGTTGTCGAGATGACAATAGTGCCAGTATTGGAGTTCACAGTGGATCCAGGTGATGACTCCGACCCTGAGAAGCTCGGCTTCGAGTGGCAACTCTTGAACTTCACGGACAACTTCCTGTGGATTTAGATTTACTTCGATGACCCGTAACTCATTTCGGCGAATCGTAATTTGGACAGTATTACTGTGCAGTTCTGGGGCAGTGAGTACTTCGAATCAGAGGATGGTGTCTAAATTCGATCTGGCACCAAGCTCTCCAAGAAATTGATGAGGCAGATCAGCCCCGCTTTGGCCGAAGGCTTTGGCAGACTCATGAGGCTAACAAATGCCTTGCTCAAAATCTCATGTGTGCTGTTCTTCTTCTTCAGCGTTTGCACGTTCGGCTCACTACTCCCATTCTGGGCCTTCATTAACTCTCTGCAGTTAATCGTGCACACGGTGCTGATTGGCTCGCTCATGCCAGCAAATGTAGCATTTGTATTCAGCAATCTCCTCGACTTCTCGCGCTTTAACTTGCTGCCGATCACGGAGTCGATGCGCGATGGCTGGGGCTTTAACATCTCGGACGTTCGAGCCCATAATGAGAACTTTGAGGAGTTTGGATACAACTCCATCTACTTGATTCCAAACCTGGGCTTCTTGTTCCTGCTATCCATGATCGCCACGCTCGTGCTGATCGTGGCGGCCATCAAGGACGTGCTTGTGCTAAAGTCAGGGCTCTTCGCTACGTGCCCAACTGTGCAAGCAAGATCGTTGCCCGCTGTGGTCAACGCTTGCGTGAGACTACTGTACGAGACCTACCTCATCCTTTGCATCTGTGTATTCATCAACCTGGCAAACTGGAGAGACAGCAGGTCGTACGTGTTGGGAGATCTCTCGATTATCTCGGACCCCATCACTGCTGGAATTGTCTTCTCGAAGATATTCACCATTATTAGCTTGCTGATCATGGTGGCCTTTATTCTTTACGTGGAGTCGTTCTTCTGGAGCCAGAAGTTCTACCTCACGAAGCTGGTTGCTCCCTTTAAGTACGCCATCGCGTTTACTATGAAGGATGCCGCCGCTTCGGTCGAGGCTGACGCGAAGAACGAAGGGAAGAAGAAGTCAAAGGGTGACTTCGATAAGATCGGAAGTAGTGGCTAGAACTTTGACAGTGAGTAGCCAAGACCTGACGAAACAATGATCAATGACGCTAACAATCACAGCAGGATCGGTTTGAAGTCGAGAGACATCAGTGCCGTTGACCTCACTTAGATTGATTAGTTTAACCCGGATGAGAAGGAAAGCTAAAGCAAGGTTGATCTTCGACCGAGAATGATGACGCCGCTTGGAGCTGTGTTCGCTGGCACGCCGTCTATGAACCATTCGACCGCAAAACATCCTTAGACTTAGAATGGTAAAGTAGCTATTGATGTTCTGAATGAAAGCAATGAGTTGGACCAGCAGCATGTGACTGTGTCGGACAAGGCCGCTTAATAAAACAATTTCGGGACCATGGAAGACCACCATACTCATGGCACCAACGAGACCTTTGGTGGCGACTAGAAAGGGTGGAACAGGAGTCAAGGAGTCAAGGTGCAGGATCAGGATCAGGAGAAGGATCCGTACCAGGAGGACAGTGACGAGGACTACCGTGCTCACAAGGCCATGTTCAACAAGATTTACGCTAAGCACGGGAAGAAAAAACCTGCTCCTGCAGCGGAGATCTCTCTGAACACGGACCCTCGTGATTACGAGGGGAACGATGAGATCAACATTCCGGAGCAGTAGTATTCGCAGCCAAGGCAAGCCCCATCAGGCTACGATGTCACCTTGAACAAGAAAATCTTGCTTGATTTTGAAGAGCATGAGATGATGGAGGGTGGTGAAGTGGACATGTTTGAGGGTGGTGCAGAGGAAGACATCGATCCTGAGGTCTGGAAGGAACTCAAGGCCGTGGCAAAGACTTAGATTGAGCGAGAGGAGATGTACGTCCCCCATCGGTACATTAGAACACTGTTCGATGGCTTGAAACTGGGCGATCCCAACCAGATCGCGCTCGTTCACATCTTAATGTTCTTGGCTCGTCGGTTTGTTCTGGCTTTGATTCTGGTCACAATGACAGAGCATCCCCTCGGCCAGGTCACCATCTACCTCCTCTCTTCCATCTTCATGCTCTGGCTCTTGCACATGAAGAAGTAGTGGGGTGACAAGTACATGCTGTGGCTTCAGATCTTCAACGAGTGGTGCGTCTTCGCAACTGGAGTGCAGATGTATTTGTTCCTCGAGATCGTGCCGCTGGCAGACACCAGATACTCCATCGGCATATTCCTGATCATTCAGACCTACGTCTTCATCATCGTGAACCACGTGGCTATGTGGTACATGGCGTTCCGTGTGTTCTCAGGGCATTAGGTGAGAAGTGAACGCTTGGATAAAGTCAGAGAGCGAGAGCTCTTTAACGAGAAGGCGGCTAAGGTCAAGGCAAAGTTGAGAGGTTCCTCGAAGGGCTTCCGCAAGTACACTCCTGCGGTTAAAGTGGTGAAATCTCTCGCTGCTTACGAAGCTCAGAGGGAACAGGAAAAAGCTTTGACCGAGGGTGCTAAGTCAGAAAATGACAAGAATTCCAAGGACGAGAAGCCTTTCCAAACAGGCACGACTGCCTACAGGAAGGTGATGGCCACTTCTTCAATCCAGACTGACTACGTGAGGACAGTGCCCCCCAAGGGTGAAGTCGTAAACACTAGTCAGAAGCTGTTGACGACGGAGTAGGAAGTCTCGCCTGACAAGGGCAAGATGAAGTCCAACTAATTTGTTCAAGATTACACTAACCGGTAACGAGAGCTGCGAATGAAGGAGAAGGCGATTGAGTTGGAGGAACGGAAACTCAGGGTCGCTGAACGTCATAGGCAGCTTGCAGATGCTGTAAGCGAGAACGATGAGGAGGAGGAATCGGGAAATCGGGAGAGTGATACTACTGGATTGGACCCAAGCACCAAACTTCACAGTGAGAACTAGTAGTACAACAAGGGGGGACATGGCAGGAGTAGCAGTCGTAAAGAGCGTGATGACTTTGAGGAGATGAAGGTTTAGAACCACCTGGGCGGTACTGGTTCGAGGCCGACATCAGAGTAGGGCCCTGATTCTGGAAACAAACCGCGGGGCATCCTCAGGAACACCGGACGCGCTACTTCGCTCTACAACCAGGCGAGCAGGAATGACCTGGAGCAGATGGGTGGCAATGCTTCCTCCGGGTAAGAGTCCACTCAGATCCAAGAGATCAGGCTCAACCTGGTCGCTGTCGAAAACAAGGTCGACGTCAATGCATCCCCTGTTCCTTTCAACAGGAAAGCAAGTTAGAATGCTCCTTACGAAAATGCTAACTTCAACGCCACGGGAGGATCGCTGACTGGCACTCGACAAAGAGGGCATGCTAAGAACGAGTCGCTGTTGATGACGGCTGGTTCTGATGTGATCAAGTCGGGCAGGGGAGAATCAATTGAGGTGGTTGGCGAAGGCCCCCCAAACCCATACGACTAGTATGAAGGTAAGGCCGTAGCCAACACTCTCTTGACGGTGAAGGAAGCTCCTTAACGACCTTTGCTGGTTGAGGAGGAGCTGCGCAAGATGAGCCAAGAGTCAGAGCAGAAAGATGCTTCTTTTGAAAATTCTTTGTCGCTGCTCAAGGTACAGAAGGAGGCTAAGGTGGCCAAAGAAGACGGCTCCAAGTTCTCTATCGAACGCGAGCTTGCCAAAGCTGAGCAGTACCTGCTTTAAGACCCTTCAGTTGACAAGCAGATGCACTTGGCTTTCCACGGACTTTGAAACAACAAAGTTTGAACACCTTCTTGTTAGTGGTACACATGTGAGCCATTTGTGAGATTCTTTCACAAATTTAACTAAACTAAATAAACCAAAAATCATTCAAAGAATAAATCAATCTTAAGTCTACATAGATTAATAGTTTCTAAATGTGTAAAAAGTATTATTATTAATTTAGGTTGTTAGTTATTTAACACGGCATATATAAAAAAATGCAGAATTAGATCAGAGCCTAAGCCGTACCTAAGGAAGAAAAGAAACACGAGACTAACAACAACTACATCGTGTTGAACGACCGATTCATGCTGTCAAAGCAGATCGAGAAGGGAGGCTTCGGCAGTGTGTTCCTCGCGACTGACTTGTAGAACATGCAGGAAGTCATCGTGAAGTTTAACTCGCAAGCCGCGATGAATATGCATGAGGTGCTTATCCTGAAAGCCATCACGCTGAACAAGTGCTACGGTTTTCCCTAGCTCATCGATTACGGTACCACCAAGCAGAAGATACCTGATCTGATTGAAGATGAGTAGGGCGCTAAGCCAGATGAACACCACTTCCTCGTCCTCTCCAAACTTGGTATGAGCATTAAGAGATTGATTAGGATGAGAAAAGGTCCCTTTACGACGAAAACAGTCGCCCAGATCGGCTTGCAGTGCATCGACCGGCTCAAAACTCTTCACGACTTGGGTTTTGTCCACAACGACCTGAAGCCGGATAACATTTTGTTGAGGACCATGAAACCGAATGACGAGGGCAGTGATGAAATTTTCCTCATCGACTTCGGCATCACGAAACGTTATATGACCAGCAGTGGACAGCACATCAAACAGCTCAAGAAAATCGAGTTTGCTGGCAATGTAATCTTTGCCAGTAAGAATGCGTTCCTTGGCATCCAGCAGAGTCGAAGAGATGACTTCATCTCGCTGTGCTACATGATGATCTTTTTGGTTAGTGGTAAAGTGCCATGGGTGTCGCGGTGCTAAGACGAGCACGACTCTCGCAAGTTCTTCCGCGCGATGGCCAAGAGGAAACTAACGATGACTGCGAGTTAGATCTGCACCAACAAAGCCGCACCGTTCCTCGAGTTCACCAAGTACGTCTACGATCTCACCTATGAGCAGTAGCCTCACTACGAGAGACTCAAGCACATGTTGAGGAAGATCATCTTGGGGTTAGATTTCATACCAAATAACGTGTTTGACTGGAACGTGGACTACATGATGAGAAAGAACAAATTTGACAAGAAAAAGGCCAAACCCCCCCGGAAACTAATCAAGTTCGACCCAGTCAATGGTCTTTAGATGAAGAAAGTGGATGGTGAATAGTACGAGGGCAGCGAAGATAGCGTTCGTGATGACAGGGTCTACAAGGTAGAGACTCCGCAGAGAATTGATGAACCTTCCCATAGTCATCGAAGCCACATGAGCGATGAGTTCGATGAAGTGCTCGCAGGAAACATAGCAAATGAAGATGGTTTCGTCTGTGGCCACATTCCCGTCTTCCAGCCTGGTAAGCATGCAAGTTTGTAGGAGTAGAAAGGCAAGCGAAGAGATGTCCAATACTCGATGAGAAATGGCGGACAGAAAGAGTTGAAGGCTTCAAACATGCGTGGTGACCTTATGATGGAGGAGAAGAAAAGTCACAGGGAGAATCGCGCCCACTCTGAGTTGGGCCGCCAAAGAGAACCGACCAACCAAAATAAATTTTAAAACTAGAAAAGACATCGCGATGATGGCGACATTTCGGTCGGCAACTACTCGGCCTCAGTCTCCGACAACTCGAACGTCCAGTCCTTCTCCAACGTCGGCAAAAACTTCCGCGCTGGTGTCTCTATTTTCCAGGGACTTTCAGACTTCGGAGGCTCTTAATTAAGTCGATCACCAAGTTAGTTCTCGGACAACTCGAACAACAACTCACATAATAAATCGCAAAACAGTGTGATCCAGTGGAACAAGATGAATCATCGCCCAAATGGCGGCGGCTACGGCAAAAATAAAGGCAAGGCACTTATTCACTTCGACAACGGCCCCCAGCAAAGTCCCAACTCCTAGTAAGTCACTAATTCTGTTTCACTACGCTCTTTATATTCACCATATGCTAATCATTTTGAATCGTTTTTTGGTAGCTTTAAAAACCAGCAGGCGAATCCGAATCCGAATAAGAAGAGGGGCGCTTCTATATAATGGAATAATGGCAATGACTAGAACCCCGAACCTTTCGAAAATCGCAGCTCCCAAATGAGTGACCTGTCAAGTCAGTTGGCCTTAAACAAGAAGCAGCCGTAGGGGGGAAAGTAGAAGCCAAAAGGGCGTATTAACATTGTAATTGAGTGATTCATCGCACATCACTAAATTTTATCTAACAATTGTTCCAGCAAGACAGAAAAAGTATTTGGAACAACTTTATATGATTACTCAAAATATATTTCTTCCTTATTAGTTTAAAAATAAAATAAAAAATGATTGGAGTCGCAGAAATGATACCTGAGATGCTGTAACGGTTGCAGTCTACAGGCCAAGACGCCGTTAACATGATGGAGGAAAGCAAAGATGGGAACGCCGACCAAGTGAATCGGGGTCGAATGATCGACTGGAGTGTTCTGGGGGTGAACATCCTGACTGAGCCCTTGGACAGGCACGAGAAGGTCAAGGTGTTTGCTGCGGCCATGAATGAAGCCATGAAGATGAATCAGGCTCCCTAGGAAGTCGTCAACGAGGAATCGCTAAGGGAGCGCCTGGAAAGTTTTTTCAAGTGTTTTGTCACCGAAGTGGAGAGCATTATGAAGAAGAACGAGGCCAAGAGAGTCCAGCTGCAGGAGGAGTTAAAAAAATAGAATCAAATATTTGAAGAGCACCTGCAAAAATTGAGTGAGCAGCAAAAGAACGTAGGATTCACTGCCGACGAAGTGTCCTTTACCAACGTCTTTGCAGAAGGTTTTGAGAAGATAAAAAAGCAAACTCAGGAAAAACTGGACAAAGTGACGGCTTAAATGATGAGAGCATAGGATGAGACAGAGAAGTTCATTGAAAAGACAACAAATGATTTTGGAAACCATGTCAATGTGTTAGAGGGGAAGGCAGTCAGTGAGAAGACGGCTAAGAAGTTCCACAAAGAAGAAGCCCTTGCTTCGACTAAGAAGTCCCAGAAAGAAGAAGCCCTTGCTTCGATCAAGTTCAGTGAGATTTATAAATGGAATAAAAAAGCACCCATTAGCTGGCCCGCAGTTGGTATGCTCAGAGAGAAGAGTGAGGAGACTCTGAAGCAACTGAGAGTCAAGAAAATCGAGTGGGCAGTAGCAGACACCGACGATGTTGTCAGTCTTCGGTTCACTTTGAATGATGGCACAACCTCAAACCAAATTGGAACACACACAAATGTCAACAAGTCAATTGAGTTCCCAGAAGACAAGCCTATCCGAAGCGTCAGGGTTTAAGCTAATGGCACCTGGATCAGGCAATTGATATTTTTGGACGGAGACGGAGGTGAGATTAAGTGGATCTGCGGAAAGAATGCTGGTGTCTGGTACACATTCGAAGTGCCCGAAGGAGAGAATCTCATTGGCTTCCAAGTTGCTCATTCAAGCTCTGTTTAAGGAATCGGCTTCATGACCATGAAAGTTGAAGCTTGAGATTGAGATGAGTCGCCCACAGTTGTCTCGAGAGAAGAAGTCAACAAAGAGCTAGAAATTCGAAGGAAAACGCCATACAGTGGTGGTGAGTGGTCGTCGGACTTAGAAGCACCTTTGGCTTAAAACAACTTTTTCGAAGAATCTCTCTTCATTTTCTTCCAATCATCTTTATATTCAAATTTTATAACTAACAGGCCACGGGGTTTTGGGGTTTTGGGGTTTTGGG
>Ga0208544_10002107_pt1 | contig 13260 bp, 11 predicted proteins | sample DEB08_DNA_9_FD_184526 | JGI IMG/M metagenome (GOLD analysis project Ga0208544, IMG submission 184526) | Aqueous microbial communities from the Delaware River and Bay under freshwater to marine salinity gradient to study organic matter... | ecosystem: Environmental > Aquatic > Marine > Coastal ...
ATTAGAGCTTATATAGAGTTCTACAATCGGTGCTTAGTAAAACCTTTAAAATGGAAGTTCAAAGGGTTCGACAAAGGAAAGAAATTGAAGAATATTAACTGCCGCTAACTTCTTGCGCAAACCACTAGCTGTATTACCACAAGCATCAACTGCTGTCCATGTCCTAGTAATTGTTTTAGTAGAAAAATTACAGTCATTAGGCATTGATTCATCATCCGAGAAACTGATAATTACATCGGAACAATTATCCGTTGCCGTAGCTTTACTTTCTAAAAATTCAGGGTCTAAATTCTGACCACAGTCCACCGTCAGGCCTCTTGGACAATTTATTACAGGAGGTATATCATCAATGATATTAATTATTTGGATACAAGTAGCCTCATTTCCACACGCATCTGTTACCCTCCAAGTTCTGGAAATTTGCTTTTGTACTTTATTTTCGCAATTTTCCGATATCACTTCATCCGCAAAACTTACATCGAGGTCATTTTCAGGCGTACAATTATCAGTAACTGTTGGTTGTCCTGAATCAATTCCGCCTTCAGTAACATCACTACACAAAAGGTTAAAAGTAGGAGGACACTCAATAGTAGGTTCAATTTGATCTACAAGCGTTATTCGTTGTGTGTGCGAAGCTGTATTACCACAACCATCTACCGCAGTCCATGTCCTAACATAGACAGCCGAACCAGCACAATCTCCATTTTCGATAACCTCATTCATAGTAATATCTATCATTAGACAATTATCTGCGGCAGCAACATTTGGTGCAACTGGTAGTGCATCACAAGCAACCGTTATATCTTCTGGCGAATTTACTATCGTTGGTGAGATTTCGTCTAAAAAAGAAATAGACACAACTGCCTCTGAACAACAATCCTGTTTGCCATCATTACAAACTCGATAAGTTAAGGCATCTTCTCCACAAAATGTAGTGGTTGGCGTATAAGTCAGTACTCCATTTGGTGTAATAGATGCCGTACCTTTAGTTGGATTATTAACAATAGAGATGGTCGGATTTGCTGCTATATCATTCGTCAACAAATTAGCCTCGACAATCGTCTGCGGACAATCGAACGCTAATGTGTCTTTGTGGCGTACAAGCGCATTGAGTAGATAAAATCTCATTATATTCCATCAAATCCCCCTGAGTTGGCGCAAAAGTACCATCATTGGGTTCATTTCTATTAAAGGTCGTATTTCTAGAATCAAATTGCATATTGGGAGCGCCCTCCATATCCTTAACGGTAAATCTAATAAGTCCGATATCTATCCATTCTCTTTCGATAATAGGGCAACTCTGAGAAGCAATTTCTGTCAGTAAGGTTAAATTAAAAATACCAGGAGTGGAGCTACTAAATTGATGCGCATCCCAAACTGCTAAAGGAACACCAGGAATACAAACATTACTTTGGTCAAAATTCAGCGACTGGTAATCCAAAAATTCTAATACCGTTTCGTCATAATTAAATAAAACCGATGAAATACCAATTTTAAAAGTATCATCTTGGGTTCTAATCTGGATATTGGCGGTTAATATATTTTCCGTACAATCTAATTCAGTCAGAAACCGTAAATCAAATATATCTCCTTCCTCTTGACTCAATGCATTAGGCAAGCCAACAAAATTCAACGCTATAGAAAAAAGAAAGCCCAAAAAAGCAGTGTAAGTGTTCAATCGCATGTAAAGTGGGTTATTATTAATAATGCTTAATGATAGGGGAAGCAAGCGTCAGTCTTTGTTTACTCAAAGGGGAATATGGAGGGAAAAACACGAAATATAAGAGGGATATAAAAAATTGGGGATATAGAGAAGGGTTAGCTTATTAACAGCAAATTTCGTACCAAAGGAATGGTATTAACGAGGAAGTAGTCTAAGAAGAAAAGGAAAATTTTAAAATGTTAGTACAATGGATGAAAGATTTAAGGATTTTAATATTAACGCAAGTTGCGGAGAACTGAAATAAACTAGTAGAAAAGCCTGAGGGCTTTTCTACCAGTTTTAACTATCTGACTATGTGTTAATCTACTTTATTGGTTAATCATTCATTTCTAAAAACTTATGGCTTAATGCCCACAACCAATAGGCGAACCATCAGGTAAACTAGGCGCTTCTGGCAATTTAAACCCAGAAGGGTCCTTTTTAAATTGGCTAATCTGATGTGCCATATAAGCTTGATGTGCTTGCACTGCTGCATCACTACTATTTCTACTATTCAAGTTACTTGCCATTTTATTAACTCTCAATAAAGCAACAGCCGTTACTTGCTGGTTTCCTTTGGGATTGCCCGCTAATTGGAGTAATTTTCTTAAAAATAATTTTTCATTATTTCGACTAATTGCTGTTTCTAAACCATTCGTTGTTGGCGCATCGACAATACCTGCCTCAATTTTTGTCATCAATGCAGTTAAAGACAATTGGCTATTATCTCTTGCATGTTGCTCCACTACCCTAGCCAATTTAGCTGGATTCATCAATAAATCTAAAGTGGTATTAGCAATAGCTTCAGAAGCACCAATTGGGTCAAAAGTCAAGCCTGTATGAATTTTAAATAACTCTCTGCCTCTTTGATAACCAATGGGTTGTGGTGGAATTAATTCAATTATCCTTTCTGGCAAAGCTAAATTTGCAGGTGTTAGCGTCTCTAAAATAGCAGCTAAAGCAGCTTGTTGTTTAGCAGCAGGATAAATTTTAGTAACCGTTTGACCATCTCCTTTAGTCGCATAAGAATAATCTACTGCACCTACCATTTTTGTTGCCGCTTCTACTTGATACCGATGTGCTAAATAAAGCGGTACTAGGACATTTTCTAAGGTAGCCATTGGTTCACCTTTTCTAATACTATTTTCACCAAATTTAGACAAAGCTTTTTTTCTTACCTCCATCAAACGACTTAATTCAGTAGCTGGATTTTCACCACCATCCCAAAGATGGCCCATTGGATGCGCCCCAGATTGAGGTCGAGCATCTCTATCAGAAATATATTGAAAACCCATCGTGTGATTTTCGGCTAATATTTTTTGTAAAGCCGCCGCTTCATCCGTTCCTTCTGGAAAATCTTGGTAGCCATATAATACGGTTCGCTTATCCCAATCGCCAATACCAACCGCATAGGAATCCGAAAAATCTAAATTTCCATTCGCATCTAAAGAAACATAAGGGTGCGGATAATCCATCACCGAAGATCTATTTTTTACACTAGCGGCAAAATTATGCGCTAAACCAATCGTGTGACCAATTTCGTGGGCAGATAATTGGCGTAAACGAGCCAAAGCCAATTGGAGCATTTTTTCATCAGGATTGGTTGCCTCCTCTTCATAAGGAGATAAAAGTCCTTGGGCAATCAAAAAGTCTTGGCGAACTCGTAAAGAACCTAAAGAAACATGTCCTTTAATGATTTCTCCTGTTCGTGGGTCACGGACGGAAGCACCATAAGACCAGCCTCTAGTAGACCGATGTACCCATTGGATTAAATTATATCGAACGTCCATCGGGTCCGCTCCTGCTGGCATTTCTTTGACAATAAAAGCATTTTTATACCCTGCTGCTTCAAAAGCTTGATTCCACCATGCACCTCCTTCCATCAAAGCAGATTTAATAGGTTCTGGCGCGCCTCTATCTAAATAATAAATAATAGGTTCAACAGGTTCACTAATAGCAGCCGTTGGATCTTTTTTCTCTAAACGGTGTCTTGGGATAAATCGTTTGATTAAATTATCCTGAATAGGCGTCGCATAATCAGCATAAGACATGGCATTATAGCCACTTCGAGGGTCAAATACTCTAGGTTTGTAATTATTATCAGGCAACTCTATAAAAGAATGGTGCATTCTAACAGTAATCGCATCCGCAGATGGAACGACCGAGCGAATATAACCGCCTTTTGGTTGTCCACTAAAAGTAATGGTCGCTTCTAATTCTGTATTTTTAGGAAAACCTTTACACATTGGTAAATAGATTGCCGAACGATTAGGGTCTATTTTATAACTTCCTTGTTTTGCTCGCTGTAATCTTGCAACTACGCCATGTGCATCCCGCATTAAAAACTTAGTGGCATCTACTAGGTATTTACCATTATGAGCAGCAACCACTTTAAAGCCACCAATTACGGAAGAGGCAAAAGCCTGCGCAACCGATTTTGCTTCTTCTGGATTATCACTAATTGCCCGATAATCATAATTCGGTTGAATCATCAAAATCTTTGGGCCAACTTTTTGGAATTTTATAATTCGAGTATTTCCTAATTGACCTCTATCTAAACCAATATCATTTGAACCAATACCTGCTGGCAAAGAATTAACATATAATATCTCTTGGTCTAATTTATCAATCTCCAAAAAAAGACTGCCTTTTACTTCATCCCAATAGAAATTAACATAGCCTTCTGTTTTAGACATAGACTTAGTCATCTCTGTAATTGGGTCTGCTTGTTTCCCATTTGCTTGATTAGTGACTACGTTAGCCGTACTACAGGCACAAAATAATAAGCATATAAAAAAAGTGAGTACTCTCATTCTATATTAAGTTTATTTAAAAAGTTCATTTTTAGAAAAACACAAAAAAGGAAAAAATGTTGGTTTTTTAAAGTCTTAAGGGAATTAGAATTCTGATTTTTTTTTGTAGTCTATAATTATATGATTTAAAACAGACCAAATCTAGTTTATAAATTTGTTAAAACTTTGTGTTTTGTAAGCAAAAAATTAAATAAAACAAATTTAATACGCAAATAGTTGCATCTATTCATATTCGTCACTATATTTGTTACATATTTAAAAAAAACCGCAAAATAGTAACAAAATGTTGAACGCCTTAAAAAATTTAATTAACCCAATTACTCCCGCTGTCTACTTACAAAACTATAGTAAGTCTGCTGCTAAACTTCCTGCTACTAAAATTACTAATCTTACTGAAAGCAAAGTCCAAAAATCTACCGATAGTGCCTTAACTACCGAAAATCAACTAAAATCGGTCAAATTAATCATGGTAACTGCTGCAAACAATAACAAATTCTATGAAATGCAGGAAAATGCAGACAATACCTTTACCGTAGCTTATGGTAGAATTGGTGTTACTGGAACTATTCGAACTTATCCAATACAACAATGGGATAAAAAGTATAAGGAAAAAGTCAGAAAGGGATACCGTGATTTAAGTAGTTTAGTAGCCACCAATAAGGTAGCAGAAGAATTTGCAGGCATTGACGACAAAACCGTCAAGTATTTGATTACAAATTTATTTAGGTACGCAAAAAAGTCCATCCAGCATAATTATTATGTCTCTTCAGAAGAAGTTACCATTCATCAGGTAGAAGGTGCGCAACGACTTTTGACCGAATTAAGTCAAAATATTGATTTAAAAATGGATGTGGTTAAATTCAATCAAGACCTTTTGGAATTATACCAAATCATTCCAAGAAAAATGAGCCATGTACAAAAACACTTAATTCAGCCGCCTACCAATCAAGAGGAGTTAGCAGAAATTGAAGCCCTTTTATCCAAGGAACAAGCTACCTTAGATGTTATGGCGAGTCAAGTAGAATTGAATAAATCTCAAAAAGAAACCGTTCAAGCCTCCCCAGATGTATTAGCTCAATTAGGGCTACAAATTAGCCCAATCGAAGATGCCAAAGCTATCAAAATGATAAAAGAAATGATGGGGGATGATGAAGATAAATTCAATCAAGCTTTCCAAGTAATCAATATTAATACCCAACCTCATTTTGATGAATTTATCCAAAAATCCAAAAATAAAAACACCAAATTATTCTGGCATGGCAGTCGAAATGAAAACTGGTTATCCATTTTAAAAACTGGTCTAATTCTACGCCCGACCAATGCCGTTATTACAGGAAAGATGTTTGGTTATGGTTTATATTTCGCTGATAAATGTCGCAAATCTTTAAATTATACTTCACTTCGAGGTTCTTACTGGGCTGGTGGTTCTCAACATACAGCTTACCTAGCATTATTTGAAGTGCATACAGGGGAACAATTACAACTAAAAATAAGGAAGGATTGGTGTGGTGCGCTAACTGAAGAAAAATTAAAACAACGAAATACTAAATACGATTCTGTTTTTGCTAAAGGTGGCGCCGATTTGATTAATAATGAATACATCGTTTATAATCAACATCAATGTACGGTTAAATATTTGGTGGAATTGAGCGATTAAACATAAGGATGGAAGATATACTGCCATCGCCAAAACGCTTGTAGGACTAATTTAAATAAAACAACTTCATAATAAGAACCCTCGACTACCTAAAAGTCGAACAAAACACCCAAATCATGTTACTAAACAACCATTTAAAATCTTTAGACAAAAATGTAGTAAGAACGGCGGCTATTCGCTTAATGGAAAGAAATTACACCACCACCACTTTAGAAGTTAAACAATTACTGCGTTCTCAAAATTATTGGGCCATTCAATCAACTATTTCTCGATGGATGGACGAGTTAGCGGAAGAAGAAGATTGGTATTTTGAAAATATTAACCATCATCGAAATTATTTTAAAAATGAAGTAACTGCTAATTATTTTACGAATATGACGCAGGAGGAAATGGATTTTTTTTTGGGAAACATTAAGTTTTCGGTGAATTGAATATAACGTAACGCTCCAAGGTTTTTATAGGCAGACCTTGGAGCGTCTTTCAGACCTCCAAGTGTCTAGTCAACAGCCAATCATAAGTTAAACTCCATCAATAATTTGCTTCCCAACCTCTTTTTTATCAAATTTAGGTTTTAAATATTCATTCAATTCCATTTTTGATAACCTATAACTTTTTGTGATGAAGCAATTATTTACCTTTTTCCTACTTTGTTCTTTCTCCTTACCAGTAATAAGTCAATCCACCTCACTTAGAGTTTACGAAATTTTCCAAAATAATTGTGTCAGCTGTCATAGTAATGCGAATCCAAGAGCGGGCTTAGATTTGGAAGGAAGCGGGAATAACTTAACCGCAAAAGCCTTATCTGTTTATAATAACTTAGTTGGCGTAACGAGTGGAAATAATACCGCCGCTGCCAAAGGTTATCAATTAGTCCATCCAGGTCGAATAGATAAGAGTTTTTTATTCAAAAAAATCAATCAAGGATTAGATTTGGATATGGAATTGGAAAGCGGAGAAAATGATGCTATGCCCCTTAATAGTGCTTTAACGGATGTTGAAAAAGAATTAATTCGCCAATGGATTTTATTTGGAGCGCCTAGACAAGGAGAAGTTATCAAAGAAACGTTATTAAAAGAATATTATGAAGGTGGCAAAGGACGAGCTTCTTTCCCTGAAGGTGCGCCACCTGCGCCAGACCCTTCTGAAGGTTTTCAGATAAAAATGGGTCCCTTCTTTATTGACCCATCGGGAGAAGATGAATATTATACAAAATATCAATTAGATAATACATCAGAAATTGAAGTTAAACGAGTGGATGTAAAAATGGCTACTTCTTCACATCATTTTATTATTTACGATTATGAAGATGGCGGTCAAGTACCCAATGGCTTTAGAAGAGATCAGGACCATACTCAAGACGTTAGTTTTGTTGCTACCTTACAAGAAAGTCAAGATATTGTCTTACCCAAGAATACCGCTTTTAAGTGGGGCAAAAATCATGTCTTAGATTTAAATTCTCATACCATTAATTATTTAGCCGATAATATTTATCAGAATGAAGTCTATATCAATATTTACACCCAACCACTTGGAACAGCTAAACAGGAAATTAAGTCTGATTTAGTTCCCTATCCTTGGATTAATATTCCAAATAATGGTAATGAAATAGTCCATTCTTCTAAAGTGCAATACCCTGGCAATGCTTTTGTTTGGAATATTGCAGGGCATACCCATAGATATGGAACAAGCTATAAAATTTGGATGAATGATGCAGCAGGTAATCAGGATGAATTGATTTATGATGGTTCCTGCCCAAGAGGGAATCCTGGTTGCGTGGCCCCTTTCTATGATTATCAACATATTCCTACTCGAACTTTTGACGAGTTTCTGCACATTGATTTTTCTAAAGGGATTACTCACGAAGCTAAGTGGGTCAATGATGGTCCAGTCCCTGTTCGTTGGGGCCCAACTTCTCAAGATGAAATGATGCTATTCGCTATGTTATATGTAACCGATACCACTGGTTTAAATATAGGGAATGTAACGACGGCTACTTTTGAAGCAGCAAATCGGTTAACAGAAATTGTTGTTATGCCTAATCCTATGCAAACCACGACTAATATTGTGTTGCCTGACAATATTGGCGCAATCAATTTTAGATTGGTGGATATGCTAGGAAAAGAGATTCAGCAATTATCCAATTTCCGACATAAATTTATTCAAATCAATCGAAATAATTTGCCTAGCGGGATGTATTTATTTACGGTAGAAAATGATAAAGGGCAAACCTTTACTGGAAAAATATTGATGAAATAAAAGTACTTTTTGTAAGCATTTAATGGTTTCTAGATATGCCTTATTTTAAAAATATGGCATATCTAACCTCAAACAATTCTACGCTATTATCTTAAGGTATTCTTTAAGAAATCTGCAATTTCGATATGAGTAGCCATACATTTTTTAGAAAAATCTGGCATAGTAATATAAGTATGAATCAAACCTTCATAGTTCGTATGCTTTACTTGATTGCCTGCTGCTTCCAATTTTTCTTTATAATCAATCCCCTCATCTCTCAAAGGGTCAAAGCCAGCTGTTTGCACTAAAGCGGGCGGTAAATTGGTTAAATCTTTGGTAAAAAGTGGAGACATTAATGGGTTTGATTTATCCTTTTCCTCTCTCATGTAATGATTCGTAAACCAAGTCATTAAATCTTTTGTCAAAATAAATCCTTCTCCATTAGTGGTAATAGAAGGATGTTCCATTTTAGCATTCGTCATAGGGTAAATCAATACTTGTGCTGCTATCTTTGGTGTGCCTAAATCTCTTGCTTGAATAGCCACCACTGCAGCTAAATTTCCGCCAGCACTATCCCCCATTACCACTAATTTATCGGGGTCACCTCCATATTTACTTATATTTTCGCTTACCCATTTGGTTGCATCGTAACTATCTTCCACGGCAGCAGGGAATTTATGTTCTGGTGCTAATCTATAATCTACTGCTACGACAAAAGCTTGATTCATTTTACATAATCTCCGACAAACTTTATCATGTGATTTTAAATTACCAATCACAAATCCACCACCATGATAATAGGTAATCACGGGTGCATTTTGGGAATTTTCAGGCACATATAATCGAATAGGAATCGCTCCATTCCTTCCTTCAATAGTCAAATCTTCTACTTTTGGTAGGGCAATTGGCTTTCCATCTAAAAAAGATATATCTCGATTATCTGCAAAGTCCCTAAAATCTTTAACAGCTAATTTGGCAGTATCTATCTTGTTAAAAGTATTGGTGACCCAAAGTAGGAGTTTTAATTTCAACGACATTCCCATAATGAAAAATATTATTTATTAAATATGACTAATTATTCTATTTGAAAAACTGTGATAATTTTTATAGCTTGTCCTAAATTTCTTACCTTCCCCTTTTTCTTAAACTTAATGCTTTGAATATTGAATTTCCTTTTGGGAAGCTTCTTTTTCATCACCTCTTAAGAACACAAGAAAATTAAATCGTTTAAATAAAACACAATATAATTTTTTTATAATGAATAAGGCGACACTATTCTCATTTATTCTTTGCTTCTTACTTTTTTCCAATTTAACTGCTCAAAACATTGATAAAATTTTAGTAGAAAACAGATGGTCTGCTTATGATAACTTTGCCATGGTCGATTTTCAAGAAAATGGAAAAGCGATAATTGAATATGCTTATTGTTCTTATTGTAAGGGGAATATTGATACCCTTAATTGGCAGTTAAATGACCGGTTATTGCAACTGGGCGAGGATACTTTAAAGATTACCAGTGCAAGCAATAACGAAATAGTTACCCAACAATATGGTCATCAATTTAATTTCAAAAATATTAAAAAAATTAAAGCGACTAAGTTAAAAAAAGAGGCTATTATTAATCATTTGGTAACAGATATTCCCTTATCTATAACGGCAAATAATCCTAAATCCAGCAATGGTGAACTTCAAGATATTCAATTCAAATCCAATGGAAAAATGTGGATAGAAAACCCCAAATTCAGAGGACAATGGGCTATCAAATCTTTTTACAGTCAATATTTCCTTATTTATATCAATCGTTATTCGGTTAATCGAGATTTCCCGTTACTTCATATTAAAAGTCTAAAAAAAGGTAAATTGATAGCACAATCCATTCCATCTATTACTAAAGGTGCTCCAATTGTTTTGGCAATTGAGTAGCAGGGATAAAGCCATGTTGCTTCGTTGCCATGTTGCCTTGTTGTATGAAAGAACATAGTAAAAACGCAACCTTAAGTTCAAAGCATTGCTTTAGCAGCAGCCACCACTTTCTTAGAATTACCAACAAATACTTCCGTTCCAATAATAATCACTGGTCTTTTTAAAAAGGTATATTCTTCTAGGATTAAATCTCGATAATCCGTTTCTGATAAAGTCTTTTCTTTCAGCCCCATACTTTTGTATTTCATAGCTCTTCGACTGAATAATGCTTCGTAAGAACCTGCTTTTTCTGCCATAAAAGCTAACTGCTCCTGAGTTATTTTTTCCGTTTTAATATTCTGTAATTCAAAACCTACTCCATTATTCAGTTCTCCAATAATCCGTTGGCAAGTATTACAATTCGCTAAATGATAAATTTTTCTCATGTTTTTAATTTTTATAAGCTGCAAAAATATAAAAAGCAAACTCATTTATTAGTTTTACAAAAAAATTAAGTTAATAAATGTGTGCAATCATGAAAAATACGCTAATTTTTATACTCCTTTTTTTTATTACCAGTTGTAAAGTCAATCAAGAAATAGCTACCACTACTCCAAGTCCAACTGTTGCCCCCCCAGAACAAGGTCCACCCCCTACAGCCGCTAAACCTGTTAAAAAGATAAGTTGGCAAAATGAACTAAAAAGTGCGTTTAGGGCGCATTATAAAACAATGGTTCAAAAGGAACAAGCTAATATAAGTCAAAACTACCCTGTTATTATTCAAGACTTTCTAAACATGACTTTAATTCGGTCAAATGGAGAACGAGTCCGTTTTAAAATGAAGAAAAAAGCTTACCAGACTTTAGCGCATGCTACTCACCCACCAACATCGGTTTATCTGCTATTAAGTGCCGCAGACTTTAAAATTAATAAGGATTCCATTATTCAACAGTTAATGGGTTATGATACGCTTATTCAAAAGGCAATAACTGGCATACAATCCGTAAAGCATCTTGAAAAGGAGCAGATAGAAAATACAAAAAAAATGTTAGCCTTAACACATGATTATTTGCAAAGAATCATTTCAGAACGAGCTACTTCCGAGGCCGCTTATCAAGACTTTGCGCTATCGGTAAGACCACTGACCAATAAAAATTTATATGATGCAGCAAAAACGCATTTAAATCAATTTAAGGAACAAATGCAGGTCTGGAAAACAACTTTCCCTGGCGAAAATTGGCAAGAACTAAGAGTCGCTGTATTAGGGTTTCATCAACCTAGAATTGGCTATGTACCAACGCAATTTTTCCAATGGTTATTGAAAGAATCTGCATTTGAGAACAAGGTAGCTTATGTAGAGTTCCAATATTCTATTTTTGGTCCGAATAGACCAAAAGCCGAAGCTTATGCCTTAGAATTATTAACCAAAATAAAATTAGATAAAGTAGTCGCCTTTAGTGTTTTAGGAGATGAAATTTTATTGCAACAAGATGTGATGGCACCAGTCACTAAAGAAATCATTTCCAATTGGGAAGCATCCAATTGGAATAATCAAGAAAATTAATGAAAGCTGCATTATTTACAAAATTCAAAAATCCTATTGCCGTAACAACTGTTCCTGACCCTCAACTAGACCCGAATGGCACTATTATTAAAGTAATGGCAACCGGGATTTGTCGAAGCGATTGGCATGGTTGGATGGGGCATGATTCAGATGTAAAATTGCCACATGTACCTGGGCATGAATTGGCAGGCATCGTGATGGAAGTTGGAAAAAATGTACGCAATTGGCAAAAAGGAGACCGAGTCACCCTACCCTTTTGCTGTGGCTGCGGCTATTGCCCACAATGCAATTCGGGCAATCAACAAATATGTGACAACTATTTCCAGCCTGGGTTTACCGCTTGGGGTTCTTTTGCAGAATATGTCCATATTGATTATGCTGATGTCAATTTAGTTCGTTTGCCAAAAAATATGTCCTTTGCAGCTGCTGCCGTTCTAGGTTGTCGTTTTATTACGGCTTATCGAGGTATTGTTGCACAAGGGAAATTACAACCAGGGCATTGGGTGGCGATTCATGGTTGTGGTGGTGTTGGGTTATCCGCACTCATGATTGCTCATGCTATTGGTGCACAAACTATCGCCATTGATATTGACGACACAAAATTAGCTTTTGCTCAATCTTTAGGCGCTAACATTACTTTAAATGCCAATACTATAAAAAATATTCCACTAGCGATTAAGGAGTTAACCAAAGGAGGTGTTTCCGTTTCCGTCGATGCCTTAGGCAGTTCCATTACTTGCATTAACTCTATTCTTTCTTTGCGAAAAAGAGGGAAACATATACAAATCGGTTTAATGACCGAAAATCACGCAACACCGCCCATTCCAATGGGTTCAGTGATTGCCAACGAATTAGAAATTCTTGGTAGTCATGGCATGCAAGCGCATCAATATCCTGCGATGTTAGATTTGATTTTTACCAAAAATATCCCTTTAGAAAAAATGATTGGGCAACGGATGGATTTAGCAAGCGGCGCTAAAGCTTTAATGGAAATGAATCAATTTAAAAATACGGGGGTGATGGTGATTAATCCCTGAGGCAACTTCAACCTCAATGGCAACCTCAACTTCAATTAAAAATATAAATATGGCGGGAGTCGAATAAAAAACTAAAGAGTAGTGGGTTAAATGCGTTGATATTGCACGCAGAGAAAAAATTTACATTCCACTTCTATGCGTACTCTGCGACCTCTGCGTGCAATATCAACGCATTAGTAAACAACGGATAATTAGCTTTAGAAATTAATTAATAACTAATTTCGACAAGTTTATCCAAACCCAAAAAGTAGTTGATACTAAATTTGTTAAAAGGACATAACAAACTATTTCTCCCCTAAGGCAGTTCATTGATAAATCAGGAAAAAACAGACCAAAAATCAAGCTACCAT
>Ga0208544_10002108_pt1 | contig 13260 bp, 19 predicted proteins | sample DEB08_DNA_9_FD_184526 | JGI IMG/M metagenome (GOLD analysis project Ga0208544, IMG submission 184526) | Aqueous microbial communities from the Delaware River and Bay under freshwater to marine salinity gradient to study organic matter... | ecosystem: Environmental > Aquatic > Marine > Coastal ...
CCCCAAAACCCCAAAACCCCATAGGTTGGTTTCAGATTTTTGCTTCAATGCATTTAGTGTGATTAAATTTAAGTTAAAAACTCTGGTGCTTAATTTGTTGTGTTTAACTCCTTTCGATGAAGTCTCGCCACATGGTTATCTCGAAATTAGACAGACTGAACTCTGAATGCTGTGCTGTGTCCATCCATAGTCAAATGTGTTGTGCTCAGATGTAGGGTCCCCAGCCGATCCAAACTCTGCCGAGAATGTCGGGGTCTCTGGCCTGTTCAATGAGGCACTCGATCTATTCCTCTGTCTCCAAGTACTTCTTATCTTCCTTCAACAGGGTTTCACGCGTGCTGCCCTCTGGACCCTGTATAGCAAACAGTAATGACTTGTAGTATGGCTTCTTGTAGTGTTAAGAGTCCTTGATTTCCTTTGCGAGGACTCTGATGGGGTTGACACCATTCAGCTTGTCCTTCAACACTTGGATCTTCTTACGGGGGAAGAAAGACAGCTCTTCCAGTTCTTCCTCGTGCTACTATGGCCCGCTGCCGACATCTCCAAAGTCCTGCTTCAGCTTCTGTTTGGCCTCCTTGACCCAATCAAGAAGAGGTTCTTTGACGAAGATCTCGCACGTGTCCAAGATAAGACTTTTACGTTTGCGAAGGGCGTTCATCGTATGAATCATAGTCTACTTGTAGGCGCCTTCAAGGGGGTGTGGGGCAATCACACCTTCGATCTGCTGAGTAAGACGGAACGGCATGAGTTCTGGAATGATCAGCTGCACGCCGCTGCCGAAAGCGATTCCAAAATCGATTCCAAAGACCTCACCATCGGATGTGTCAACCAGGAAGTTTTCAAGATGACGATCACCGATGCCGATCAAGTAAGATGCGATCGAGAAGACTGCCATCGATTTGATGAACTGGTTCTTGATTGTGATGAACGCTGAGGATGTCAAGCAGAGGTTCTCCAACCCGTTCCTCAACAGGGAGTAGTTCATGAGTGACTTGTGCTGATTGAAAGCTTCGACCACTTGTTGCGTGTCAAGTGAAAGAGCATGGAGGCACTGTTGCGCAATGCTGGCGTTCTTTGCATTACCGGGCACATTCTTCAGCCAGTTCAAGATGGCTTGCAGTGGCTTTGCTTGCCCAAGGTCCTTGCCTCTCTCCAGCCTCATATGTTCCCGATTGATGAGCTACTTAAGCGGCTCAGTGTTGTCAACCCACTCGAAGGAGCCAAGTCGATTGGTAATTGGCACCACATTGAATGTCTTCAGGTTCAGATCGCGGTTCTAGCACGCCGGGTCTTCCTTGAAAATCAAGTTCATGATCTGGAAGAGCTGCTGCACGCGCTGGTCGAGTCGCAAATCCTCACCTCCCTTAATCAACAGGTGGTAATCTTTCTCGTTACTTCCGTGCACTGTGATGCGCTTTGGCCTTCTGATGGAGCCCAAGATAAGCATTGTCTTCCTGATTGAAGCGATCTTGACGTTCTTACTCACGATTGGTTCCGAGGTCAACGCTCCCTCATACTGTCCAGGGATCTCGATGTAGCACTCCGGATTGTAGAAGTCGTTATTGTCGAGGTTAGACAAGTACTCGGAGAACGCCGACAGCTTTTCATGTCCTTGTGAGAGCTGAGCTTGTCCTGCTTTCGCGTTGACTTGTTTGAGGACTTCGATTATTTTTGAAATCGATAGCTCCGTCAGCTTGATGCCCTCGAAGTAGGAGCCCCACTTCTTTGCAAACTGTTTGTTGTAGTCTCCGATTTGGCCCCCGATCAGAGGCTTTTCAGCACTCGCTACGTCGTTTAACATCATCGCGACCAACTGCCTGATCTTGTTTTCGCCGCTGGCCGAATTCTCGGAGTGGACATCGAGGATAGTCTGGATCCAATACTTGATCCTCTGTTCCGGGTGCACCAGACAGTCAAGTGCCTCCGTCCACTCGTTCAAATTCAAGTAGCGAGTCTCGAAGTACTGCTGAATCTTGCGGAACAGACTCGTCGTGTGAACCTGGTTCTCCAAGATGTTCACTTTGATGTTGGACTCGATGACCTTGAAGGGGTAGTAGAGGGCTTAAGGATACTTGCGAGCCAGTTGACGGATTTTTTCGGCAATAATGGACGATTCATTACGGTTAATGACAGCTACGAGCTGACCGATCCACCGTAGGAAAACCCACGTTGGTGTGTCCTTTGAGTAGGTGATAAACTCTTGCTCAACCTTTTGGCTTTCACTCCGACTGACGACATCTAAGAGCCTAGGGATTGCATCACTAGCTTTTAAATAACCCAGATTCATTGCCAACAGCCCGTTACGAATAGTCATGCACGCCAAACCTTCCTGCGACTGGTCCAATGAGGCCAAACTTTTGGAGATAACTTTTCCCATCTTCTCGCTCTGTTCCAGCTTGCGCAACAGTTTGTCGGTGAGCTTTGAGAAACGGAAAAGTGTTTTCGAGTGAACGAGGTCTCTTTGTGCCGAGTTGTTGTTCAACATCTTGGCCTATGTGTTGATCGCATCAACATCCATAGCTTCACCGTCGCCTCCGACTTAACAAATCCGAGTAACGATTTCGTCAAACGTTTCAAATGACGCTGAAATGCAGGTGTCGAGTCGCGTTGACAAGTCCTTAAGTTGACTTTTTGAGCTCGCTTCGTTGACCGAGTTGAGTGTCAAGTTGATCTGCTTGCAGTGCAGCTTTTGTTTCAACATGTGGGCTTTTGCGACGATCATCCATTCTGTGTTCTCGTTCTTTGACTGCTCCATTTTCACGTCGAGCACCTTCATTATCTTGGTCAGTTTGTCATACTTTGTCGAGAGATCTAAATTGCGTGTCTCCTGCTTGAACTACTCAGTCTTCAACTTGACAATCGGGACCACTATCCTGAGGTTTCCACGGCTCATCGCCTATTACTGGTCTCCTTTGCTTCTCTACTCGAGACAAGTCTTCAAATAGCGGTCACACGAGTCGTACAGGCCCATCTTGAAAGCACCCTTTGCGCACTGAGCGTAGAGGATCGCACCGATATCTTTGATGTCGCTTCCTGCGGTTTGGTCGAAGCGGACTGCGTAGTCGTCCTTGAAGAGAAGTTTGTAGAGGTCGATGTACAGCAGCCGAGAGGTCAGGATGTCGTCCCACACGCTCAGCTTATCAAACGAGTAGCTAGGCTGTCGCTGAACCCAGTTCATGAGCTACTTGGCTACGACTGGAGCGATTTCATCTTACCCTTTAAGAGTCAGCTGTTTGGAAGTTGACAAGAACTCTTTCATCTCGTAGATCTTTTGTATCTTCTGCACTAGGATATGCTAAGCTACCTGCGAGAGTTTGGTCAGGTCCTTCCACTACGTCAATAGATCATTCGACTCCTTGTTGATGAAGAAGCGGGCTCTGTCGAAGTCGCGCGCTGTGATAAACATCATCGCCTATTCGAAGTTAAACCGCTTTTCTAGGTACACCTTGGAGACTGGGTCACTATGCCAAGCTTCGATCTACTGGTTCAGCGTCTACCAGAACTTGTCGTTTCTAAGTTGTGCTCTGATCATAATGTCGGCCTGCTGGAATGGAATCTCATACAGATGCTTGTTCTTGTGCGTCTCAATTGACTCCGTTGCGATCTGGTCCCACTTCAGCAGGTCAGCCAGCGACTCATACTTCTTGTTTTAAAGTTCAAGCTTGACTTGGTCTTCGAACTCTTCGTTTAAGCTGGGTGAGTTCAGGACTGATTCAAGAACAAGTAGTCCTTCTTTGATGCTGCCCTTTGCTCTGAAAATCTATGCTTGTTTTATGAGATTGACAGTCTTGGAGTATTAGCCATCGCTAGAAATTACAACTCCTTGACTGCTACTCTCAGGTCTGAGCAAGATGCGTCCAGTCTCTCCTAGACTTGACCAAATTCCCTTCAGAGCATCTTCATTGCCGATGAGCTCGTACAGCTGAATCAGGTTGAACCAGTATGCTTTTGTCACTCCTGTGATCTTGCCAAGCACAAGCCCGTTGTTGTCTGTGCTAGTACTTTCACTCTCGTCAACTTGCTTTCTCTTTTTGTTCTGCTGGTCAAGTACTTCTTTCATTTCTTCTTTCTGGATGTCTGCACCATGTAGAATTGTCTCTTCGAGCAGGATGAGAGAGGTTTGGAACGACATCGAGTGTTTTCCGGTTCGTGCAATCACGTTGGCGTCGACAGTGAAGCCGTCGATCTTAAGAAGTTCGATGGCGATTCGGTGCATGCAGTTGATGGCCCCGTAGTCGAACTTGATCGACTGAGTCAAGATGTGCTAAACTCCCGACCCGAGCTGTGTTCGTGAATCCACTGAAGTACTCTCCTTGTAGATTTGGGAGAAGATCTCCACCAAGACTTCAGTTGCAATCGTTGAATCCTTTCTCACAAGGGCCATCAGCGGCAGTAGCACGTCCTTGTAGTAAATCTGGATGTCTGGAAGCTCGCCAACTCTGTACTCTCTAAGCAAGCTCACCTGCTGCTTGAGCATCGAGAAATGCCTTTGGATGAACTACTCTCTGTAAAGTCTCTTCCTCTCCTCTTTGTGGGCGAGCTGAGCCGGCATGCTTCCATCAGGGATGTATCTGATCATTTGGCCTTGACTTTCCTGCACCGGGTTGTAAGAGATCTCATTCATCTTAAAGAACTGTGAACGAGCTGAATTCCCGGTCCCACTTTTGCCACCTGTTTTCTCAACTGCTTAAGGAGTATTGAACGTCGCCTGGGTTTCTGTTTTATTTGCATAGGCGTCACGTTCGTCTTACTCTTTGGGAGCTTTGAGCAGGGTGAAGCCACCAGGGCCTTTCTTAAATCTATTAGTTTTACCAGTCTGTGTATCGAAGAACGCGGCAGACAGAGTGTTCTCGACAGGTGAGGTGCTTTGAGGTAAATTTTCCATGCCGAAACTTTGCTGCGCCACGAAGTTCGAAGCCACGAGACTCGATGGTAGTGCTTAGGACATATTGAAAAGAGGTGCTTGTCGGTTCAGAGTTCCACTGCCGTCATAGCTGTCCGATTGCATCTGAGAGTCTTTTTGTCCTGCGACCCTAAAGTGGTGTTATCCGGCACTGGAGCCTTGACTTTCTTGACTCATGCCTCCCTTCTTCACAGTAGTGTCAATGATCATCTCTCCACTGTTTTGAATGTCATCGGCAACACTGTCTTGGTCAGCGAGGCCTCCTCCTTCAGCCATCTCACTTGCTTCCTCCTTGACGACTTAGAGTTCACCTTTTCTAGTTTTTGGCTTGTTTTGCTGCGCCTGTGCTTGCGCTTAGAAGTGTGCTTGGGAAGCTGATATTACGAATTGGTTCATCTGGACGAAGGACGGGGTGATTGGCTGCGACCGGTTCAAGTTGTTGCTGAACTAGTTGATGTGAAGAGGATCGAAGCGGCAGTTGGTAAGGGGTTCGTCGAAAATCTTGCGTGTGAAGTCTGCTGACGTCTGTGACACCTGCAGAAGCAAAAAGATTGCGTTATTCAGCCACACGGACTCTTCATCCTGATCGTAGAGCAGCGAGAGGAGCTGTTCGAGGCGGAGGAAGGGGTCCAGGCTGAGTCTCGCTGTGCTATTCCAGTACTGAATCAGTTTCTCTTTTATTTCCTTGGATGGGTCAGAGAGGCCGTGGATGAGCGAGCTCTTAGCAATGGGCTTGAAATGATCAAAGTTGTCGTAGATGTAGACCATGAGGTCGTAGAAGAGTGCTCTGCTCAAGTCGTTTTTGTTGCCTGCAAACAGAGGCTTCAGTCGAGGAATTACTTTTGTGAGCAGCTCGGTCCCACTCGCCTTGTTGAGCTTGACGATGCTCGTGACGAGCAAAATAAAGTTTTGTTGGTTCTCATCGGAGATGTCCGCCAAGATGTCGTCGTAGTCCGCCTGAATTGACTTCGACACTTCGACCAGGTCAACTTGAGGGCAGATTTGTAAGTATCGCTCCAGACTTTTGAAGATTGCTCCTCGCATCGTGCCTGTCAACACGTTGACAAAACTCAGAAGTTTCAAGAAAATGCGTCTTTCAGAAAGGAGAGCAGGGAATTCTCTAGTTAGTCTCTCAATGACGTGCACCAGAATGTCGTGCCTCTCGATCTGCTTATTCATCAACAGCGTCGGCACAGTCTTTGCGACCAGCTCGGGCTGCTTGGCGAGCAGTTTGCCAAGAGCTTCACTTGACGCGAAGATTAATTGTTTTTTCTTGAGTTCTTGCAGTCTGAGTAGCGTTACAAACAGCTGGTCATCCTTGTCGGTGTGAATCGAAAACTGACTCGCAGCGCCCGAATCTTTCCACTCTCGTTTCTCTTACTGAGTCAACACTGGCACATCAAAGGAGCAAGCAAGCGCGATGACTTGAATGGCAGTCATCTTCCAGAGGTGACCATCATCCCTCGAATCACCCACGCTGAGCATCTTGCAGATGGTTTCCTTTTCGAGGGTCACGATCTAACGCCACTTGTGCATCAGGGTGGCGACGATCTCGATGTTGATGTTGAAGATGATCTTGCTCTTGTCAGCCGATATTTTGATTAATGTGTTCAGTACCTGAGAGCACAGTTGGCTGTCCCGCTGAGTTGGCGTGTATGTCTCGCCCCACGAAATGAGAAGAGTTGCCAGATCGCGCAAGAAGTAGTGGAAGCCTTTTCCGCCAGTCTGTCGGCTGCAGATGAAAGTGCACACCGCGGAGAACCAGTGTTAGGCGTATGGTTTGAACAGCTAGGGATTGTTCACCAATAGCTTGAAGACGAATATTTTCACATTCAGATGTGCTTCAGGATTCGTTACATCAGAGAGAAGTGCTTGCATAAAGGGAGGCAAAGAGTCGGCGCCCTGCTCACCCCATGTCTTTTCAAACAATTCTTGCATCAAATCAAGACTCCTTTTGATATTCTTCATGCACTCATGCTGGTTTACATCGTCCAGTTCAAGGGTCTGATCAGGCACAGTATCTGACTGTGCAGTCTCGCCTTCCTTGACTTCTTCTTGAATCGCGTTGACTGACTCAGTTTGCGGTCGTGGCCCTCCAATCTTCTTCTTGAGGAGCTCGCCAACCTTCTGCTGCTCGCCCTGCATGCCGACTTCATCCAGCTGTGTTTCAAATACCATAGCGCTATTGAACTTCTCATTGGCTGACATGAACGACGTCGTCACGTACTCTTTAAGCATGTTGTTGGCTCTTGCCTGTGCCAAATCTTAGTGCTGGGCTTTGCTTTGCGCCAATTTAGCCTCTATGTTCTTGAGGTTGATGTAGTTGAAGTTGGTTTGGACGGCGAAGTTGTAGACTTGATCGGAGGTGACGTCGACTAGTTGTGTCCAGACTGAGTGTGCATTCTTGGGCAGAAAGAGGTAGTTCGTAAATATCTGCTCCTTAGTTTGTGTCTTTAAGATGACTGATGAGAGCAGGGTGTAGGCGGAGCAAGAGTACCTTCTCTAGACTTGTTCTGGGGAGTTCAGTTCGGGCAGCTCTGCTTTCTTGGCACACTTTTGGAGGAAGCCGGGCAGCAGGGATGACTTTGTTTGGTTTGAGTTCTAGATCAAGTATTTTATTATTTCGTTTCCTTCGCTTTTATCGCCGTAGAGGGCTGTATGCACCGTGGTGCGCAGCACCTAGGCATCAATTCTTCTGATCATAATCTCGAGGAACAAGTAGATGTGCGTCTTCTCTCTAACCTGTAAGTACATCTCAAGTGGGTCTTCATCGAAGTTCTTCTTCAGAGTCGACTGGAACTGGACAAAGTACTGAACCATCAGCTTCTACAGGTACTCGAGCGGGCAAGTCTCGAAAACTCTGGCAAGGATCTTGTGCGCGATCGCCCACCTGAGGTTGTCGTCAATGCTTCTGTCTTTGATGTTGAAGAACTCGATCATGAAGGAGTCGACTATCTCAAAGAAGCCGTCAAATGTTTTCTGCTTGTTGACCATGTTCTGGATCCAGTTGTTCAGCGTGGACTTCAATCTTTAGCTGAAGAACATCGGCTTGTGCTCTCTCAAGACTTGGTAGAGCATGCGAAGCACTTAGGTACTCTGACTGAAGTCGATCAAGTCAAGGAAACCCTCCACGATCAGTTCGAAATTGATGGCGTCATTGGAGTTCTACTTGAGCTCACGGGTCTTCATAGGAAAGTACTACGACTACAACCCCTTCAAGCTGTCCTTGAGTCGTTGGTGGATCTGGGGCACATTACTCGGCAGGTCTAGCTCGTAAAGCAGGCCAACCAAGTCGAGCACTTCCTTCTTGAGATACACCTGGAACTTCTCCTCTTTCAAGAAGTGTTAGATGGAGGTGCAGACGAAGCCGATGAAGCTGGAAGCCTGTCTGTTTTCTTTACTCTCGAGGGTCCATCTGCACTTGGAGACGATCAATGAGAAGATTTTAACTTGATTTTCAGCGAACTCGTCACGGAAGTTAGCCGCGGTCCAGTATTCAGGGATGAACTTGAGCAGAACGGATTAGTAGCCAGTGATTGACTAGGAGACATGCTAGAGGATGGGAATGAACACGGCGAGCATCTCCATCTTAGTCCCAGCCTTCTACACCAAATACTCTCCCACCTGCACCTTCTCCTTCTGCCAGTTGTCTGCAATGTAGCCAAGCAACAAGTCGCTCGTCTTTTGATAGACGATGTACTTCGAGGTGAGCCATTCGTGCAGGGTTTCGTTTGGAATCTTCAGTTTGCTCATGAACTTGACAATCGTGCGCAGAGAGTCTGTCTACGATGGCGTGTCTTCGTACTCTGTGATCCACTGTTCAACCACGCCCGGCAGCGACTCGATACTTAACTGAAGCAACTTCTCTTGCACACTCTTGTCGATCTTCCCAATCTTCAAATACCCAAGGCACAAGTCGGCTAGAAGTCTTGGATTGTGCACCAAGGATGACTTCTCTTTAATCTGATAAAGGTCCACGATCGGCAAGTCAACTTTGACTTTCTCGTGGATTTCTTCCCAGATGCTTATGTCTTCGCTGTCTTCGAACGAGGACACCTTTTTATATCTTATCTTGCGAAGTAAGTAGGTCTAGCACTGAGATCTGAGTTGCTTCTCGAGGTGAGGATCTTGCACGAGCAGTTGGAGCTAATGCGAAACTGGCACGAGTATAATCTGCAGCGACAAAGTCTGTAAGCCGCCTGCTGTGATTCGCATACCGTCACAAAGCATTTCAAGTGACTCTTCGTCTAATGAGTTGATCAGCAGGTACAGCTGGGTCAACAGCCTAATCTTTGCTTTTGTCAACTGTTCTTTGTCTTCTTTGCAAACCAGCATCTTGCGCAAGCTGTCATGTTTACGAGTGACCTTGGCAAACGTTGGAGCCAAGACACCGTCAAACAGCGCCTGTATATTCTCCTTAACAGTGCTGATGTCGATGCGTAGCTTCTTCTCAAGGTCTGCAAAGGAGAACTTTGCCACTTTGAGCAGCCAGAAAACGAACTCCATCTACGCGGTCATTTGGTCAAACATCTTCTGACGCTCCGACAATCTTCCCTTCCTTGTCTCTTGACTATGGACGTCTTCTTTCTTGCCGTCGGAGAAGTTAATAATGTGGAAGTTCCAGAATAGTGGTTTTTGACCCACTTCCGGCACATACCTGTTCTAAATCCACGTCTTGACTGGGCTCTTGGCGGGCAAGTTTCGCACCAGACCTTCCCACAGCTTCATGCACTCGCGGCGGTACACGGTCTCCACTGCCGTGAACTTACTGAACAGGAAGTCGAGGAATTCGTGCAAAGAGGCGTGCACTGACCGCTACGGATTAGATTGCAAAAGCAGCTTGGCTTTCTTGATGATCTGGGCTTCAACAATGGAGAGCAGGTCGGAGCAGTTGTCGATGACTTCTTGGGAAAACTCCAGACTGTTGTGGCACATTTTGAGCGAGCCTAGCACGCATCGAGCAATCTCGAGACAGAAGCGGTCGACGAGAGAGTCATAGTCTTTGATAACGGCGAATATCTTTGAGAAGCAGAGGACGGAGGAGAGACGCTTGAAGGGGTCTGGATGATTAGAGTTGCTCTCGATTCTTCGGATCAGAGATTTGACGTTCGATGGGTTTTCACCGATCTCTGTATCTGACATTTGCTTCAGTGACCAGCGGGCGAACTCCGCAAATGCGTTACTGCACATCTCACGAAGCGAAGAGTTGTTTCTACTCTGGGCTCCTTCGATAAGGGCGTCAAGAAGGGACTCAACTTCAGGATGCTCGTAGATCTTACTACTGGAGAACCATCTGACGATCTGGAACACGAGAGGTTCGAACAGCTGCCTCGATATTTGCTCAATCTCGGTCGCTAGGCGGATGATAACCGGGAAAAGCTTCGAGTACAGCTTCGCAAAGGCGGCCATGTCTTCATCTTTACGGGGATCTTCCTGTTGTCCACGTCTCTTGCCCCGCCCGCTTGATGCCTTCGGCTTGGTGGCGCTTTTTCCGATCATGAAAATAACAAGAGCATGTAGAAGTTCACAAGCCGAGATCCGTGTCTCCTTATCTGCAGACGACTGTGCCAAGTCGACGATACGCGGCAAGCAGGAGTCAAGGTAGATGTCAATTTTCCGCTGATGGAGCGGGATCGTGAATTTAAGTCGTTTTTCTGGGTCCCACCGAATGAAGTTCTCCTTGTCGTGCTTCTTGGAGAGCTCGTTGTTAATTATAGAGTGGGAGTGGCCGCCAATTTTGCCAAGCAAGTCAAGCACTTTGTTCGCGATGTCTCGCCTGTCAATTCTCTCTTCTTTGGTCTCTTTGAGCGTGTCCTGGTGGTAGTAGCTATCCTTGCCCTCTACTACTTCTTCCACTGTCGATTTGCCCCCTGCTTCATTGGAGTCAACTTGTAGGAAGTGAGAGAGTTTAGGGACGACGTCTCTATACAGCTACGCGGTGACACTGACAGGGAGCGCATCAAACCACTGTTCGAGCATATGGATGCATGTCATCGCCAGTGAATTGTTCAGGTGGCTCTACTCGAGAGCTTTGATCATTACTCCGCGCCACAGGTGCAAATTGTCCTCTTCGGAGACCGCGGCCTGTTTCTTTCTCTGGTAGAGAATAGCAATTGGCACGTGAAGGAGAAGGTTCATGGTCGAAATGAGCAGTTCGTCTTGGAATTCCTCCGACTTGCCAATTAGCTCTTTGAGGAATGTGAGCAGCATGTTGAAGATGTTCTTTTTCTCGTTGTCTGTGCTACGTTGATCCAAAGTTAACTCATCAAAGTACTTATACTTGGCACTAATCTTGAGCACGGTCTTCAGCAAGACGTACAGTTTGGCAATTCTTGGAGTCTGCGTCGCTTTCTTGACCAGCATCTGAGAAAATGCGGGAATCCACTTGAGCAGCCACTAGTCCTGGCAGGACTGTAGGAGAAGGTCCAAGAAGTTGGTGAGCCTGACCAAGTACTACTAGTCAGTCAAGTTGTTTGCGATGTATTCGATTAGCGAAGGCTGCATGAGTGCCTCGTCTGATGCTTCCGGCTGCTCCTCAAGGTTAGTGCCCGTTTTAGAAATCTTGTACGTCAGGTTGAGTCCTTCGACGTCCGATATGACGATTTGCATAAGCTCATCGTAAACAAAGCGGCAAGCTTCCGTGGACCAAACCTGCTCCTTAGTCAGGAACTCACGCCAGAACATAACCGCATCGTTGAGCGACTCAGCAGGCGATTCGCCGCCAAAGATCACGGAGTCGGGAATCTTGAGAGTTTCAGTCAGACTGGACCTCACAAACTTCCTAATCCACTGAGTGAAGGCGTTCCTGAACCCGCTCAAGCTCATCGTCAGCTGCGCGAGAGCTTCGTAAAACCTGAACCGGTACTTGTTGTACAGCTTGCGGTGGTTGTTCACTCCAATCGATCCAATTTTCATGAAGTGTTACAGGAACTTCTCACTCGGCTCTCTCTTCAGGTTCCTGATGATAAAGGAGTAAGACTCGATGTAGGCGATGAGTTGCTTCTGCTTCTTGAGGATGTACTTGAAGTTGTGAAGGTCGCTCTCAGGATTCTACTGGTCCATGAACTCCTTGATAAGCTTTTGCTCGCTCAACTCTGTCAACCTCTCCAGGTACTCCCATAGTTTGTCGTCGCCAAGGATGGTCTGAATGGCTTTCGAAAAGATGCCGACCGCGCGAATGGCGCTCAGCAGCTAGATGTTCTTGTAGTCGTTGGCCATGAGGATCGTGTCAAATTGGTCCATGATGCTCCGGAATAGGTTCACGTGCAGGTCTTGGTCAGCCTGCAAGCTTTCGGAGATCTACTGGATGAGACTTCCGAGCAGCTCGTTGGCGGTGTCTCTCACCTCGATGTTGTCTTAGACACAGAGGGAAAGTGCTTGTTTGATCAGATCGAGAGCAGAACTCATGATCTGGTCGGTAAACAGATTGGCGTGTTAAGCAAGTAGTTTCATGCCTGCCTTCATAACACCTCTGTTGTTGACATCTTCAATGGGCTTGATGACCGTCTTGAGCAGGAGAAACAACAAACTCATTTGTCGCTGGTCAAGCGTGCAGCCAGCCTGCAGCGAGTAGCCGAAGCCTTTGAGCATGCCAATGATGGCCTTGATCTCCGGTTTGTCCTTTTTAATCTGTTCATCCAGCATGTGACATAGCACATCTTGACTCTCGACCAAGTGCTCTTACACAGCGTGAGGATACGACGCGTGCAAAAGTCCAATCAACATCCAAAGCGCGCCTTTGACGGAGCCTGAGTTTTGGCGCAATTTGAGCTCATCTAACAATTTTATCATCAGCTCTTCTGGCTTGACAATGACTTCGATCTCCTTTTTGTTGAAACTCTCTATCACTTTCACTAGCACCTGCAGAGCTGCCTCTTTCACCAGCGAGTTAGGGTCTCCAATGAATGAAAGCATGCAGCTGTCTTTGATCTGCTTGAGGTAGTTGGACACCTCCTGTCTTCTTAGCTTCATGTAGTCGATGATGAGCTCGTAAATTCGCTTTTTCACAGTCGATAAAATCCTCTCGTTTTTCAGGGTACTTACCCGCAAAAACTCCAGCAGGCTGTCTTGCGAGTTGAAGATCTTAGATGATACGAAGGCTGCACAAAGTATACCGTAAGCAAAGAGCGAGGGTTGGTTGGCTACTTACCGAGTTCAGCCTCCTTGAGAGACCTATCAAGGATATAATGTCTAAGTTCAATAATGATTTGTTCACTGTCTGCAAACAGATACCTATGCAGGTATTTCAGTAGTTCGTCGAGTTTCTACTCCATCTCGTTCTTTATTTTTATTTTGATTAAATTATCCACCAATACAATCACTTTCACTCCATCGCTTGGGGTTTTGGGGTTTTGGGG
>Ga0208544_10002110_pt1 | contig 13247 bp, 12 predicted proteins | sample DEB08_DNA_9_FD_184526 | JGI IMG/M metagenome (GOLD analysis project Ga0208544, IMG submission 184526) | Aqueous microbial communities from the Delaware River and Bay under freshwater to marine salinity gradient to study organic matter... | ecosystem: Environmental > Aquatic > Marine > Coastal ...
TTCCCTGATCTTTTCGAGTTTTTATGCGAAAACGTGACAGGGTTTAAAGAACCCCGAAGAAGGAAAGATAAATCTTTGAAAGGCAATATTTTACAACGCTAGAAGGGTAGCCCTTAGCCTGACGGCTATGGTGTTTACACTTAGGACTTTAGAAAGATTTTTGATTAAATTATTGAATGATGATTAATAGAAAACTATTTGGTCTCCAAAACTAGATTTTTTCCATACATCCATCTTCAAAAAAATGACTTTGTTTTTTCTTACCATTCTATCAAGTACGCACTCATGTCAACCCTACGTTTATTTGTTTTGAAGTCTATATTTGAATAAGCCCCAGGATGAGCTGTAGTTACTAAAGAGCAATTCATCTTAATCATGACAGGTTCAGTTTCTTTTTCATCTATTTTAACTTCATATGGAATTGGTAAGATATCTACTCCTCCAATAAAACCTGTATCTGAAACCTACCCATCATACCGCCCTAATCCCAATTCCTCAATCAACCGAATCAACTTCTCCGCATACGCTTTATCCGTAGCATACCCCGCCTTTTTCAAACCAATCGCCCATTCCCGATATCCATTAGCCGAAGCCTTCAGATGTCGATAGCGCTTGCCCTGCAACAACAAACTATGCGCTCGATAGCTGTCCCAAGCAGCAGGATAAACCTTAAAAAAGTCTTTATGCGAATCATCCGAAAAATTGCGACAATGTCCTTTTTTGCAAGATTTGGAAAAACACTTAATGCCAAAATGGTTATTGTTTTTAGTCGCTAAGGAACTTTCTCCAGCTTGACTTTCCAATAACCCTTGTGCTAATTTAATGCTGGCAGGAATACCATATTTATGCATTTCGCCTTGGGCGACTTTGGCAAATCGCTTCACATACGCCAATTGTTTTTTTTGCTGGGTCGTTAAAATTCGGTTCGTAGTAGTTGGTATCGCTGCTTTTAGGGCAACGGGTGCTTTTTTCGGTGGTGTGCTAGTCGTTGTTAATGCGGTATTATTAAAACTGATTTGTAGGGTAATGTTCTTTGCTGCTAGTAAATAGACCAATAGACAACAGCAAAAAGCCGTCATCCAATTGGTGTGTAGCCAATGATACAGGTAATTAATTTTGGTTTGGGCGGTCGCTAAAGCGGTCGTGTTAAAAGATAGCATGGGCAATGTTTTTAAAGATTAGACAATAGAGTAACTGTTCATCATAGTGGGTTGATGAAGTAATTAGAATAATTAAAAACTGGTATTGGGTTGGGCAAAAGGTGGCTAGTCGAATAGCTATATTTGCTTTTATAAAGGTACAAAAAAGGAGGCGGAATTTTTGGAAAAGTTACTAACTTGGGGTGTTGATTAATGTTAGTAGGAATGAATAACAATGAGTAAACACCCCCTACCTCCTAAGCCTATTAATGACAATATCCCAAAGTAATTCATAAGGCACTATTTCCAAGTCAATGGTTTCAATCGTTAAATCTTTTCGAGTAGCGGCAAGGTTTTTCAATTGTCGCTTTCCATGAGCTTCAACCAATGGAACATGGTAATTGCCTTTTACAACTGATTTGAGCAGCCGTAAAAAATACCGTGTCCGTTTGAATTGGTGTGCTTTGAATCTACTTTGTATAAATCCCTCTACCCTACCTAGCTTCTCCAGATATTCAGAATGTTTATCATCAACCAGCAAATGCAGTAATTCCAAGATTATCAAATTAGCTTTCTGAACATCGTTCCTTTTTTCTTCCTTGATATTCAAGTATTTTCTAAGTTTAAAAGGTTGGTAACTATTCTGGTCCAGGTTCTCCTTTTCTCCATTCAGTTTTTTGAATAACGCCAAATAGCCAGAAATGAGGTGCCAATATTCTGCAATTTTTTCGTTTTTGAATTTCTTCTGGAGCGCATGAGCCAGTTTGTAGGCTCGTAGGCTCATCTTTGGTTTACCACTATAAAAGCCTAGGATTGATTGATAAATTAAGATTCTGTGCCAATTATAGGACCCTTTGATGGGCATTTCTAAACAGGTATTAATTGTTGTTTCTGCTTGTCCATACTGTTTGTTAATGATGTAATACGGGACTAAAGCGGATATGAAATTTAGTTTTGTGATATAATGAACATCCAATTGAAGCGCCTCAAAAAAAGCGTAGGCTGCCTTATTATTAATGATGAGGTTTTTAGGGTCATTGGTCAATTGGTAGTACACGTTTTTTAAGGAATATAAAAAGAAATTGAATTTAAAATTCGTATTGGTGTCTTGAATTTTATCGAACTCTTTTATTGCTTCCGAAAAGTGACCTACTGATTTTTTTGTATGGTTATGGTGAGCAATATCCCTATAAACTTTTTCGACCTTCAATTCATCTTGAATATACCCCTCCATTATATCTATTTTTAAACGGTATTTTCTATATTTTGCAGCATCTGGTTGGCTATTAGAAAACTGATTAATTAATTCCCTGCATAGCCTATGCACTATTTCGAATTCTTCATTTTGCTCAGCGACCACAATCGTATCAATAGCTAATTTAGTCCCTGCTACTCTACTACCGATATAAAGTAATACCCTTGCTTGCAATTCTTTCCTCAGTAGTCTTATTCGATTACGTACCGATTTCTTTACCGTGTATAGGGGCATAGTTAGGACAGCGCCTAATAAACTTTCCTTTAAGCGCATATTGACCGCAGGAAGTTGATTTAGCTTGCCGATACTTTTAAAATGGTCTTTTACTTCATTGGAATCATAATTCCTTTTTTCCACCAAATTATACAATTCCCCTTTTAGCCCTCCTTTTGGCTTATAATTAGACCACTTAATGATGTCTTTTAATACGTTCATATCTTAATATCTTTTAGCTTTTTTATTAAAACCAATTAGTTGTTTATCAGGGCGTAAAAAGCACCAAATGATATTTTTGTCCCTTTTTTATCTTGTCACCTAATAAAGGATATTGATTTTTATTCCTTCTAAAATGGGCTTTTTTTTGAAAGATAATCAATTATTCATCATTTAAAAACCTATTATGAAAAATTCAATTTTAAGTCAGTCCAAAGGAAGAAAAATAATTATCATCGGAGATGATACCGGAATGTAAATAAAAAGTAGCGCCCATTGTTAAGTGGGCGCTTTTCTTCTTTCTTCGTTCTCAATTTCGCTATAATGTAAGATTACTCCTTTTATTTAGCGTGAAGATAGTAATGTAATTTACTAAACACAAAACATGCACCCATTCTTTTTCATCCACAATATCTTTTATAAATACGAGTAACCGTAGTTTTATGAAACTACTTCCCAGTAGAAGTCCTAAATACATCGTTCAATAAATAAGTGGGTGTTTTAAAACATCCCGTTGCTAGTTACTGGTTGCTAGTTCTGCCTAAAAAGAAACCAGCAACTAGCAACCAGCAACAATTTAAAATTTCAAGAAACTTATTGAACGGTGTCCTAAAGTTATCTGGATTTTTTTCTTGCTGTATCTTTCTGGTCAGGTATAAATAATTCCAACAGACGATGGCGTTCTTAATTAAATTCTTGCAAGCATCCACTATTTGTTGCTCCGTTCTGGTCAAGTAAATCATCTCTCCACCTAAAATGGTCGTTTTCTTACCGCTATTATAGGTACATCATAAAATTTAAAGGAATTAGTAAACTCTCAAAAATGATTTTTCGGCGCGCCAAATAATGTCAAACATTAGTGCCATTTAATTCCAAACTTGACATATACAATCATTTTTTAGGAAATATTTTGGCGAATATAACGAGGGTTTTCACCATAAAATTTACAGAGAATGAGTACAAATCCAATTGAGGAGACTTCTATCTAAAAATACACCCTAAAGCCCTTAATCTGAATTTACTTTTGGCATTTAAAAACCACTATTTAGACCCGTTATTATGAAACTTAAATTTACATTTTTCTTTTTTGCTATTGGTTTATTGAGTTTTAGCGTTTCTGAAGAAATTAAAAACTTCATCGAACAACAAATAGATTTACCCAGCGAACCTTTCAATTATACCGATATAACCATTCCAACTCATCTAAGCACTAATGTACTCAACGGGCCGCTGCAAAATGCAGCCACAGATAATGATAATACGCCCGCTACAAACCCTACGACCGATGATGGGGCAACCCGGCACAGAAACCTATCATTACCATTTTGTGACGGACAATTTGGAAGACCATATTCATCCGCACGAAGAAGGTCATTCTGCTTTGATGGGGTATATGTTGGATGGATTTGGTATTTATGGCCCAAGAGGTGAAGATGGAAAAATACTTTCTTCTAAAGATTTAGATGAATGTCATGGGCATACACATCCTATAATGTGGGATGGTGAAATGATTGATTTGTATCATTACCATTGGACTTATGATTTCCCATACAACATTGGTTGTTTTAAAGGTACTCCTCAATAATTGGCTTAGAGCTTGTCTAAAATAAATAACAAAATGAAAAAAGTAAGAGTCGTTTTTTCTATAATACTAGTTTTATGTCTTATCCTATTTTCCTGTGGCAAATAGGAAATGGAGCAACCTGAAGTCGAAGAACCCGATACGATGGAACCAACAAGCGCTTTTCCCAATATTGTATTTATCATTGCTGATGATATGGGATGGGATGCCTTTGGAAATTATGCGGGCATTAATGGCACTAAAGCGAATACCCCAACGCTAGATTCGCTTGCTCAGGACGGAATAACTTTTACCAATTTTTGGGTCAATCCTACCTGTGCGCCTACGAGGGCGGCAATGCTCACGGGGAAATATGGCTTTAGAACAGGAATCGGAGGCGTACAAACATCGCCAGCAGCTACCCTTGCAGATAATGAAACCATTTTGCATGATTACATTAATACCAACACGAATAACGAATACGCAACTGCCCTAATTGGTAAGTGGCACTTAAGTTCAGCCAGAGAACTCAATGCACCCGAAAACTTTGGAGTAGGTTTTTATTCGGGTATTTTTCGAGGGTCTATTTCCGATTATTTCAACTGGACAGAAACGAGCGATGGAACACAGCAAGACATTTCAACTTACGCCACTACTCATCTGGTAAACCAATCTATCGACTGGATAGAAGAACAAACAAAACCCTTTTTTCTTTGGCTCGCATTTAATGCACCACACACTCCATTTCATCGCCCACCTTTAGATTTAATTACTGACCAATCCTTAGCGGATAATCAAGCTGCCATTACTACTAATCCTATGCCTTATTACTTAGCTGCAATAGAGGCAATGGACAAAGAAATTGGACGATTGATTGCCTCAATGACGGATGCGCAAAGGGCAAACACTATTTTTATTTTTGTCGGTGATAATGGAACTCCACCTCAAGTCGCCCAAGCCCCTTACATTGAAAATGGCACAAAGAGTACTTTGTTCCAAGGAGGTATCAATACACCATTAATAGTAAGTGGGAAAAATGTTACTAGAAAGAATATAACAGAAACAGCGTTGATGCAAGCTCCTGATATATTTGCCACATTAGCAGATATGGCAGGAACAGGAAGTTCCACTTACCAAGATGGAGTAAGTTTTAAGCCACTATTTACAGATGAAAATGCAGGCAAACGAGCCTTTGTCTATAGTGAGCAATTTGGCAATGATTTAAATGACAATGATGGCTACACTATCAGAAATGCCAATTATAAGTTAATCAGTTTGCAAAATGGTACAGAATATTTTTATAATTTAAGTACTGACCCTTTCGAGAAAATTAATTTATTAGCTACCTCCCTATCAACGGAGGCGCAGCAGCATCTTGACCAACTTAGGGAAATGAAAGAGAGTTTGTGATTCATTTTTAGTTGAAGTTAGTCGCACTGGGACATTTTTGACTTTTGTTCGATAATACCCAATTTCTTAGGCCATTAATTAACGGAGGCGATGGTGATTTATGTAAGGCGCAGGGGCTGTCGAATAAATAAACATATTGAGATATAGGTTTTAGCTTACCTCCAATTTTGCCCGATGTATTTCTAACCAGATGCTTAATTCTTCTTCGTTTTTTACTTTGCACAAGTGCTGTAGTTCATCCGTGATAATTACTTTTTGTTGTTTGATAATTTTTTCAAGCTTAGATAGTATTTTATATTTTATTAACTTACTGGAGTTTTCATATTGGCGAATGAATTGCTTAAAAGCAGCAATTCGATATTCCGCTAAAGTAAATTCTTTTTGTTCAATACGGATGAGTAGCTCTAAAAATCGAGCTTTTAGTAAAATATCTGGTCTAATAGTATTTCTATTTGAATAAATGATTTTATTAGTATATTTCAGCGCATCCTCTAAGTCACCGTTACCAAAATGGGCTAATCCAAGATTATAATCAAAAGCATCTATCTTATCTTTAGAAAAATTAGTATGATACTTTTCTAAACCTAATTGGATGGTTGCAGTTAAATTAATCACGTCTATAAATTGTCTTCTTGTGATAAAATAAACGATAGAAATATAATTACTGACATAGAAAACTTCTGTTTCTAGTTTGATATTCTTAGCAGTTACATTTCTAATTTTCTCGATGATACTTGGAAGCTCTTCGATTTCTTCTAAGCTATAAAAACAGGTGTTAAAATAATTTTGCAAAAAGCCTAAATATCTAACTTGATAGTCATATTCATTTTTAAGTAAGTGAGGTCTTTTTTCAAATAACTCAATTAACGCTTTTATAGATTCCTTCTGAGCGGCATATTGTCCAAGTTTTTTATAATAAGCCGCTTTTAAACCATGATAATAGATTTGACCATTAAATAAGAATTGGTCTGGTGAAAATTGCTGCTTTAGCATTTCTAATTTAGATAATAAGTATGTTTCTGTTTCTTCAGGTGTTTGAGAAGGCGGTGTAAGTAAATCTTTTTCATATAAATCTAATAATTGAAATTCGTTTTTTATATTAGTGAGGTAGCCATTATACTCTTTTTGTAATACTAGTAACTTTGTCTTAGTCGCTTTCTTTTTAGCAATTGAGCGAAGTAATCTTCTTTCAATAACCGTTAGCGGGAGAAAAGAAGCTTGAAGATCGTAGGTGAGGGCAATTTTCTTGGCTTTATCGATTCTTTTTAAAGCCTGTTCTGGAAGTCCTTTTTTAAGGAGGATATGGATATCAATGGCTAATTGATAAAACCTAATTTTTCCACTCTGCTCTTTTTCTTTTGAATGGTAAATTCGTAAGAAATCAAGTATCAAATTATATAGTTGATTTTTTATTACAGCTAAGTTGGTGATTTCTTCTTTGACCTTCTTCTGTTTATCAATTATTTCAAAGAGTCTTAAATATTGGCTTTCTTTACCATTAGCGTTTAGTTTAGTATGACGCCTAAAGGCATTTTTCTCTTTAGTAGTCAAGGAACCTATCAGTTTATAGAGCATATTGGATGCTTTTAAAGACAAAATTTACTTAACTTTAATATAGTTTAAAGTATTGAATACCAGATTTTTAATAAAAAAATATATAAAAAATTTACTTAATTTAACGTATTAAAACTATTTTTTATTCTCTATTTGAATTACCTATATTTGTATTGGATTAATTAACTAGTTAAAATCTACAAAATGAAAAATCAAAGCAAACTAAATGTTGCATTACTTTTTATAATTGCAGGATTACTAATCGTACAATATCAAGACTCAAAAAAAACAGACTTGTCCGCATTAATAAAAAAGACAAATAGTAAAGAAATACAAATAGATTTACCACAGATAAAGAAAGAAAAACTGGAAGACTTAGATAAAGTATCTATTAAGTTGAATGATCATCTCTTTTTGGAGATGGAAAATATACAGGCTTTAAGTGCGGAAGGGGCTTCTTCCGAAAAGATGCTTAGAGAATTGGAAGCATCAAAATTTATAGTTATTGTTGATGCAGATACTTTTCGTATAGGAACATCAATATCTCCAGAACTTAGTGAAGGTACCACAGCAGGTAATAGGAATGTATTTGTAGTGGTGAATGATTCAACCTTATTAAGAAATAAATGGGCTTCTTTTACCTCTGTTAAAATGCAGCATCGAGATACCTTACCTACAGGACTTGTTAGCATAACAACTACCGATGGAGAGATTTTGACTATAGGAAATTCGAGTATACCTGAAGCTAATTACATAAATCTAGAAGCCGCTTTTTTACAAAAGGATAGCACCAATATTGTGGCTTTCGAATAGAAAAAATAAAGTGTTTTTCTGATACTAAATGATTCAAAGACTTTCTATTTGAATTCTATAAGATTTTAAAAATGCCTACTAAATATTAACCTATTCAGTATCCATGTAATGTAATGTTTAAAATGTTGAAAACCTTTGTTGTTTTATGGCACTAAATGCTAGGTAGGGAGAGGTTATTTTTTCTCACGAAAATAACAATAAAAACTCTTGTGCATTTAACTAGTTTTTTATCCAAATGATTCTATTCTACTCAAAAGGATTGTTTATCTATTCAATCGTTCAATGCCCAAATAATTAACACACATCTTACTAATACCCTAAGTGTAGCACCCTTTAACTTCATTTAAGACTAAAAAAAAATTTAAAGATAGTTGTTTGTGCAATTTATCCATTAGGAAAACTATGCCTATAACTATTGAAAATTAATTCCCCTTAATGATATGATGAATTTAAAAGAAGTGCTAAAAATAGAAAAGCTGGTCTCCTTGGTAAACCAGCCCAAATTGGTGAAAAAAATAGTACAAAGTATTTCACCAGGTATTAAAAAAATAAGCTTACGTACAGAAAAAGGATATACTTTTTGCGATTATAAGGAGATAATTTACTTAAAGGCAGAAGAGCGGCATACTTGGATTTATTTGAGGGATGGAGCTATTTTCAAAGTGAGGTATCATGGGATTAGTAAATTTCAAAAATGTCTTGAAAAGCAACGTGGTTTTTTACGGATTCATAGGCAATATATTATTAATACGGATTATTTGCAGGAGTATGATAAAGAACATGAACGTGTTAAAATGAATGTCCCTGAAAATAAGAAATCCTGGCTTCCTGTAGGGACATCCTATTATGATGAATTTGAACAAACGATAAAAGGGTTGCAACCTTACGAGCATAAGGATTCAGAGATGCTGTTTGAAAAAGAATCCCCTTCTATGAAGCAGTTATTGAGTTTGCTGGTTTATTTAATGATTGTGATTTATAATGGTTTATCTACTGTAAATACGAAAGAAGAAACCGTTGAAATTGAGGCTAAAAAGATTTAGTTACAATAGGAATAGTTTTCATTACAAACCAAAGCCCATTCATTACAATGAACAACATTTGCATGTATAAAAAGCGCTACTTGCAATTGTTTTTAAGCTTAAAAAAAAAGAATAGACCTAAAAGATATTAGCTCTATTAGGAACAGGACTAAAATGATTACATCTAAAGCTTTTGTCCATTTTAGCTTCAATCAAATGGTCCATTGTTAATCTATTAAATCTATTAAATTATGAAAAAACTTATTTTTGTTCTAGCATTTTTCTGTGCAATGAGTAGTATCGTAACTATCCATGCACAAACTAAAAGAGCGCCTACTTTTAGTAAAACAGAAAAAGCTCAAATTAAGCAGTTACTAAAAGGTAGCGAGTATGCGCCTGTATTTTCAAACAAAGGAGAATTAGCTATTGCTACTAAGAAATCTATTAAAAATGTGAAGCCCTTAAGAACGGGCGGATTTTCAAAAGTAAACCCTTCAGTAGCTAATAATATATTGGTGCATAGTGGTTACGTATTAGCTACTTCAAAGGAGTTGTTGAACAGTATGAAATCAAAATTAGGAAAGGAGCGCTTCCAACAACTAGAAACGATTTTATTGGATAATGATGCGCGACAAACTTCTAAAGCTATTGGTTTTAAGGCAAGTGAAAAGGTTAGGATTAACCAGTTACTAAAAGGTAGCGGGTATGCGCCTGTATTTTCAAACAAAGGAGAATTAGCTATTGCTACTAAGAAGTCTATTAAAAATGTGAAGCCCTTAAGAGCAGGAGGGTTTTCAAAAGTAAATCCTTCAGTAGCTAATAATGTATTGGTGCATAGTGGTTATGTATTAGCTACTTCAAAGGAGCTATTGAACAGTATGAAATCAAAACTAGGAAAGGAGCGCTTCCAACAACTAGAAACGATGTTGTACAAGAACACGATGACACAGATTACCAATGTTGCTATTTTCAATGCTAAAGAAAGGGTCTTAATAACAAATTTATTACAAAACAGTAATTATTCTCCTGTATTTGCAGCAAATGGAAAATTGGCGATCATTCCTTCTCGGTCAATTAGCAGCATTAAACCATTGCAAAATGGTGGGTTTTCAAGTGCGAATGCCTCAGCTAGTCAGCGTGACTTAGTGCTTCAAAAGTCTTATGTACTCAATAAAGCAGCTTTGAGCAGCATGAAATCTAATCTAGGAAAAGAGCGTTTTCAGCAACTAGAAGCTATCATTAAGAAAAAGGGGTTCTAGTATCTATTCAGAATGGGCAGGTAAACTACTTTAAAAGTAGGCTTACTTGCCTATTTTAACTATCAAAAATTTACCAATCATGAAAAAGCAACTACAATTATTTTTGCGAGAACATCTTTTTTATAAAATAGCATATAGTAATGTAGCCAATCAATTTGAATATTTTCGTATTGGTATTGCGCTATTCTCTATATTCAGTTTTCTATCGTTTTGGTTAGATTATGATTTGTTACTAGTTCCTGATGGTATTATAAATTGGGAAGTAACGAATGCAAGTGCTTACTGGTTTGAACCGCATTTACTTAAAGTAAGTGAAATCATCGGTTTGGCACCAATGACCACCCTATACTTGGTATCCTTTTTATATTTAGCTAGTTTAGTTTTATTAGCTTTAGGACTCCATACTCGTTTAGCAGCGATTGTTGCCTTGCTATTATTTCTAACTTTATCCGTGAATTTATCCCCTTTTCTTTATGGGGTTGATTTATATCAAAATGTATTTCTTCTTTTTTTATGTGTTTTTCCAAGCGGCTACGCTTGTAGTATTCGTCCTTTACCTATCACCAAAGCGATTCAGAATAGTCAGCAAATTGGTATTCGTACCATACAATTATATTTAGGACTTACCTATCTTTCTGCTGGGTTGGGAAAGGCAAAAATGGCGAGTTGGCACAATGGCGAATTCTTGTTTTTGAGTATTTCGGACCCTAACTATGAACTATTCTCCTTCCCCGACACCCTACCTGCAATTTTTTATGCTAGTATTGGAATATTGGTAGTCACACTAGAACTGTTTTATTTACTCTTAGTATTCCTTCCTTATATTCGTAGTTTTCTAGTAATCTCGATTGTTGGAATGCATTTGTTTATTGTTTTATTTATGGGACTCGTCCCGTTTGGTGTCCTACTCGCTCTAGTAAATATAATTGCTTGGTACCCTTTGTTAAAAAAAGATTATAGCACCCTTCATCAGTCAATAATCAGCAAATTTCCTCGGCTTTTGGCGACCAACTATTCCTAGAAATTATATCATTTTTTATTAAATTGAATTTAACATGAATCAAATAACAAAAATATTCGCCATAGGATTTCTCGTATTTCAAAGCTTAGTCATTTTCCAATTACTACCTAAGCAAGTGAATTATGAGTCTTATGCGGTAGAAGTTATATTAAGAATATTCTTTACCGTAAGTAAAGTAAATCATGCGTATGATTTTTTTACTAGTGAAAGTGATTTAAAGGAATATACTTATACGTCAAATAAGGTCGTATTATATCAATTATCTGGCGATTCAATTGATACACATACTATATCTAACGAAGGGTCAATCACGTATTTAGTAAACCCCATTAATCGTACCCGTATCGCACATTTGCAAAATATAGCAACTAATGACACCTTGTTATATAGTGCCATTGTTCGCTCAGAAGCGATACATTTTTTAGCGGAACATCCATCTTATTCGGTGATTGGATTTGATGTATTAAAGCATCGCTGTAAAGCTAAAATAATGGATAGCCAATTTGTCCTAGAAACACAAGTTGATACGGTTTTTAGTAATCTATTTTCAATGATTGAATGAAGTTAGGGGGCATTTAATTTGTTTTAACCTTATAGCTATTATAACACAATGAATAAAATTCCAAAAAAAGAAGCAGTTCCAGTTATCCTGTTCGACAGTGATTGTCTTATTTGCAATCGGTTTATACATTTTGTTATTAAAAACGATAAGCGTAATCGTATTTGTTTCGCTGGACTAAATTCAACTTTAGGTATAGAAAAGAGGGCGCAATTGCCTGAGCATAAAAAAAATATTGACAGTATTATCTTTTGTATAGCAGGTCATTCTTTTTTTTACTCAACTGCTATCTTGAATATATTAAAACAAATGGGTGGATTTTGGATGCTAGTAGGTAGGTTGTGCTGGTTTATCCCGAAATTCCTTCGAGATTGGATATATCGAATCTTTGCCCAAAAACGCTATATTTTCTTTAGCGAAAAAACTTATTGCAAAATTCCATCTCCAGAAGTCAGTAGCAGATTTTTGTAAAGTGGGGACTAGGGAGGATTTTGAAATACGACGGATACGGGCAATCGTTGCCGCTTTAGAAATCGGTTGATTAGAAAAAAAGTGAGTACGTACAAAAAGGTAGTCAATAAATCAGCAATCGCTTGTAATGCCATCCCCTGTTTCTTGTATTCCGTTATCAACATCGCTGCTCGGTTGTTGTTCGTATTATTAGCGGCTTTCGCTCGATTAGCGGCCCATGCTTTTTGCCGACCACTATCCGTTAAATTCTTAGGCGTACCCAATGGCAAGCCTTTTGCTTTTCTGGCGGCCAATGTGATGCCAAGGCTAAAGTTGCTTTTGGTAGCAATTGGTTTATTGCCCCTCCAACCCCATTGGAAGGCATTTACGCTGCGGTTACTCGCCAAACAATTGATGGGGAAAATCCGAATGGATGAGTGCCTGAGCAGAAAATTACGGTGGAACAGGCTTTGATAGCTTACACTCAAAATGCAGCTTATGCCAGTCTTGATGAGGACAAAAAAGGGAGTATCGAAAAAGGAAAATTAGCAGACTTTGTGATTATTGATCGAGATATTCGAACAATTGCGCCCGAACAGATAAAGGATGCATCTATTCTGGCAACTTATGTTGGAGGGAAAAAGGTGTCACTTTGTAAGATAAATGTCCGCTTTTTTGAGGAGATAAATGTCCGATTATCAATACCAGAACTATCGCTGTCCTTTCCTCAACCCATGCTTTTTCATCCATTGAGATAAATTGACAGGCGATG
>Ga0208544_10002112_pt1 | contig 13225 bp, 10 predicted proteins | sample DEB08_DNA_9_FD_184526 | JGI IMG/M metagenome (GOLD analysis project Ga0208544, IMG submission 184526) | Aqueous microbial communities from the Delaware River and Bay under freshwater to marine salinity gradient to study organic matter... | ecosystem: Environmental > Aquatic > Marine > Coastal ...
GGTTTTTGGAGTTTTCAAATCGGCCCGCAGCCGCGTCAAAGCGCCGTGGTGGTTTTCCTCCAATTGCCGCAGCCGCAGGGGCATGCCGACAAAGGGCAATTTATGACCGGGCAATGCCAAATGATCAGCGCGGGCAAAGTTTTGCAATCGCGCACAGCTGTCAAGCCAGTCCGCCAAAGGATTCGCATCCGGCTCAGTGGGGTAGACCCCGATATTTGAGCTAATGGACGCAATGACCTGATCGCCGCAAAGCACCAAATTATCATCCCGGCTCCAGAACGTCGCATGATCGGGCGCATGCCCATGATCGACGCGAACATCCCAACTGCGCCCGCCCATTTCAATCACGTCACCCTCTTCAATGCGGGTAAACCCAATGGGAATGGGATGCACGATGTCAGAAAAATTGAAGGGGCGCTCATCCTGCCGGGCCGCGAGTAAATCAGCCCGCATCCCAGCGCGGCGGTAAAACTCAATCTGACCCTCGGTATAGCGCTCCTGAATATCCATTGTGAGCATACGTCCCATCAGATAGGCCACCTGCGTTGAGACATATTCCGCGCCAAATTCTTCAACAAACCAGCCGTGAAACCCAATATGATCAGGGTGGTGATGGGTTGCCACGACCCGCTTAACCGGCTTGCCGCGCAAAGGCCCGTCAAGCACGGCTTGCCACATCGCCTGCACCCTGCGCGATTTCATCCCCGTGTCGATCAGCGTCCAACCGTCACCGTCATCCAGCACATAGATGTTCACATGATCCAATTTCATCGGCAAAGGCAGCCGCAGCCAATGCACCCCCTCGGCAATTTCGATCATCTCGCCATTTTCAGGGGGCGTTTCCCAAGGGTATCTTATCGTTGTCATAGGCTGGGGTTACGCGGCAAAATCATCAAGCTCAAGCGCATAAAGATCTGCCGCGCCCGCCTGCGCCTGAGCACACAGAGAAGCAGCCTCCGGTAAAAGGCTGTTGATATAGACCCGCGCCAAACGCTGGCGCTTGGCTTGGCCAGACATAGACGCCACCAGATGAAAATATCCGCCCAACACCCGGGCAAAGGCTTTTTGATAGGCCACAGAGCCCGCAAACCGCTCATTGAGCTCCTGGGACACCACCCATTGCGTGGTGGCGCGTAACTGCGCAATAGCTGCCAAAACCGCTTTGGCCAAATCACTGTTTGAGGCGGAGGCCAGCGCTTCCATATCATCCATCAGAGCAAAGGCGGCGGCACCCCCATCCATCATCTTGCGCGCCACAAGATCCATAGATTGAATTCCATTTGTGCCTTCATAAATCGGGGTGATCCGCGCGTCGCGCAGATATTGCGCCGCTGCGGTTTCCTCGACAAAACCCATACCGCCGTGAATTTGCACCCCAAGATCGGCCACGGCGACGCCTGTGTCGCTGCCAAAGGATTTGGCAATGGGGGTCAAAAGCGCGGCACGTGCCTGCCAATCGGTATCGCCCGTGGCTTTGGCCATATCAATCGCAATCGCACAGGCCACTCCAATGGAACGCGCCGCAAAAATATCGGCCTTCATCTGCGCCAACATCCGCCGCACATCGGCGTGATCGATAATTGTTCCAGTGCCATCGGCAATGGGCGCGCGCCCCTGTTTGCGGTCCATCGCATAAGCCAGCGCGTGTTGATAGGCGCCCTCGGCCACCCCAACGCCCTGCATCCCCACAGCCAGGCGGGCGTTGTTCATCATGGTGAACATACAGGCCATGCCGTTGTGTTCTTCGCCCACTAGCCAACCAGTTGCGCCCGAAAACTCCATAACCGCGGTCGGACTGCCGTGAATGCCCAGCTTATGCTCCAAGCTGACACAGCGCAGATCATTGCGCGCGCCAAGACTGCCATCGGCATGGGGGATGAATTTTGGCACCAAAAACAGGCTGATCCCCTTGGGACCGGGCTTGGCACCCGGAAGCCGGGCCAAAACCAAATGGCAAATATTCTCTGCCACATCATGTTCACCCCAGGTGATAAAGATTTTCTGGCCTGAGATTTTATAGCTGCCATCGGCTTGCGGCTCGGCCTTACTGCTCAATGCGCCCACATCGGAGCCGGCATGGGGTTCTGTCAGATTCATCGTGCCGGTCCATTCACCAGAAATGAGCTTTGGCAAATACAGCGCCTGCAAATCAGCATTGGCGTGGTGTTCCAGCGCCTCAATCTGACCCTGCGACAAAAGTGGGCAGAGATTGAGAGAGATACAGGCGCCGCACATCATATCATGCATCGCCGTGTTCAAAGCCATCGGCAAGCCCATGCCACCATGCTCTGGCGTGGCAGAAATACCGACCCAGCCACTTTCGGCGATCGCCGCATAGCCATCGGCAAAGCCCGGCGGGGTGCGCACAACGCCGTTTTCCAATTTGGCAGGATGCAAATCCCCGGGCCGTTGCAGCGGCGCCATCACTGTATCGCACATCTTACCGCATTCATTTAAAACCGCATCCGTCAAATCCTGTGTCGCTTCCGAAAAACATTCATTGGCCACCACCGGCGCCAAGGGCACCACTTGGTCGAAAATGAACTGATATTCGCTGACAGGGGCTTGATAGGGCATGAGGAACTCCAAGGATGGCAGTAATCTATTAACAGCGTCTTACCCAAGCCGCTGGCACAAGGAAATAGCTATCGGCCGAAACGCCGCGTCAGGCCCGGCCCGCTTGCCCCGATAATAGGGTTGGATCGACCCCGATTGAGGCCAGAGCCGCCGCCCATTTGGCACCATTGTCCGGGCTGAAAACCAAGTCAAACTCAGCCTCACAAATCAACCAGCCATTGGCCCGAATTTCCGCCTCCAGCTGCCCCGCCGCCCAGCCCGCATAGCCCAGCGCCAACAAACTGGTCTTCGGCCCCAAACCCCGCGACAGGTCTTTGATCGCATCGACCGTGGCCGTCACAGCAAAACGGTCGTCAATCCGCAGGGTATCAGGATCGCCAACATAATCTGCCGAATGCAGTAAAAACCCGCGCGAAGGTTCGACCGGTCCGCCAAAATGCACAGCAACCTGCGGGGTAAAAGCGCCGATGGGGATATCGAGATGCCCAAGAAGCGCTTTTAGATCTAAGGCCGCATTGGCCTTATTCACAATGAGCCCCATGGCGCCATCCTCGGAATGGGCGCTGATATAGACGACCGAATGCTCAAATCGCGGATCACCCATGCCCGGCATGGCCACCAAGAGTTTTCCAACAAGAGTCGTCTGCGCGTCAGTCATGCCAAGAACATGAATAGGAAAGAGCAAAACAACAAGTGCTGTCACTGAGATTTTTCTGTACCCTGGCGGCCTGCGCCAAATTGTGCCACCTGCCAGCTGGCGCGGACACTTGCGAAGACGGGCTTGCTCAATAAAAAGTGAGTTCGTATTTCAGCGTAAATACGTTAGAAGGAACCCCATGAAACACACTGTGCACCGCATCACCACATTCCTCCTCTGCGCTTTTTGCCTCGCCCCTGCCGCCCTCGCACAGGATCTGGACGATATTTTGCAGGCCGAATTGCGGCCAGGATGGCGCACTGAGGATGGCATCCATATGGCGGCGCTTCAACTCAATATGGCGCCGGGGTGGAAAACCTATTGGCGCCAGCCGGGAGACAGTGGCATCCCGCCGCGCTTTGATTTTTCTCAATCTGTGGGTGTTCAGGCCTTCGAGGTTTTTTACCCAACGCCAGAAATTTCGTGGCTCGGGAGCAGCCGCAACATCGGATATGAAGAGCAGGTCATTTTTCCGGTGCAACTCTCCGTGGACCGCGCTGCAGACATCACCTTGATCGGGCGTATTGAGATCGGTGTGTGCCGGGAGCTGTGCATCCCTGTTACGCTTGATCTGTCCGCGCAATTATCCGCACAGGCGCCTGTTGACCTTCTGATTAAAGCCGCACGCGCCGCTGTGCCAAAACCCGGCGCGGGTCAGATCACCTGCGCTTTTTCAGCAGCAGACGATGGCATGGAGCTAAAGATTGTTTTGCCATCCCCCGATCGCGCCTTTGACAATGCGGCCATTGAACTGGACAACCCGCGTCTTTGGGTCAAAACGCCCAAGCTTGAGCTGCGCGATGGGCGGTTGAATGTCACCGCCCAAATCATGACCCCCACGGGTCAGCCCGTGGCCATCGGGCGCGACGGGGTGACAACCACGCTCTTTGCGCCCGACGGAGCCACCGAATATCGTGGCTGCCTGGGCGCCTAGCGCCGCAAATTCCGCGCAAAGATCACGGCTGACACCGCGTAAAGCAACAACACAACGAGCGCTGAGCCGCTCAAAAATAGCGCAAGCCCAAATGGCAAGGGCGACAGATGGGCCGCCAATGGCAACCCCATCCAAAACTGCGGCACCCCTCCACTCACGATCACCGCCCCAAGGGTCGCGGCGAAAAGGGCGGTCAGGCTGATGAGCGCTGCAACAACGGGCAAGCGCGGTCCGCGGCCACGCCAGAGGCCGCGCAGGGCCCGTTTGACGCTCGCCACCTGCGCGCCCACATCCGCTTGCATCGCCATCAAGGCTGGCACGACGATCAATACTAAGATCACCCCAAACCCAAGCCCATAGACTAAGGTTATCACCGTTGGCTTGAGAAACTGCGCTTGTGACGAGGTTTCGTAAAGCAAAGGGGACAGGCCGAGCACCGTGGTCAATGTCGTCAACAACACCGGTCTTAACCGATCTGTTACCCCATCGACAATCGCTGGAAATAGGCCCCGCTCTTTGGAATATTCATCAATCGTCGTCACCAAAACAATGGAATCGTTGATGATAATCCCCACCATGCCAATCAACCCAACCACAGAAAACAGCGAAAGCGGGATGTCATACCACCAATGGCCATAAATCGTCCCGATCAAGCCAAACGGAATAATGGCCATCACCACCAAGGGGCGTGTCCAGCTGGAGAAAATCCAAGCCAAAGTCATGAAGATCCCGGCCAAGGTCAAAATCAAACCCCGTGTGGCGTCATTGCGGAAATCATCTTCCTGTTCCGCCAATCCAGCCAAGGTAAAGGCAACTTGAGTTTCCTCAGCGATTTTTGGCAAAACTGTTTCTTCCAATTCCGCCACAATCGCCTGCGCGCGCGCCGGGTCATCCTCAGAAATATCGCCCGTCACAGAAATCACCTGGATGCCATTCTCACGCCGCACCGTTGAAAAACCGGTGCGCTGCTGCACGGTGACAATATCTGCCAGCGGCACATAGCCCCCGTTCGGTGTGCGGATCAGCATGCGATCGGTGAAATCAGCCGTCAATTCACCGGCCGGCAATTCCACACGGATCGTGGCCGAGCGCGGCCCATCGGGGAAGCTCGCCGCCTCAATCCCATTGAGGCGATTGCGCAACACCCGGCCCAATGTGTCGATGGTAAGCCCCAAAGATTGCCCCTGCGGCGTCAACTCCAACACCAATTCCTCTTTGTCGTAGGAGAGCGTGTCTTCAACAGCTGAGACTTCTGGATATCGTGCCAAAGCGGTTTGCAAGGCCTCAGAGGCGGCTTTAAGTCGGCGCGCATCAGCCCCGGAAAATTGCACATCGAGCGCATCGCCGCCCGGACCGGAGCGCCAACCGCGAAAGCTAATCGTCTCCACCCGAGGATGCCTAATCACCGCATCTTGCAAATCCGCGACAAAGGCAAAGGACGAATAGGGCCGCAAATCCGCATCAATCAACTCAACGGCAATGGAGCCCAATTGATCGGCATCTTTGGTATCAGCGCCCGCCAAGCCACGGCCGGTATTGCCCCCAATTTCGGCCATGGAGAAATCCACTGGATTGCGGCCATATTTCTCCTCATATTGCGCGCCAACGGCTTCTACAGCCGTTTGAAACGCGCGCATTTGCTCAAGGGAATCTTCCCGCGTTGCCCCCGGGGCCATCGCGAAATTACCCGTCACCGAGCCGCGCTCAGGAGCGTTGAAAAACCGCCATTGCACATCCCCATTGATGAACAGCACCGCTTGACTGGCCAAGGCCACCACCACAGCTGCAAACACCGGATATCGCGCCCAAATGACAAATCTGATAAACGGGCGGAACAGGTAGAACTTAAATTGATCCAGCAGGTAGTTCATGAAGTGTGACGGCATGTCATACCAACGGATCCGTGAGCCGACGGATATAGAATGCGCCATGTGATGGGGCAAAACCAAAAAGCATTCGGCTAGCGAGGCAATCAAAACCACGATGACGGTAAAAGGAATATCGGCAATCAAATCCCCAAACCGCCCACCAATCGCCACCAAGCCAAAAAAGGCGATGACGGTCGTCAGCGTTGCCGAAAATACCGGGGTGAACATGCGCTTGGCTGCATTCTCCGCCGCCACGACAGGGCTTTCCCCCAAAACACGCGCGCGAAAATCTGCGTGTTCCCCCACAACAATGGCATCATCGACCACAATCCCAAGGGTAATGATCAAAGCAAAAAGCGAGATCATATTGATCGTCAGCCCTGACAGATACATCAGCGCCAAAGCCGCCGCCATAGCCGCCGGAATTCCTGCGGCCACCCAAAAGGCCGTGCGCACATTCAAAAACAAAAATAACAGCAAAAGCACAAGCCCAAGCCCTTGAAGGCCATTTTCCAACAGCATGGCCAGCCGCGCAGAAATCGCCTCTGATCGGGTGCGGATCAATTCGACATTCACATCAGGGGGCAAGGATTCCATCATCGCAGCAGCGGTGGTTTGAACCTGCTCCTGGATTTCAATCGCGTCGCCCTGATCAGAGCGGTCAATGCGGATGGAAATGGCCGACGCCGCGCCCACGAAATAGGCGCGATCTCGGTCAACCCCCTCTTCCGTCACCCGCGCCACATCGCCCACGGTGAGCGACGAGCCATCGGCATTGGAACGCAAGACAATCTGCCTGATATCCCGGGCGCTGCGTTTGGCGATCCCTGTACGAATGCGCGCACTCCCGGCCACATCGCCTGCGGGATCCGCCTCAGCTTCCTCAGCGATGGCACTGGCGATCTGTGCCATGCTCACGTCATGACGAATAAGCGACAAGCTGTCGACTTCCACGATGGTTGAGCCCGCAGCCACGCCGCGAATAGTGGTGCGGGTCACGCCTGCGGCGAAAAGCCTTGTGACGAACTCATCGGCAAATAGAGCCAATTGCGCCACCCCAACCGGACCGGAGATCACCACATCTGTGACCCGGTCGCGCCAGACCCCACGGGTGACTTTTGGATCATCAGCATCATCGGGGAACTGGTTGGCGACGGAATCAACGGCGATTTGGGCATCATCGGTGCCACGGGCCATATCCCAGCCGGGCTCAAATTCCATGGTAATCCGAGCAGAGCCTTCCGAGGAGGTGGCAGAGGTGCTGTTCACCCCTTCAATCCCAAGCAACGCCGGTTCAACCACCTGCACAATTGCCCGGTCAACATCCTCCGGTCCAGCGCCATCCCACCGCACGCTGACCGTGACGCGGTCAATAATCACATCGGGAAAAAACTGCGCCCGCATTTGCGGAAAAGAAACAGCCCCGGCGACCAGCATAATAAGCAAGAAAAGGTTTGCCGCGGTGCGATGTCGGGTCATGTAAGATAAAATCCCGCCAGTGGCGGTGCGTATCACAGACATCCCTTATCCCCCCATCCGGCCTTCCAGCCGCTCAACCAATTCTTTGCGCACTTCGGGCTCTTGCAACTGCGCCAAGACCCGCTCCTTGGCCTGTTTGGGCATGCGTTTGTTGCCCTCGACAAAGGCAATCAACTTGGCCCGCCGCTCTGGATCAAGCGCGATGGTCTCTGGGGCCGCCTGTGGCGCTTTTCCCTCAGCGCTCAACACGCGCACCTTGATGCCCGCACCCAGCAATGGGGATCGTTCCGCTACAATTTGCGCTCCGTTCAGCTCACGCGAGCGCACCAAAACATCATCCCCCTGACGGCGCACAAGGGTCACATCGGCCTCCGACAGGCGCTCATCTTCGCCCACAACCAGAACCTTGTTATTCCCGCTCACGGCCGTGGCCGGCAGGCGGGCAACCCAATTCAAGGCGGGCTCCGTTATGTTTACAGTCACAAAATCACCCGGCCGCAGACCCTTGGAGGTTGCAAGGCTGGCAAAGAGAAGCCGCCCCGTCAAACCTTCGCCCACGACAGCAGCTTCGCGGGTGATCTGGCCGCTTGAGCTCATCTCCGCGCCGAGCAGATCCAACGTCACCGTGACCTCAGCCGCTCGCAATTTGCCCGCATCATCGAGCAGACGCCGATGCTGGGAGGTGCTCACACGAAAGGCCACTTCCAGAGCCAATGGATCCACCAATTGACCAATTTTTTCATTGTTGGTCACAGTTCCGCCCTGCAGAACAGTGACATTGGCCAGCAGCCCAGAAAAGGCCGCGCGTACAACGGTGTCACGCAGATTGCGCTCCGCTTCCGCCAGAGAAATATCCACCCGCATGACCCGCGCACGCGCTTGATCCAAACGCGCCTCAGCGGCCTGCAAAGCTTGGCGCCGCGCCAGAACGGATTGGCGCGCCGAGGAAGCAGCCAGTTCCGCAGCCTCCACAGAGGCCGCAGTGCCGACCCCACGGGTCACGAGATCTTGTTGCCGGGCCAATGCTTTTTGGCGCAGGGCGGCTTGCTCTTGCGCGGCGCTGATCTCATCCTTGGCCAAGTCTAGCGCCCGCATCGCCTCTCGCAAATCCGCTTGAGCATCGGCCATATCGGCCTGTACCAAAGCCAAGGCGGTTTGTGCATTTGACGGATCAATTCTCAGGAGTACATCGCCCTCCAAAACAGAACCGCCATTTTGAAAATTCGGGTGCAACTCAATGACCGTTCCGCCAACCGCCGGCCGAATATCAAGGCTACGCTGGCTTTGCACCTCGCCAAAGACCTGTAGGACCGGAATATGCTGGCCCGGCTCAAAGGGCACGGCATTCACTGCAAAAATTCTCTCACGACCACCGCCACCGCGCCGCTGATCGTCACCTTTGTTCTCAATCGCGCCCCGAACCATCATGATGGCATAGGCAAACAGCGCCAGAGTCGCCGCCAGTAAGAACAACCCCATTAAACTTTTGCGTAGAAACCGCATACGACAGCCCTCTCGATCATCATTACAGTTGTTCTAGTACAAAACTTCTCCGCGTCACGCAGATTCGACAGCGGGGCTTATTTTCTTTGCAGATGCTCATCAAGCCGCGGCATGATTTCGACAAAATTGCAGGGTTTATGTCTTATATCCAATTGCTTGACGAGTATTTCGTCCCAAGCATCTTTGCAGGCGCCCGGACTGCCCGGCAATGCAAACATATAAGTGCCATTGGCCACACCGCCCGTTGCTCGGCTCTGAACCGCAGATGTACCAATTTTTTGCATGGAAACAAAGGTGAAGAGAGTTGAGAACGCGTCAATCTCTTTTTCATAGACATCCCGATGTGCCTCGACGCTCACATCACGGCCCGTGAGCCCAGTGCCGCCCGTGCTCAGAACCACATCAATAGACGGATCGCGCGACCATTGACGCAATTTTTCGGCAATCGCTGCGCGATCATCGGGGAGAATGTCACGGTCGGCCAGGATATGTCCGGCCGCTTGCAAGCGCGCAACCAGCGTGTCGCCGGATTTATCATCACTCAAACTGCGGCTGTCGGACAGGGTTAAAACCGCGATGCGCACCGCGATAAACTCTGTTTTTGCTGGTGCATCGGTCATGTCTTGCCCCCTTCAGATTGCGCGCGCAGCCAAGCCTTGAGCATCAACAAATCCTGCCATGCCTGTTTCTTCCGATTAGGCTGGCGCAACAGGCCCTGCGGATGCACCATCGGCAAAACTGGCAGGGCAAAACCCTCTTGCCAGGCTCCGCGCAGCTTGCTCAGGCCGCGTTTGCCCAAAACCGCCTGACAACTGATATTGCCCATACATATGACAACCTGCGGCGCGGCCAAGATAATATGACGGCGCAAGAAAGGCTGCATCATGGCGATTTCAGCCGCGCTGGCCTCTCGGTCCTGCGGTGGGCGCCAAGGAATCACGGAGGCTGCATAGACCTCCTCGGCCCGATCCAAACCAATAGCGGCGCACATTTTGCCCAGCAATTGACCGGCCGGGCCGGCAAAAGGCAGACCTTGCAGATCCTCCGCCCGCCCGGGCGCATCTTCCAAGATCATCACCCGAGCCCCAGCCCTGCCCCCACCAAACACCAAATTGCGGGCTCCGCGGCGCAAATCACAATGCGAAAAATTTTGCAGCGCAAGTTTCAACGCCGGCAAATCCCCCGCCGCAGCTGCAGCCTCTTCGGCCAGTGCAACAGGGTCCACAGCCGGCGCGGCTGCCATCACAGCCGGAGGCCGCTCCGCAGCCTGTGGCGCCTCGGTGGGTGCCGCCGCTGCAGTGGATCGTTTGGGGTTTTGCGCCGGCACCTCATAGCGGTCAATGGGCACATCACCCACGGCATCGCTCACTCCGAGCTCTGCCTGCCACTGCAACGCGGCGCGTGCCATATGCCAATCCAATTGATCCATGGCCTCAAACTATGCCCTTCTGAGAGGAAGGTAAATCATTCAATCAGTGACGCAGCGCGTCAAAAATAACCCGCCTCAGGCTCAAATGACATTTCCTTGCCCCCTGCCCTTGCCGTGGGCGGCCACTCTTTCTATAAAACGCCAACCGGAGAGGTCTATATGCAGCTTCAGCATCTATTGGGGATAGAACCCCTACATCCCCAAAGCATCACCGAAATATTGGATTTGGCAGATGATTACGCCGATCAAAACAGATCCCGTGCGCGCGACAGTAAAGCCCTGGCTGGCTGCACTCAGATCAATATGTTTTTCGAAAACTCAACCCGCACTCAAGCCAGCTTTGAAATCGCAGGCAAGAGATTGGGGGCGGATGTGATGAATATGGCCATGCAAGCCAGCTCAATCAAAAAGGGTGAGACCCTCATCGACACAGCGCTGACACTCAATGCCATGCACCCCGATCTTCTGGTGGTGCGCCATCCGCATTCTGGCGCCGTCGATCTCTTGGCGCAGAAAGTCAATTGCGCGGTGCTCAACGCTGGGGACGGGCGGCATGAACACCCCACGCAAGCCCTGCTGGATGCGCTCACTATCCGCCGATCCAAAGGCCGCTTGCATCGCCTCAACATCGCCATTTGCGGCGATATTGCCCACAGCCGCGTGGCCCGCTCTAACCTCATTTTGCTGGGCAAAATGGAAAACCGCATTCGCCTTATCGGCCCAGCAACGCTGATGCCGGCGGGAATTGGCGAGTTTGGTGCGGAAGTCTTTCACGATATGCAAGAGGGTTTGAAGGATGTGGATGTGGTGATGATGCTGCGCCTGCAACGCGAGCGTATGGACGGCGGCTTCATCCCCTCCGAACGCGAATATTATCACCGCTATGGTTTGAATGCTGAGAAACTGAGCCACGCCAAGCCAGATGCCATTGTTATGCACCCGGGCCCAATGAACCGCGGCGTTGAAATCGACGGGGAAATCGCCGACGATTTGAACCGCAGCGTCATACAAGAACAGGTTGAGATGGGTGTGGCAGTGCGCATGGCGGCCATGGATATATTGATGCGCAACAGGCGCCAAGCTGCAAAAGAGGCGCAGGCATGACCCAAAGCCTCCTTTGCGTCCCCCTTGACAGGAGACTGTGCGAATGAACGAACCCAAAGATCCCCGCATGTCGGGAAAAATTGCCATGTATGTCCTGATTTTCAGTGCCGCTTTGGTGGCTTTGATGGTGTGGGTGGCCGGATGACCTCACTGCGCATTACAAATGTTCACCTGGTTGACCCAGAGAGACAGACCGTCGAGCTGGGCAATTTGAGCATCAAAAACGGCCGCATTGCCGCCGATGATCCGACCCTGCCGAGCCGTGACGGCCAGGGCAAATATCTTGCGCCAGGCATTGTCGACATTGGCGCAAAGGTCTGCGAGCCGGGCGAGCGGCATAAGGAAAGCTTTCGCTCCGCTGGCCTGTCCGCTGCCGCTGGCGGGGTGAGCACTTTGATCACTCGGCCAGACACAGAGCCGGCCATTGACAGCCCCGAAACCCTTGAATTTGCCAACCGCAGGGCGCAGGCCACCTGCGCCGTACGCAGCTATCAAATGGCGGCGCTCACAAAAGGGCGTTTGGGCAAGGAAATGACCGAGATCGGATTTTTGCAAGACGCAGGAGCAATTGCCTTTTCCGATTGTGACGCGGTTGTCACCAATACCAAAGTCCTGTCGCGCGCGCTTACCTATGCGCGGCAATTGGGGGCTTTGGTCATTGGACACCCGCAAGATCCAGGCCTGTCACAGGGGGCTGCGGCCACCTCTGGCAAATTTGCAACCCTGCGTGCGATCCCGGCGGTCTCGCCCATGGCTGAGCGTCTGGGGCTTGAGCGGGATTTGGCCATGGTAGAGATGACCGGCGCGAAATATCATGCCGATCAACTCTCCACCGCCCTCGCTCTACCCGCCTTAGAGCGGGCCAAACAACAAGGTTTGGATGTCACCGCCGGGGTCAGCATTCATCACCTAACGCTCAACGAGTTGGACGTCGCCGATTATCGCAGCTTTTTTAAAGTCAAACCCCCGTTGCGCTCCGAAGAGGATCGGCTGGCGATGGTTTCTGCGCTTGCAAGCGGGTTGATTGACATCATCAGCTCCATGCATACGCCGCAGGATGAAGAGTCCAAACGTCTGCCCTATGAGCAAGCCGCCTCTGGGGCTGTGGCATTGGAGACAGTTTTGCCGGCTGCCTTGCGCCTTTACCATGCCGAGCAGTTGAGCTTGCCACAGTTGTTCCGGGCCCTGTCCCTCAACCCCTCGCGGCGCTTGGGTCTGGACAGTGGTCGCCTGAGCCTGGGGGCTCCTGGGGATCTCATCTTATTTGACCCCGATGTGCCCTTCGTTCTGGATCGCTTTTCGCTCCGGTCTAAATCTAAAAACACCCCTTTTGATGGGCAACGCCTGCAGGGCCGTGTTTTGGCGACATTCGTCGGTGGCAGGGAAGTCTACGCAAGATGAATTTTGACCTGACCAGAGCAGCTGAACTCTTGGCCTTTTGGGCCATTGCCGGATATTTGCTCGGCGCAATCCCCTTTGGCATCGTCACGGCGCGCGTCTTGGGCCTTGGAGATTTACGGCAAATTGGCTCGGGCAATATCGGGGCCACGAACGTGCTGCGGACCGGCTCCAAACTCGGCGCGGCATTAACCTTGATCGGTGATGCGGGCAAAGCGGGTGCCGCGGTGCTTTTG
>Ga0208544_10002113_pt1 | contig 13224 bp, 7 predicted proteins | sample DEB08_DNA_9_FD_184526 | JGI IMG/M metagenome (GOLD analysis project Ga0208544, IMG submission 184526) | Aqueous microbial communities from the Delaware River and Bay under freshwater to marine salinity gradient to study organic matter... | ecosystem: Environmental > Aquatic > Marine > Coastal ...
CATTTGGTCGATGTCCATTTTTAACAATATTATTACAATTACAATTTGGGCAGCAAATATCTTTTTTATGAATCATATCTTTTTTTTGCTACAAATATACTAAATCAACCTATTTAATACACGACCCGAATTATTATGATCTAAATCAGAACAAGTTCAAAAACGAATAAAATGCAACAAATCCCTAAGTGTTTGGGTGAAATCGTATATAACCCGCAACTGATTTTTTATCTTAAAAGCTGAACATCTCCCGTGAATAGTACTGGTTTAGAAACTCCTTCAAATAGAATACTAATCAAGTATAAGTACGTTCCCACAGGTGCAGCATTATTCCCTTGCATTGACCCTGTCCAGCCACAATCTGTATTAGTTATAGCTATACAATCGTCAGCTTTTGTAAAAACAAGTTCTCCCCAGCGATTATAAATTTCCATTTTCTCCACTGCTACTCCCGTATTACTTCCAGCAACATAAAATACATCATTATTACCATCTCCATTAGGCGAAAATGCATTAGGAATATAAGTGCCACAATCTTTATTAAATGGTGGTTGGAAAACAGTAACCGTTTCTTCCATTTCACAGCCAAGTGCATCTGTAATAGTCGCAGTATAAGTCCCAGCTCCCATCTTTTGCATACTTGTTTGCCCATTATATCGTGCATCATTCCAAGCGATATTATAAGTAGGCATCCCTCCTTGGATAGTTAAATTTATTTCCCCATCGATTCCACCATAGCAATTGACGGGCCTCGTAAATGCCTCGACGTTCATAGGTAATGGTTCTTCTATTTGAATGATGTTTTCCGCAACACAGGAATTTAGGTCGTTGACAAGAATGGAATAGGTTCCCGCAGCAAGATTATCCATAAATGGGAGCGAAAATTGCTGATTGTTTAATTCGTAAACATAAGGCGCTACACCGCCTGCTACAAAAATTTCTAAAACAGCATCCTCATTCCCTGCACAAATAATAGAGCTGGTTTCTATTACTTCGAGTGTCAAAAGTGGAGGTTCTGAAAGTGTAAAATTTTCGGTACTCGTACAATTCAAATTATCAATAATGGTTACTGTATAATCCCCCGCTACCAAATTGGATAGATCGCTAGTAGTATTTCCTGTATTCCAGCGGTAATTAATTGGCATAAAATCTGATTGCACGGTTATTTCAATTTTCCCATTCGCCTCCCCTGCGCATACTGGATTTTCTATATTGTGCTCTATAGTAGGAGGAGCTATATTTAAAGAAAATTGCAAGGAATCGCTACTACATCCATATTTGTCGGTTGCCACAAAAGAAAAATAATTATGGGCTAAAGTATTCAATAAAAAGGAATCAGCAGTATGATCTAAAGTAGGGCTAAAAATCTCATTTAAATACTCCCCTTTGGGCTGAAACCAAAAAGCGGTATCTCGGCAAAAAGTGAGATTCGGTTCTGCGGCAAAAACGGGGGAAGGAATTTCTTCTAAATCTGGAATCGTACTCTCCAATACTAAAGTACACCCCGTAGCACTAGTTACGGTTACTTGGTAATTTGTACCTGGCAAAGGATCTTGAATATTGATGGCATTCGTTCTTTCTCCTGTGTTCCATTGATAATCGACAAAACCATCCGTCACTCGCATAGTCGCATCGGTATTACCCGGACAATAACCTTCTAATTTTATTTCTAGCGGCTGGCAAGTAACATCTAAATAAGCATATCCTGCATGTCCACCTTGGGAACAATCAGTGGTTAGAATTTCTATCTGAATTTCTTGTCCTAAAAAAGATTGCAGTTCAAATCCAACGGTTGTCCAAGGTCTAACTCTCCAACCGCTGGTACAACTTTCAAATCCTGGAATATTCTCGGCTGCTCTTACCTGATATTCCCCACAAGGAAAAACCCCTCCATTTTCATCTAAAATACGCAATTCAAACCTCGGTTGTTCAAAAGCAGCATGGTCGGGATCATTTAGAATAACTGCATAACGAAGTAGAAAAAAAGTTAATTCGGGCGTAACGGTAAAGCGTAATACAACCCTTTCTGCTTGAGAGCCACTTTGCGAATTTCCAAGTCGCAAAGTATATTGCCCTCCATCTTGGGGCACAACGGGCAGCATATTATTAAGCGTGCAATGTAATGCTGCAATAGGATCAAATCCTTCGCTAATGTGCATCACTCGATGTTGGTTTTCATTTAGCGCAGGATTTTCAATAATAACCGTACCATCTTCTTGAATCTGACCCCGATAGGTATTATATCCAGACAAGGTGCCATCTTCTAAGCCGGCATTAAAACATTCTTGCGCATAGGAACTTAAGGGTAGCAGAAAAGCTAGTAGGTAAAATTTAAAATTTCTCACGATAAAATAGTTTGTAGGGCAGCAAGTAGCACCTTATAACTCCGTAAAAGGCATTAAAATGCCTGTTTTAGTAAATGTTAGCTTGCTTTCTAAATTAACTAAAATTAGAATGTGAGGAAACTAGAAAGGACATAATTAAAGAGTATATTATTTTTTTACTAATTTGATTATTCTTTTTTTTGTAAAAAATTATACAATTCCTTATTAATCAAGTAAAATCAGAATAGAATCTAATGAATAGTAAGATTACACCAAGATTTTAAAGGGCTTTAAAAATTGATCTAACACTAGTCAACTAATCTCAATTATTTCTAGGATTAATTCCGTATGTTTACGATTTCCATAAAAACGAAAAATTAATCGTATGAAATTAAATGCCCAATCTTTTTGGATTGCCTTTATTGTCTCCCTTGGTGGCTTTTTATTTGGTTTTGATGCTGGTATTATCTCTGGAGTAATGGAATATGCAGGGCCAGAATTTAATTTGAATGATGCACAATCGGGTTGGGTCGTTAGTTCTCCTTCTTTTGTAGCCATGTTTGCCATGCTTATTTCTGGAAGGTGGAGTGATATTGTTGGCCGAAAAAAAATACTGCTATTAGTTGGCCTCTTTTATGCGCTCTCAGCTTTTCTTTCTGCTTATGCGACTTCTTATGAAATGCTCTATTTAGCAAGGATGTTGGGTGGTTTTGCCTTTGGTGCGGCCTTGGTTTTAGCACCAACTTATATTGCAGAAATCTCAACCGCTGAAAACCGTGGAAAATTAGTCTCTGTTCAGCAATTAAATATTGTTTTAGGATTTTTTGCTGCTTTTTTAAGCAATTATTATTTGAATGATGCTTTTAAAAGTGGGTATAGTTTTTTGACAGAGAATAATATTTGGCGCTGGATGTTAGGCATAGAAATGATGCCAGCTTTTTTATATTTTATACTTTTATTTTTTGTACCTAAAAGCCCAAGGTGGTTATTTGGTCAAGGTAGAAATGAAGAAGGAAAAGCGGTTTTAGAGAGATTACATGGCGCTGAAATTGCCAAAAAAGAAGGGCAAGCTATAATGGCTAGTATCCAAGCTGATAAAAACAAAGAAAAGGTTCAGATTGGCGAATTATTTAAACCTGCCTTACGCTTTATCTTACTTGTTGGTTTAACAATAGGCATTTTACAACAAGTTACAGGTATTAACGCTATTTACTTCTACGCTACTTCTATTTTCAAGCAAACTGGTATTGGCACAGATGCCGCCTTTTCTTCTGGGGTTTTACTTAGTGGCACCTCTGTCATTTTCACCTTAGTAGCGATGTATTTGATTGATAGAATGGGCAGAAGGCCACTCTTATTAATAGGAATTGGTGGAATTGCACTCAGTCTTTTACTATGTGCTTATAGTTTCAAACAAGCTACTTATCAATTAACAACAGATGATATTACCCAACTAGAAGGAGTAGATAAATCGGCACTAAGTGCGATAGCCGATAAGATTTACGCCAATGATGTAGACTTTAAAAATGACATGAAAGCTGCATTGGGAAATCAAACTTACAAAAAACAGGAAGGTGCCATTATAGAGGCAGCAGTGAGTATGAATGCGACTTTAGTTTTATTAGGTATTTTAGGATTTGTTGCTTGTTTTGCCTTTTCCTTGGGGCCTGTCATGTGGGTCATGTTATCTGAAATGTATCCTAATAAATATCGTGGATTGGCCATTGGTTTCATTGGCTTTATTAATTCTTTTTCTAGCTGGGTCATTCAACAGATTTTCCCTTGGGAACTATCCACTTTAGGCAATGCTTTAACCTTCTTTATATTTGGATTTATCGCTTTAGCAGGTTTCTTTATTTTCTTAAAAATATTACCTGAAACAAAAGGAAAATCTTTGGAACAAATAGAACGAGAATTGGTGAGAAATTGAGCTAAATAGTGGAATAAAAACAGCTTAATAGCTTATCTTTTGATTGTAAAGATTGTGAGATTGTATGCATGACTTATACGTTACTTTTTAATCTAATTAAAATCTAATATCCGTGTCCCTTTATTTATCCGTGTTATAAAAACTACCGCAGATTAATAAAGGGAAACGGATAATTATCAGTTTTTTAGCTGACACCCTAATAGTTCCTCATTTAACAAACCTATTATTACCTAAAAATCTTGTAATCAACTTATCCCTACCCTGCTAAAATATATTACCGCACGACAGTAATATCTCCTTTAATCACCTGCCCTTCATTTAAGTCTAATTTAAACACATAATAATAAGTACCTTCTGGTAATCTTTGCCCTGTATTATTTTGCCCTGACCAATCATTTTGATAAGGCTTGGCTTGAAAAACAACATCTCCCCAACGATTAAAAATAAGAATCTCATTCCTTTTAAAAAGCGTTGGCTTATTTTCTAAATCATCAAAAATAAATCGTTCATTTAAGCCATCTCCATTGGGCGTAATTAGTCGAGGAATTTTTGTTTTATCAAAATCATCCAAACAATTCAAAATGTCAATTTCAAATGTTTGGGTAGTTGCTAACGTAGGATTAAGTTCATTCGTAATGGTTAAGGCATGACTTCCAGCCGCCAATGCTGTTAACTCCAGCGTATTATTGCCCTGCCATTGCATTTGATTTCCATTTGGTCCAATCCAATCAATTAAGTAGGTATCATTAATTGGCTGAATAAGGAGATTTAATTGTCCATTATTTTCTTCTGGACAAGTACCTGTAGTGCTCAATTCCACATGGAGCATTATTTCCGGTTCAACCACATCTTCCAGTTTTCCACATTGACATCGTTCATTAATGCCATCTTCCACTGTATTTACATTGCCATCATTACAAGTCGCTCTTGTTTGGTCGTTCCCATCACAAAATTGACTAAAGTCTCCTTCCCAAGGTAATAACGGATTATTTCTAAAATTGTAACCTGTTCCAAATTGTATGGCGATTTCTGATAAAGCACAAAGGTTTCGCAAATTCTCCGGAAAACAACCTGACAAATTATTATCATTTAAAGCAATGGATTCTAGTCGAGGTAAGTTACCGTAAGTCTCTGGAATTTCACCAGTTAATTGATTATTTTCTAAACGCAGGGAAACCAGTTTTTCTAATTGTCCAAATTCAGCAGGTAATTCCTCCGTCAACTGGTTATTATTCAATCCAATTCCTACTAATTTTGTCAGTAAACCAATTTCATTAGGAATTGCTCCAGTTAGTTGATTAACAGAAAGATTTAGACTTACTAATTCACTCAAATTCCCTAGTTGAATTGGAATACTTCCTGAGAAATTATTTTGATTTAAAAATAAGCCAGACAGGGTACGAATATTGCCAATTTGAGTTGGAATACTACCTGATAACTCATTGACACTCAGATTAAGTGTGGATAATTTTGGTAGTTTACCTAAATCAATTGGAAGAATCCCTGAAAGTTTATTATTCCTTAAATTTAAGCTTTCTAAACTTTTTAAATCACCTAAGCTTTCAGGTAATGTTCCCCTTATCTCATTATTCCCCAAAGACAAATTTTTAAGCCCATTTAATTCGCCTATTTCCGCAGGCAGTTCCCCCTGTAAATCATTTGCATTTAAGATTAGTCCAGCTACACAATCTCCATTATCTAAGGCGATTCCCTTCCATGTTTCTAAGGGTTGATTTAAGTCCCAACTTTCTTTCCAGTCCTCTCCATTCATTGCCTCGTAAAAAGTAACTAAGACCAAAGAATCAGCACAACGACATTCACTTACAAATGCCTGATGCATCTCTTTATTAGGATATAATCTAGGTGTTTTTTGCGCAAAAAACACGTCAGTCGAAATAAAGCAATAATAAAATAGGAGTAAATAAAAAGACATAAGTAATTTGAATCAACAAAATAGATATATGGCAAGATAGTATTTATTAATTCATTGCCTTTTAATAACAGAAAAATCGATGCGGAATGTTTAATAACTGTCGATTATCCGATAGTTTCTAAACACTTATCCTCTTTGAGTGAAAAATAATTCTTTTTAGAGGAGATTAATCTTGTTAAATTGTAATTAATCAGAAATTTTTAAATGAGTAAAAAATAGAATTAGAAAAGTAAACTATTATCTATTTTCTAAACCAGCAATTCTATATGGCCATAAATTGATTCGATTGATTGAAGCCTTGGAATTGCATAAGTATAATACCATAGCCGTCAGGTTAACGATTTAATTTAGGTGTTTTTTAAAGTTAATTAGGTTAAAAACCTAAAGAATATTGGTTTGAAGATAAAATCTTCAAACATCGACACCTGCTTAAATTATTGACTATCAGTAATAATTTTCTTAGCCTGACGGCTATGGTATAATACTTCTATTTAAAGTTGTCGGTTATTAGTTTATTAGTTTATTAAACCGATAATTGATAACTCACAACCGAAAACCTTAATAGTTAATACCTACCTCTTCAAAGGTTTTATCTTGAATAGCCTCTATAGCTCTTAACACGACTTCATCTGCCTCATTAAAAATGGCAAAATAAGCGCCGGTTTCCCATATTTGAGGGGCGAGCCATGCTTTTATTTGCATCATTACATCAGACGAAATACCTTGTTGAATAATGGATTTTGCCAGCTCTTTATCCGCAAGATCCGCAGTTAAAAATTCCGAAAAGGTAGAGCGAATCCCTTTATCAACAGATTTATCTAACCTAAATTCATTACCATTTTTGTAATTATATAAATAAAATGGTCGGTAAGTATCCGCATGATAGCAAACATATCTATAGATAATCCCTATATTATTGAGTATCTTTAGTTGGGGTTTATTGACCGCTTTTTTAGGTAAATAAATATCTGGTATAATTCCACCTTGTCCTTTTAATAAAGAGCGCCCACTCATAGATTTCCACTGATTTTCAGGGTGGGCTACTAAAGCTTTCGTAAAATCTTTATAGTGTACTGCCCCCGCAATATTTTGGAATACCCAATCAGTAGACGTATCAAATTCAAAGGGTCGTTGTAAAATCCTTCCCGTTGGCGTATAATAACGACCAATGGTTAAGCGAACGGCAGAACTATCTCCTAATAAATAAGATTGTTGAATTAAACCTTTTCCATAAGTCATTTCTCCTAAAACTAAAGCTCTATCCCATTCTTGCAATGCGCCTGTAAAAATCTCGCTTGCCGACGCAGTTACACCATTCGTTAAAATCGCAATTTTTCCTTTTTCAAATAAACCGCCTGCCGTAGCTAATACTTCTGATTTAGGTAACCCTTTACCTACGGAAGACATAATCAACTTATTTTCAGAAAGAAATTCATCCGCCAACTTTGTAGCACCCGTTACCACTCCACCTCGGTTACCTCTTAGGTCAAATATCAAATGTTCTACTCCTCGGCTTTTTAAATCTTTTAGGGCTGCTTTTACTTCTCCAAGCGTTTTCATCGTAAATCGATTCAAACGAATATAACCGATATTATCCTTAATTTTATAAGCCGCATCTAAACTAGCCGCAAAAAGACTAATGCTAGTAACTGGAATATCCAATAATTGTCTTTCGCCGGGTCTTTTAATTTTAAGATTTAAGGTCGTTCCTCTGTCTGCAATAATCATTTCCGCAATGATATTGAAATTTTTTCCAATGGTATTAATACCATTTAAAGATAAAATTTTATCCCCTTTCTTTAATCCAGCAGCTACACCTGGCCCTGTTTCGTCAATAAAAGTAATCGTAGCGGTATCTTTGATGATATAATACCTAATGCCAATCCCATCATTTTTATAGCCTTCATCCGCTTTTCTTTGCTCATCTAGCTGTTTTTTGGATTGGTATCTAGAAAACGGGTCTAATTCTTGAATCATCCGAATAACCGCTATTTCCGCCAATCGGTCAACATCCGTCGAATCTACATAATGGGCATTTAAATAGAATAGCGTCCAATCTAATTTTTTAGCTGCTTCGCCTCCATAATAGGTCGGTTCTTGACTGTATAGGGAATTTATGAATAAAAAAGGGACGCAACAAAAAAGAAGAATTGCAAAGAAATGCTTTGTCATGAGTTTATTTGTTGATAAAAAGAAAACAGGTTATTCATTTTTTGGGAGGAAGTCAAACAATTTTCGATTTTCAATTCGCAATTTTTGTTTTTAAAAACTAATTGCGAATTTGGATTGACTATAAGTGACGGATTTCCTTGTCTTATAGTCACATCTTTATGGCTAGATAAATGAAATAAAATTACTAGTGTTTGACCAAATTTAAAATGACGGGTTTGGTTCAAGACTTCCAAGTGTCTTTTTACAAATATCCGTGTCTCTTTATTAATCTGCGGTAAAAATACTAACACGGATTAATGAAGGGACACGGATAATCATCAAAGGTAGCTAATGAGTTATATACGCTAAAAGAGGCTATTCGGGCTAGAAATTCAATAGGTTGACAGAAAACTCCTGTTTTGCTAAATCTTGGAGATTTAGCAAAACAGGAGTTTTCTGTCAACCTGCCAAGCGACTATTTATTCTTTTGGTATCACCAAAACAGGAATTTTCAAGGAATGATACAATTCATTATATCCTTTGACATCTTTATCAATAAGACTATTTAAAGTCGCTTTATGCGTTGCCCATTCGCTTAATAATTCTTTCAATCGCAATTTGACACCCGCTGTTGGTCGAGGGTCATGCGTATCAATTTTACTCTTTAAATTCATAAAATGCGAATTCAATTGATTCGGGAAATTAATCACATCTTGGAAAGTTTTTTGGTTCGGTTGAATTAAATTTTCTTCCCAAGTAGTAATACTTTTTAAAATCCCTTTTCCAATAGTCATTAAAGTATCTGCACTAGGCGTATCTTTTAAAGTTTTGTTTAATCCTTTTACTTGCCCTTTTACCTTCCGCATCCGATTAACATTCTCGTGTATGTCCAATAAAGCGGCATCTATCTGAGTCAATAATTGCTGTTGCTGGGCAAAATCTTCGGAACTTACTTTTAAGCGTGGGTCTGGTAATACTATTGCTTCTGTCTCTACTACTTCGTCAGCAGCCGTCAATCTAATTTTATAATTGCCCGGCGCTACAGAAGAACCTCCATATCCGCCATTGACAAAAACCTTCGGCACGCCTGGAATAGAATTTCTTCTCATATTCCAAGCAACCCTATTGACTCCTTTTTTAGCAGGTAATACTTTCTTCGGACCTGGGCCTCCTTCGTATCGTTTGAAGTTTTTATCCTTTTTATTAGTATAGGTTCTAACCACATTTCCCAACAAATCTAAAACCTCTAACTTTAAATCCATAGAATCCATTTCTTCAGACAAGTAGTAGTCAATTAGAACGCCATCTTCAGGGTTTTTACCCAAATTAGCCCCTCTACTTCTGCCACCAAAAAAGGCTTTCACTGCTGGTTTAGGATTGAAAATAGTTACTTTTTTAGTACTATCTAAAGTACCTTTTGATTGTTGAATAGCCCCTAAATCATCTAAAATCCAAAACCCTCTACCAGAAGTAGCAACGACTAAATCATTGTCTTGAAACGTTAAATCGGTAATCGGCGTAACAGGTAAATTTAAATCAAATTTGTGCCATTGTTGCCCATTATTATTAGAAAAATATAAACCACCTTCTGTCCCCGCATATAATAAATCCTTTTGTTTAGGGTCTGCTCTCACCACTCTAACAAAATGGTCTTTTCCGAAACCATAAGTAATTTTACTCCATGTTTTACCATAATCTTTCGTCACATAAGCCATGGGGGTAAAATTGTTAAATTTATAGCCTGTAGCTGCAATATAAGCCGTCGCTGGGTCATGCGGAGAGACATCAATCGCATTGACAATCACTTCTCCTAAACCTTGTGGCGTAACATTCGACCAGTTTTCACCACCATCTTGCGTTAAATGAACCAAACCACAATCACTTCCTGCCCAAAGTACATCGGCATCGTGAATAGAGGTTTCTAAATAACTTAGGGTATTGTAATTTTCTCCACCAGCGCCTTCTATGGTAAATGGAATACCACCGACGCCTTGTTTGGTTTTATCATTCCGAGTTAAATCTGGGCTAATTTCTTCCCAACTCATGCCGCCATTTGTGGTCTTGAGTACTTTATTTCCACCATGAAACATCACATCAGAATTCTGAGGAGAAGACACAATGGGGGAATTCCAATTAAATCGGTATTTCATATCTTTTGGCACCATCCCCAAGCCTATCACAGGATAAGCCATAATGTCTTTTCTAGTTCTAGTATCCGCATCCCAAACAGACATAATTCCATGATACGTTCCACCATATACTTTTTTCGGATTATCTGCATCAAAAGCAAGAAAAGCACTTTCACCGCCTGCTACTGGATACCAATCTTTCCAACCAATGCCACCTGGGGCTTTACTGGCAATACTAACCGTTGAATTATCTTGTTGTCCACCATAAATTCGATAAGGAAATTGATTATCCGTAATCACTCTATAAAATTGGACAGTTGGTTGATTTTCTTGGGTGGACCATGTTTTCCCCCCATTAAAAGAAATAGTTGCCCCTCCATCATTTCCAACTATAATATTTTGCGGATTGTCTGGATTAATCCACATATCATGTTCATCGCCATGTCCAATCGGAATCCGTTTAAAGGATGAACCTGCGTTTGTTGATTTTAATACGGGTGCATTTAGTACATAAACTTCGTCTTCATTAACTGGGTCGGCGAATACTTCAATATAATACCAAGCCCTAGCAATCGTCACCCTGTCTTTGGTTGTCTGCTTCCATGTTTTTCCTGCATCATCTGAACGAAAAACGCCTCCTTTTTCAGGGTAAGATTCTATATTCGCATACACTCGATTGGAATTCGCTGGAGAAACATCTACCGCTACTTTTCCCATTTCTTTAGGCAAGCCTTTCGTTAATTCGTCCCAAGTATCTCCACCGTCCGTGGATTTATAAATACCAGAACCTGGGCCTCCACTTTGTACCGTCCAAGGAAATCTGCGATGTTCCCACATCCCAGCATATAAAATTCTTGGATTATTTGGGTCCATACTCAAATCTGCTGCACCTGTATTTTCGTCTACGTATAAAATTTTACTCCAAGTTGCGCCCCCGTCGGTTGTTCTATAAATACCTCTTTCTTTGGTTGGGCCATGAACAGCGCCTTGGGCGGCAATATAAACTACATCAGGATTACTAGGATGAATGCGCACCGCTGCGATATGTCTGGTTAAAGGCAAGCCAATATTTGTCCAAGTTTTTCCTGCATCTGTTGATTTATAAATCCCATCTCCAAAAGAAGTCATCACTCCTCTAACTGGATGTTCGCCCATTCCTACATAAATCACATTTGGGTCAGAAGGCGCAACGGCTATCGCACCAACGGAACCTGTTTTTAATTGTCCATCAGAAATGTTTTTCCAAGTGAGTCCTGCATCTGCTGTTTTCCAAATACCTCCACCTGTACTGCCCATATAATATAACAAAGGATTACCTCTAACCCCAGTTACGGCAACACTTCTCCCCCCTCTAAAAGGACCAATATTTCTAAATTTCAATCCTTTATAAAGGTCTGGATTAACGGCAGTATTTGTTATTGATAAAGCTTGTGTTTTTCCTTTCTTTTTCTTTCTTTGGGCGAAAGCAGGCATTGCCATTAAGCAAATTAAAAGAAGGCAAAGGGTTTTGTTGATTAAGTTCATACTGTGACTGTTTAATGATTTTATTGGGCTAAGATAGGTAAATATAATTCTCAATTTTCAATTTTCAATTTCAAATTTTCAAATTTAAGCCATTTCTGTAAAATTGAAATTAATTTTGCTATTTAGCCATTATAGATAGTTTAAACTAGAAAAAACAGAAATGTAACACGATTCTCCTGAATCGTAAGCTTTTTAATTCCCCCACAGTTTTCACCTTAGAATCACATAAATTAAAGGAAATCGCAATTATTGAATTAAAAAAACACATCTGAAGGTAAAGCTAAAAATCGGCGAGTGGAAATTACAATAATTCATTAATTCATTGTTTCTTTCCTCCGACCAAAATACCACATCATCAATCCACCAGGCAAGAACATAATTAAACTGTAAATAGCAGCAGGTAAAGACATATCATTTTGCTGTAAAATACTATTTGCTATAACTATCGCCAACGTACCATTTTGAATACCTGATTCGATAGCAATAGAAATACTTTGTGGTAGGTTGAGTTTAAATAACTTCGCCGTGAGAAAACCTAACCCCATAGTAGTTAAAACTAAAAGTAAGCTAACCGTTCCAAATTCAAATAAATATTGCTCAATAATATCCGTATTAGTCGCAATGATACTTATGACAATTAATATAAAGATAACGCCACTAAAGATTCTAGTAGGTTTGTCCATCTTCTCAGAAAAATCTGGAAAGAAATGCCTGATTAACATGCCTATCGAAACAGGCACAATGGTAATCACTAAAATTTGAGCAATAGTCGGCAATACTGGTAATTCAATAGCTTGTCCTTCTCCTACAAAATGAATCAACGAAAAAGAGACAATTAACGGAATAGTTATTACAGAAACAAAACTACTAATGGCCGTTAATGTAATAGACAAGGCGGTATCTCCTCGACTGACATGGGTAATTAAATTCGAGGTAGTTCCACCTGGGCAAGCAGCAAGCAACATAAAGCCTACCGCTACCATAGGAGATAAATTTAACATCGTAATAATGCCAAAAGCGATAAGTGGTAAAAAAATTAGTTGATTGGTTAAGCCTATCAAAGTAGCCTTTGGGTAACTTGCTATTCGTTTAAAGTCATCTATTACTTCACACCTATACACTTTTTAAAAACCGTATACTTTTTCCTTTATAACAGATTGATTAATAGAGAATTGTGGTGACAGTAGCCGATTTATCATTTCGGCAAGTTGTGTCAAATCGAATAACATTTTC
>Ga0208544_10002117_pt1 | contig 13201 bp, 15 predicted proteins | sample DEB08_DNA_9_FD_184526 | JGI IMG/M metagenome (GOLD analysis project Ga0208544, IMG submission 184526) | Aqueous microbial communities from the Delaware River and Bay under freshwater to marine salinity gradient to study organic matter... | ecosystem: Environmental > Aquatic > Marine > Coastal ...
CGGTCGCCCCGTCGCCTTTCACGCGATGCGTGGTATCTCGGCTCATTCAAACGGCTTCCAGACCTGCCGCGCGTTGCACCTTTTGCAGATCATTCTTGGGTCGGTGGAGGTCCCGGGCGGTTTCCGCTTTAAGCCCCCCTATCCAAAGCCTGCGACCGCGCATCCAAAACCGCACGCCAACGCTCAAGCCGGCAAGCCGCTTGATGGCCCGCACCTTGGCTTCGTGCACGGCCCGGACGATCTTTTGATCAACGACGACAACACAGCCAAGCGCATCGACAAAGCCTTCTCGTGGGAAAACCCAATGTCGGCTCATGGCATGATGCATATGGTGATTTCGAACGCGCATGCGGGCGACCCCTACAAGATCGACACGCTGATGCTCTACATGGCAAACATGGCGTGGAACTCGTCGATGAATACGTCCGGCGTCATGCAGATGCTGACCGATACGGACGAAAACGGCGATTATGTGATCCCGAATATCATCTACTCCGACGCCTATTCATCCGAGATGGTCGCCTACGCCGACCTGATCTTGCCAGATACAACATACCTGGAACGCCACGACTGCATTTCTCTCCTGGACCGCCCGATTTGCGAAGCGGGTGCCGCTGCAGATGCCATCCGATGGCCTGTGGTCGAGCCGGACCGTGACGTCCGGGGCTTTCAGTCCGTGCTGTGCGAACTTGGCGGAATGTTAGAACTGCCTGGCTTCACCAACGAAGATGGCGGCCAGAAATACGCCGACTACGCCGACTATATTCAGAACCACGAACGCAAACCGGGCATCGGTCCCCTTGCCGGGTGGCGCGGCGATGGCGAGGACCACGGCCGTGGTGCGCCAAACCCGGACCAGATCGAGAAATACAAAGAGAACGGTAGCTTCTGGATCAGCCACATTCCCGAAGAGGCCGAGTTCTATAAGCCATGGAATATGGCCTATCAGGATTGGGCGGTAAAAACCGGTATCTTTGATGCGCCCACACCGTACATCTTCACACTCTGGTGCGAACCGCTGCGCAAGTTTCAGCTTGCCGCTGAAGGCAAGCATCGTCGCCAGCCACCGGAACATCTGAAAGCGCGTTACGCCGAAACGATGGATCCGCTGCCCATCTGGTACGCTCCGTTCTCGGACGCTGATGAACGCTTTACAGTTCATGCTCTGACCCAGCGCCCAATGGCGATGTACCACTCCTGGGGCTCGCAAAACGCCTGGCTGCGCCAAATCCATGGACGCAACCCGCTCTACGTGCCAACCAAGCTTTGGGAGGCCAACGGCTTTGCCGAGGGTGACTGGGCGCGGGTCACCTCGCCCCATGGTGAAATCACAGTCCCGGTCATGCACATGGCGGCTTTGAATGAGAATACCATCTGGACGTGGAATGCGATTGGAAAACGCAAAGGCGCTTGGGCGCTGGACGAGGACGCGCCAGAAGCCACCAAGGGCTTCCTGTTGAACCATATCATTCATGAGTTGTTGCCTTCTAAAGGTGACGGTTTGCGCTGGGCGAATTCCGACCCGATAACTGGCCAGGCGGCATGGTTCGATCTGCGCGTGAAGATCGAAAAAGTTTCTGCGCCAAAAGAATCTCTTCCGGCTCACCCGGCACAAAAAAGCCCGGTGCCCAAAGCGCCCGAAACCGTCAAACAGAAGGTGGGCTTATGACCTCACTTCCCACCCATACCGAAAAAACGCTTGGTCTGGTCATCGACCTAGACACATGCGTCGGCTGTCATGCCTGCGTCACGGCCTGCAAAGGTTGGAACACCGAAAACTATGGCGCGCCGCTTGCGGATAGTGATGCCTATGGAGCAGAGCCGGTTGGGAGCTTCCTCAATCGAATTCACAGCTATGAAGTCGAGCCAGACACGGGCGGGCCAGCCCAACTGTTCCACTTCCCAAAAAGCTGTCTTCATTGCGCGGACGCACCCTGCGTCACTGTCTGCCCAACTGGTGCGAGTTATAAGCGCGTGGAAGACGGCATCGTTCTGGTCAATGAAAGCGACTGTATCGGGTGCGGACTGTGCGCCTGGGCCTGCCCTTACGGCGCGCGCGAATTGGATCCTTCCGAGAAGGTGATGAAGAAATGCACGTTGTGCGTAGATCGGATTTATAACGAAAACCTGCCCGAAGAAGATCGCCAGCCTGCTTGCGTACGGACCTGCCCTACCGGTGCCCGCCACTTCGGCGATCTCTCGGATCCCGAAAGCGATGTGTCCAAACTGGTTGCCGAGCGCGGCGGATTTGACCTGATGCCCGAACAAGGCACCGCCCCGGTGAACAAGTACTTGCCGCCTCGGATCAAAGACGAAGTTCCCGAATTCGACATTCTCGCCCCTTACCTCGAGCCCGTCGCAGAGGAGGCTGCAGGCTTCCTCGGTTGGCTCGACAAAACGCTTGAAAGGATCGGCTAATGCATCCGGCGCCGTCGATCATTATGTTCTCCACGCTGTCAGGTCTGGGATTTGGCCTTTTGACCATGCTTGGTCTTGGGCTCCCGGACGTCAGCGGCTGGGTCGCATTCATTTTCTTTGCAGTCGGCTTTGCTTTGGCTGGGGGGGGATTGATCTCAGCCACTTTCCACCTCGGGCATCCGGAACGCGCTCTGAAATCATTCTCACAATGGCGATCCAGCTGGCTTTCGCGAGAAGCCTGGGCCGCAGCAGCTGCCATGGCTGTCATGGGCATTTATGCTGCTTTGATCATCTTCACCGATACGCGCATCGCAATCCTCGGTTGGATTGGCGCGGCGCTCTCACTGTTAACGGTCTTCACGACGTCGATGATCTATACGCAGTTGAAGACTGTGCCACGGTGGAATCACTGGTCCCCTCCGGTGCTCTTTATGGCCTACGCTATTGTCGGAGGCCTTCTGATGGCCGGACAAGTCAGCGTTGCGACACCTCTATTAGTGGCTCTTGGCGTTTTGCAGGTTTTTGCCTGGGTCGATCAGGATCGCAAAGAAGCGGCTTCAGATACGTCACTTGCGACGGCTACGGGACTGGGAACTATCGGTACCGTCCGGGCGTTTGAATCGCCCCATACAGGTGGAAACTACCTGACACATGAGATGGCGTTTCGCGTGGGTCGCAAACACGCGCAAACCCTTAAGATTATTTCCATAATCCTTGCTGTTGTTGTCCCGGTCGTGCTGCTTCTGCTGCCGTTCTACCACGTTTTCGCCCTGCTCGCGGTCGTGTCGCATTTTGCGGGCGTAGCTGCGCAACGCTGGCTCTTTTTTGCCGAAGCAAAACATGTCGTCAGCCTCTACTATGGTCGCTAACGGCATAGCGGGTATGCCAAAAGGCGCCGTTCTGGCAGTTGCTGTTTTTTCTGCAACTGCATAGGGTCCGCTCAAATTTGGTTGGGGCAATCGTTTTATCCAAACACGGACATGAGAGGAGACACACATGACCAATGTCGTTATCGCCAGCGCAGGACGGACAGCCGTCGGAAGCTTCTGTGGCAGCTTTGCCAATACGCCCGCACATGATCTGGGGGCCGCTGTAATTGAGGCCCTCGTCGAACGTGCAGGCATCGACAAGTCAGAAGTCTCGGAAACTATTCTTGGTCAGGTGCTCACCGCGGCTCAGGGTCAAAACCCCGCCCGCCAGGCGCACATCAATGCGGGCCTTCCAAAGGAAAGCTCGGCTTGGTCGATCAACCAGGTCTGCGGCTCGGGCCTTCGCACGGTCGCTCTTGGCGCCCAGCACATTATGTTGGGCGATGCGGACGTGGTTGTCGCGGGCGGTCAAGAAAACATGTCGATGAGTCCACACGCTCAAGCGATCCGCGCAGGCCAGAAAATGGGTGACCTGCAGTTTATCGATACAATGATCAAAGACGGCCTATGGGATGCTTTCAACGGCTATCACATGGGTCAGACAGCTGAGAACGTTGCAAATCAATGGCAGATCACCCGCGAGATGCAGGACGAATTCGCCGTTGCCAGTCAGAACAAAGCTGAAGCAGCCCAGAAGGCTGGTAAGTTTGATGATGAGGTCATCGCGTACACGATCAAGACGCGCAAAGGCGACATCGTGGTCGACAAAGACGAGTACATCCGTCACGGCGCGACCATCGAGAGCATGCAGAAGCTGCGCCCGGCATTCACAAAAGACGGTTCGGTCACTGCGGCAAACGCCTCGGGACTAAACGATGGTGCGGCTGGCGTGTTACTGATGAGCGCGGACAACGCCGAAAAGCGTGGCATCCAGCCACTTGCGCGGATTGCATCCTACGCAACCGCCGGCCTTGATCCATCCATTATGGGCGTTGGCCCAATTTATGCGTCGCGCAAGGCCCTCGACAAAGCGGGCTGGAGCGTTGCTGACCTTGATCTTGTTGAAGCAAACGAAGCTTTTGCGGCTCAGGCCTGCGCTGTGAACAAAGACATGGGTTGGGACCCTGCAATCGTCAACGTGAACGGCGGCGCGATTGCGATCGGCCACCCGATCGGTGCATCAGGAGCCCGGGTTCTGAATACGCTGTTGTTTGAGATGCAACGTCGGGACGTCAAAAAAGGTCTCGCAACGCTTTGCATTGGTGGCGGCATGGGTGTCGCAGTTTGCATCGAGCGTCCGTGAAAATTTGCGCGGCCTGATCTGGCCGCGTGGTGGTGAGGGGGCGCGGCCCCCTCTTGGCCTTCGACCAATTCCCCCTGAGGTATTTCAGAAAGGGTGACGTTTCGGTCGAGCATGAAGACTAAATTGGAGGGAGATCAAATGGGACGTGTAGCACTGGTGACGGGCGGAACCCGCGGTATTGGGGAAGCTATCTCTAAAGCGCTAAAAGCTGACGGCTACGAAGTTGCGGCAACCTATGCAGGCAACGACGAGAAAGCCGCGGCTTTCACAGCGGAGACGGGTATCAAGACATACAAGTGGAATGTTGCGGATTATGAGGCGTCCAAAGCTGGAATCGCACAGGTTGAAGCCGATATTGGCCCAATCGACGTGGTGGTTGCGAATGCCGGAATTACTCGCGACGCACCCTTCCACAAAATGACACCCGAGCAGTGGCATGAAGTGATCGACACAAACCTGACCGGTGTTTTCAACACTGTGCATCCGGTCTGGCCGGGCATGCGTGAGCGGAAGTTTGGTCGGGTCATCGTGATCTCGTCGATTAACGGCCAAAAGGGTCAGTTCGCTCAAGTTAACTATGCGGCAACAAAGGCCGGCGATCTGGGTATCGTGAAATCGCTTGCTCAGGAAGGCGCGCGCGCTGGTATAACTGCGAATGCGATCTGTCCGGGGTATATCGCAACCGAGATGGTTATGGCTGTCCCCGAGAAGGTTCGTGACTCAATCATCAGTCAAATTCCGGCTGGCCGTCTTGGCGAACCGGAAGAAATTGCGCGCTGTGTTGTCTTCCTCGCATCTGACGATGCAGGTTTTATCAATGGCTCGACGATCTCAGCAAACGGTGCTCAGTTCTTCGCCTGACTCCATCAGCCGCAAAAGCTCATACAAGTGGAAAAGGGCCGCCCCATAATGGGCGGCCCTTTTTCGATCCGCGATGACATGCAAAACTCAGCGATTGGTAAAGATACGGCCGAGGATATTTGCGAAAGCAGCGGCACGTTCGGAGTGCGCTTTTCGAATGGCGTCACGCATGCGGGCGTCTCTGATTGTCTCGATCATCTTTTGGCTCCTTGTCTCAGTGTTCCTTATCTGAGTTGTATATGGCGTACGCTAACATCTCATACAAACGAGACTTGTATAAGCTTCAGTTAAGTTTTACTTGTGCGACATGAGCAATCACCTTCCTCCTTTGACAGCCCTTCGAGCGTTTGACGCGGCGGCTCGGCACATGTCATTCGCCAAAGCTGCTGATGAGCTGAACGTTACGCCAGCGGCGCTCTCGTTTCAGATCAAGTCGCTAGAAGACCACTTGGGCCTGCCAGTGTTTCGTCGCCTTAACCGCGCCGTTGACCTGACCGAGGCAGGACGCCTTCTTGTCCCGGGAACCCGTGACGGTTTCGAAGCCCTTACCACTGCTTGGCGAGGGGCCCGGCGCCTTGCAGACAACTCGACCATAACCGTAACTGCGGGACCGGCCTTTACGGCGAAGTGGCTTGCCCCGCGCATGTTCGCTTTTGCCCAGGCATATCCAGAGATCGAACTGCGGTTTACGGCCACGCTGCGACTTTTGGATTTCAATCGTGATGATGTAGATGTCGCGATCCGCTTTGGTATGCCCCATGACGAGGATGTCTTCACAAGAAGTATCATCCACGAATGGGTAACGCCGATGATGTCGCCAGAGTTGGCGGAAACTATTGAAACACCGGATGACCTCAAAAATGCTGTTCTTTTGCATCAAGACGACATCGCGTTCCTGAAACCCAGCATCCAATGGCCAGCATGGTTTACCGCCGCGGGGCTGGGTGCGCCGCCATCCGGAGGGTTGCGCTTCAGCCAAGCTGACCACGCGTTGGATGCAGCCCTAACCGGAACCGGCGTTATGCTGGGGCGCGTCTCTCTTGCGGCGCGCGATCTCGCGGAGGGGCGTCTTGTCATGCCATTCGATTTGTCGCTGACGACCCAAGCGCATTACCGGTTGATCTGCGCGAATGGTGCCGAGAAACGGCCACATATAAAGGCTTTCCTTGACTGGATCGGAAGCCAGACGACGGAAATACTTGCCCTCGACATAGGCCGCCGTTTTGTAGCAGCGGCCTCTGTCGAGGATCGCTTAAGCGTTCGTTGACAAGCTAAGCCGCTCGATTTCTTCTTTGATTTTTAGCTTTTGCCGTTTAAGCGCCGTGATCTGAATATCTTCGAAAGCCGGGCTGCGCTGCGCCTGTTCAATTTCCTGAGAGAGTGTGTCGTGCTTGTTTCGGAGTTCCTTAAGGTGTGAACCCAAGTTCATAGTCGTACTCCTCTTTTTGTCTACTCCTAGAAGTGCATCACGTTTCTTGATCCGTGTCACGCATTGCCCGTCGAAAAGTTGAGACTTTTGTTACGCCATTAACTTTACCTAGTGATTAATCTGGCATCTAAAAGGCCCAGGCCGTCGCGTAGGATCTTTTTTGCCTGCGGTGAATAGCTTTCCCTATCAACATCATGGCTGGAACCGTCATGCAGCACAAATGGGGCTTCCAATGAAACAGCGCCGCGTCCGCCTTTTCGCGCAATCACAATTACGTTCTGCGCATCACGCCCCTCTCGGGCGACCAAAGGCACGATACGGATGCTTCCAAGCCGGTGATCCATCGCGCGCAGAATGTCCTGGATGCGCTCTGTGCGCTGAATGAGCGTCAGGTGCCCACCCGGCACAAGGCGCCGAACTGCGACATCAATCCAAAGCTCTAAAGGCGTGGCCTCGCCCCTGCCCGCCTCTCGCGTATACTCTGTCGAGGGTGTTCCGCGCGATCTGTCGAAGAACGGCGGGTTCGCGAGCACATGATCGAACGAAAGCGCCCTTATCTCAGCAGGCAGGTCAGTAAGGTCCGCGGTTACGATAGTTGCCCTAAGCCCGTTTTTCTCTGCATTCGCACAGGCCAATTCGGCGAGATCGGGGTGACGCTCAATCCCTATCACATCCAAACCCGGGACCCGCTGCATCAAACAAAATAATGCAACTCCGACACCGCAACCAAGTTCAAGAACGCTTTGGGTCGCCAGGGCATCCACGGCGGACGCGAGCAGAACCGGATCCGCCCCGGCACGGTAGCCCGTCTTGGGCTGCAACAGGCTCAGAGACCCGCCAAGGAACTTGTCCTCAGTGGTTTCGGTCATTCTCCCAACGGGATCTCGTTGTCACGCAAAACAGCGCTTGCGCGGAAATGATCCTTTGTTCGTACCATCAGCCGCCGAGGCAATATGCCGATGCTGCCCTCAAGCACGCTCGTGTGGACGTCGAACTCGAAGCAGTCTATATCCTCGCCTCCAAGCAGAGCTTGTGCGAAGGCGATCAAAGTCGGGTCGTTGGTGCGCAATAACTCTTTCATGGAATGGACATAATGGCAGACCGACGGGTTTGTCGAGTAACCTGACGAGCCTGTGATGAGCCTGGACGCTGACTTTGCCTTGAAACCCCACGAACGCCTCGCTGCCTTTTTGGAAAGTGATATGGCGTGCGTGAATTCACTTATCCGCGAACGCATGGCGTCAAAGCATGCGCCACGCATCCCCGAGGTGACTGCGCATTTGATCGAAGCAGGCGGCAAGCGGCTCCGCCCTATGCTGACCCTCGCTGCTGCACGGATGCTTGGCTACGACGGCGACAACCACCTGCGATTGGCGGCAACAGTCGAATTCATTCATACCGCAACGCTTCTTCACGACGACGTTGTCGACGAAAGCGCCCAACGACGCGGGCGGCCGACGGCGAACCTCCTTTGGGACAATAAATCTTCTGTCCTTGTGGGTGATTACCTGTTTGCGCGGTCGTTCCAGTTGATGACTGAAACGGGGTCGCTGGATGTGCTGCGTATTCTCTCGCATGCAGCCGCAACCATTGCAGAAGGTGAAGTCCTGCAGCTTACCGCTGCCGCTAATCTTGAGACCACAGAAGACATCTACCTTCAGGTTGTGCGTGGAAAAACCGCTGCTCTTTTTGCGGCGGCTTGTGAAGTAGGCGGCATTATTGCCGATGCCCCACAGATCGAGGTGACTGCGCTACACACCTATGGCGATGCCCTTGGGGTCGCGTTCCAGATTGCCGATGATCTTTTGGACTACGGCGGGGACGCGAGCGCCACAGGCAAAAATATCGGGGATGATTTCAGAGAACGCAAACTGACGCTGCCCGTGATTAAGGCCATCGCAAAGGCCGATGACGACGAGCGCATATTTTGGAAGCGAACCATTGAAAAGGGCGACCAGCAAGACGGTGATCTTGACCACGCGCTCGCTTTGATCGCAAAGCACGAGACAATGGCCGCGACGCGGGAAGATGCTCTTTTCTGGACGGCTAAGGCGAAAGAGGCGATGGATATCCTTCCTGAGCATCCGGTCAAAGAGATGTTGAGCGATCTTGCAGACTACGTGGTTGCTCGCATCGCATAAAAAGGGCCCCGCTTTAGAAAAGCGGGGCCAAGGTCAGTGCTGTGGGCGGCCACAGGCACCGGCGGTATTTAAAATAATTCAGTTCATCTCTGATCGAATCTGCTGACGCAGCACGTCGATCGATACCATTTTGCCTTCCTTGCGGAAATTCCAATACGTCCAGCCATTGCAGCTTGGCGCGCCTTCCAGGGCGGCCCCTACTTGATGGATCGACCCTTTAATTTCGTCGGCAATCAGCGTCCCGTCGGCGCGTACTTTCGCAGCCTGCCCGCGGGGAGACGTTAGCACTTCACCCGGGCGGAGCATCCCACGCTCGACCAGTTGGCCAAACGGCACGCGCGGCTCTGCGCGTTTCGAGGCGGTGACCTCAAGCGCAGCTTTGTCGAACTTCCGTACTTTTGCGATACGCTTCTGTGCAACGGAGCGATACATCGCCTCGCGTTCGATCCCGATGAACTCGCGGCCAAGCATTTTCGCCACAGCCCCAGTCGTTCCCGTCCCAAAGAACGGATCCAACACGACATCGCCCGGGTTGGTCGTGCCAAGCAGAACACGATGCAACAGAGATTCAGGTTTCTGCGTTGGGTGGGCTTTGTCGCCGTTGGCGTCCTTCAGCCGCTCGTGGCCGGTGCAGATTGGAAGCACCCAATCGGACCGCATCTGAATACCTTCGTTTAGCGCCTTCAAGGCCTCGTAGTTGAAAGTATATTTTGAGCCCTCGCCCTTGGACGCCCAAATCAGCGTCTCGTGAGCGTTGGTCAGGCGCTTGCCCCGGAAATTGGGCATCGGGTTCGATTTGCGCCACACAACGTCGTTCAAAATCCAATAGCCTTGGTTCTGCAACTCGGCACCAAGCCGAAACACATTGTGGTAAGACCCTATTACCCAAAGGGCGCCGTTGGGCTTCAGCAAGCGGCGCGCAGCGGCTAGCCAATCCTTGGTGAAGCGGTCGTAGTGGCAAAGCTTCCAAAATTGATCCCACGCATCATCTACCGCATCGACCTTGGAATTGTCAGGACGATGAAGGTCGCCCTTCAACTGCAAATTGTAGGGTGGATCCGCGAAAATCAGATCAACCGAGCTCTCTGGAAGGCTTAGCATTGTTTCAATGCAGTCACCGTCCAAAATTGTATTCAACGGCAGCTGGGCCGTAGGTTTTTCCGTCTTTATCGTCATCTCTGCCTCTGTCCCTCACCCTGTCCCGGGGTGGTGTGTTTGTTGGCCTAAAGATGAGTCAAAGGTGATTCGCCGTCAAATTCTTTTTTGAATCAACAGGTTAAGAAATTCTCTTGTCACAACATATTGTGGACGGTCTTAAACGAACGTCTATGGTGAGGGGTCACACCAAGATCTTCCAGCGCCACGCGATGCGCTTTTGTCGGATATCCCGCATTCTTTTCCCATCCATAGCCGGGATGCTGTTGCGCCAAATCCACCATGATGCGATCGCGCACCACTTTTGCGACAATGGAAGCGGCAGCAATCGATACCGAACGACCGTCTCCTTTGATCAAAGCGGTTGCGGGACACTTAATGTCGCGCGGGATCATATTGCCGTCGATCAGTGCATGGTCCACTGAAAACCCGATCCCCTCTATTGCTCGACACATAGCGAGGTGGGATGCTTGCAGAATGTTCAGAACATCGATTTCCTCGACGCTGGCATGTGCCACAGAAACCCAAGCGACCTTCCGGATCTCTTCCGCAAGATAGTCACGGCGCTTAGCGCTCAATTTCTTTGAATCCGCCAACCCTTCCGGAATTTGATCCGGGCGCAGAACAACCGCTGCAGCCGTCACAGGTCCGGCCAAAGGTCCGCGTCCAACCTCATCGACACCCACGATCACCGAAAAGCCCGCACTCAGCAGTCGTTGTTCTTCTTCAAAGTCTGGCCCCATGGCGCCAGAAACCACAACTTCGCGCCTCTTTACAAGTAAAGGGCGGCCCTTCGTTGCCGAAGGACCGCCCGAACTCGTACCCACCCACTCGTGAGAAGCACCATCTCACTCGTTAAATCCTTGGGTCGGGGGGATGAAGCCCCGACCCGCCGGCACTGACGGAGATGTGCGGGATGCCCGTGCCGGTGTTCTATTTCGACGACTTATCGCCGTGCGACTTTCCAACCGTCGCGTTCCAGACAGCGCGCGCCATAGACAGTGCGGAACCCACGGTTGGTACGCACAGCGGTTTCACAGCGGTCAGGCAGCTTTGAAGCAAAGCGGAAATTCCGGCTCAGACATCGCCCGCCATAGGCAAGCCTGTCGCGCCGCCCGGTTTCGACCACCCGGAGGCAGGACCTTGGCAAAGGCGTCTTCTTGTACCCACGCCCTGCCTTTGGGCCATGGCGATCAAAGGGGCGGATTGTGTTGCGGACCCCTTGGCGTCCGTGATCTGTGCCTGATCGCTCGACGGAGCCCAAGCGACTGGCCCCAACCGTTGCCGCAGCTTCGCGGCGACGGTCTTTTCGATCATCAAGCAGCTTGGCAATGATGGCGACCGCTGCGATCCCGGCGATTGCCTTCGCGAGATCTTCGCTGTCTGCGCTTGCGGATGTCACCGTTGAGCCAGCGAACGCTATGCTCAGGATCAGCGTGGTTAAAAGCTTCATCTTCACTCCCCCATGTTCGGCAGATGCGCCGTGGTTGGCTTGAAACCAAATTGGGGTGGGGGAACTGCGACAAGCAATATCTCCATGCTGATATGAGATAACAGCCGCCGCACTTACGCCTGTTATTGATTTTCGAGTCCCAAACCCGCAGGGTCGCGCTCATGAGATATATTGTGATCAGTCTTTTGGCCGGATGTCTGGCGTTGGGGTCCGCTACCGGCGCCATCGCGGAATGTTTCGCCGACTATAAAGCCAAACAGGAAGACCCGCTGCGCCTGCATTATGGTGTTGTTGAGGTGAACGTGCAGCCCTGCGAAATGTCGGGCGCTGTGTCGGACAAAGTGTCCCAACGCGTTGCCGCCGGTGGCTGGATGTTGTTACAGGTAGAATCTGTCTTCGACGAAACAGGACTAGAGGCAAAAAAGCGGGATGCGGGTGAATTCTACCTCCGTTACTGAAACGCGCACTGCGGGAACCCGTGTTGTCGCTCTTGGCATTGTGGCGGTCGTCCTGATCCTAGGAAGCGCCGCGGCTTTTCTGTTGTGGAGCCTGCCGGACGCGAATGCATTCAATGCCCGCGTGGAACAGCTGTTTATTGAAAACGCCGATCTGACGTCAGAAGCCGAAATCAAACTGCTTGAGATTCTTGCACAATCCGGCACGGCCTTTTCCGAGACCTTAGGAAGCTATCGTGTTGTGATCTTTGTTCTGATGCTTTTTGCGACCGGGCTTCTGATTGCCTCGCTGGTGTTTGTTGTCACCATCGTGATCCTTAACCGGCGCATCGGAATGATTGAAAGACAAGGCATTCAGGTTTCGTCCCTTGTTATCAATCGAGATGAAAACATTGTCGCGCTGAACGATATGGAGTTCAAACTGACCGGTGCCGCGATAGAAACACTTTCAGTCCTTGCAGAAGCCCGCATGGACGGGGATGTCTTGTCAGGTGCCGAGATCGAAGCAGTTATTTCTGGACGCAATGCAGCCGATTGCGAAGAAGCCGCCGGGGCCACGCGAATCAAACGTCTCCGAGATGCGCTGGGAAATCAGATGGTGGCAGAATTGTTGGTCCGCACAGTGGCGCGACAAGGGTACATTCTGTCGATCGATCGAAAAGCCATTCAGATGACCTAACTTGGTCCATGTCCCTCCCGATAGCGGATTTCGCGCTGTGGGAATGGGATCTCGATATTTGCCTCTTTCAGGGCGTTCCAAATCAGAAACCGCACTTCGGACATGTACTTGTTGGGTCCATCGTGAATTCCCTCAACCCAAAACTCAACTCCGAATTCAACACCACCATCGCCATAGGCGCGCAAGTCCACATCCGGCTCCTCCGGTTCGCTCAGGACGGCTGGATGCTTCATCACGGCTTTGCTGATCAGGTCCGGAATGAGATTGATGTCTGTGTCATAGCTAGCAGAAAATTCAACTTCGTAGCGGTTGCCAGAACCACTGTCCGACCAGTTTATGATACGCGAAGCGATGTAGTCTTCGTTCGGCACCACAATTCATTTGCCGTCGAAGGTCTCAAGGATAGTCGCGCGTGCGCCGATGCGGATGATTGTCCCG
>Ga0208544_10002121_pt1 | contig 13197 bp, 14 predicted proteins | sample DEB08_DNA_9_FD_184526 | JGI IMG/M metagenome (GOLD analysis project Ga0208544, IMG submission 184526) | Aqueous microbial communities from the Delaware River and Bay under freshwater to marine salinity gradient to study organic matter... | ecosystem: Environmental > Aquatic > Marine > Coastal ...
AGCGTCGAATAACACTCAAAAATCCCATGTCGATCACTCCAAATCCCCCTGATCAAAACCGTCAGGGCCATGTGTTCACATGGGTCAATTCTCAGTGACAATTTATGGGGCTACCGGGTCAGTTCTCAGTGACATCCAACAATCAGGCACTGACGCCAAAAAATGCCGCTCTCCTGCTTCGGCGGGATCAGTCTTTTTGCGAAAAACGCCTTGACTGGGACCGACCCGTTACCGAAGTCCTGAGCCTAAGGCAGTACCGGCCTCATGTAAGGGTATAAGTTGAGAAGGGTTGAGGTGGTTAATGGCAGATAGGGCGGAGAGTGGACGTTTACTGTACACGCAAGCTTCGGTTGATCTACTGTTGAAACCGAAATTTGGCCACCAGTTGTTAAACGCCATCAGCAAAGCCACGCAGGGAAGAAGAACAAACAAAGAGCCCCCAAAACGGGGGCTCTTCTTCAAGGCTTGGCCGTGCTAAGTGCAACGCCTCAAATCCCAATCGTCTCAGCTCGGGCTGTTGTCGCAGAAAGTCTGGATGATTTCTGAGACTTTATCCGAAGGTATGTCGTTAGCAGCCTCAGCAATTTGCTTCGGGTTCAGCCCTTCGGTAAACCCGGGCAGCTCTTTCAAAGCCTGAAACAGTTTCCCTGGGTTATCCTGAGGCCCGGCAATGGTACTATTGCACCCCTTTCCGGATGCCTGACCTTGCGGCTCACCTGCGAACGCCATACCCGAAAAACCGAGAACGGCAGCGATAGTCATTGCAAATATCTTCTTCATTTCTTCCTCCATTTTAGGTTAAGTATCCAGAGTAAAACAGAATATGAAAAATCTCACATCACTCAGACGAGCGTCGCCCAGCCTCAATTTTCTAGCTCACTTTTGCTAGTCCGAATGGCGTATCTTAGCCTACATTCCCCGAGTAGAGCTCCCTCTCCTGCATGGGGTCGATATTGTGCGCCCCGATCAAGCCTTTTTTAAGGTGCTGTAAGCCAGATGCGAACCGGTCTCTGTTCTTTAGCAACCTCAATCTGTTAGGCTGCGCAGAGGCAGCGCCACTCGGTAAGAGCAGCGACGCGATTCAGTTTGAAATTTGATCGGCTTTTGAGGTGGCGCTCCGCGTTGAAATGATTTTGGGCTGAGCCGTGAACGGCGGCGAATTTCTGTAAAGTCCGCATCCGTCTAAAGCGAAGCATAGCCCGTTCTCTTCGTCTAAATGGCTGGTGTGAATTCTCGGCTCGATTGTTGAGTCAGCGACCGGTTTCTTGCCTATCAGCGTTGCCGATCTCCTTCATCGCCGCGCCATAGGGTAATCCCCCCATTTTTAATGGGGCGCAGCCGTAGAATTCACGCGGCTGATTTCAGTTTCATGGCGGGTGTGATGCCACCGATGCTGAAGCAGTCCTTCGTTTGTCACCACGTTGCGCGCTCAGGTGGTCAACCACGTCGAAATGGGACACGCCGCGAAAGCGGTCGGCGCAAACGACCATCCTTTCACGCGGCCCAATGATCACCTTAACCGCGAAAGTTCGGTGCGCTAGCGGACTTTGGAAATTTGAAAGCGGGATACGGCTTGCGTTCCGACTCCATTGATAAATATCAAAGAACCCCCGGAGCGAACCATCCATTGTGGCGTCAAGACACTAAAGGAGTTCATTTAATGAAGTCCAGTTGCTTCGGAGAGGAGGTCGCCTTGTTTTTCCAGGATGAACGCAACTTGATGATCCCTCTCGATTCAAACGGCCTTTTCATCCGCATTGATCCGCTGGGGCAACCTAAAACTTCAATAAATTTGCGTATCGCGTGTCACAAGATCACCATCGGCCAACGGCTCATTGACGAGAAAATCGACACGATGCTGAAAGCATGCCGGGAGTGCAACAGTGATATCCCGTCCCTGCTGCCTCCTCCCGCCATCGCGAGGACAAAAGACGGAAGGTCTATGCTTGTCGAAGCATTGCTTTTGCCGCGCGAACTGGGGGCTTTGATCGGAGGGGCACGGTTCATCCTTGCGGTGCGCGAAGTGGCCAGCCCGCTCACATCCCGCAAGTCGCGCAAATCGCGCATGCGACATAGCTTAGGATTGACCGTAACCGAGGCGGATTTTGCCGACCTTCTGGCGCAAGGGATGAGCGTGAAGGAGGCTTCTGAGCGGCTTTGTATCTCCATTTGGACGGGGCGCAGCCACCTCCGGTCGATCTTTCAAAAAACCGATACGCATCGTCAGGGTGAATTGATCGCCCTGTTAAACCAGGAGAGACTGTGATCGTCCGCCAACGCTTAATAGCAGCGATAGATCTCCCAATCTCAGAAGTCTTGGAGGGGTCGCCATAAGCAAGGTAAATTATTCTCACTCTTAAAAAGGAAGCGTCGGCATTCCAAAAGTGAGAATTGATGGAAACCCTCGACACCAATTTGGAAAGGCTCGTGGTAAGATTTTGAAAGTAATCCTTCAAATCCTGTTCGTATTCTCAATTATCGCGATAGCTACGACAGGCTATCGCGAGTTTTCAAGTAGGCCGGAAACCAAGACGACATATATGACTAGCCCTGTGCTTGAGGGAACGCTCAGTGAAACAGTCACCGCGACAGGGGCGTTGAATGCCGTCGTGACCGTTGATGTGGGTTCTCAATTGTCGGGGCGTATTGCAGAACTGCTCGTCGACTTCAACGACCCCGTCACACGTGGTCAACCCGTGGCGCGCCTTGATCCGGGTACGTACCAGGCCCGCAGCGCTGAAGCCAATGCCGCCCTGGAAATGGCCCGCGCAAGCGTTGCTGTGAAGGAGGCAGAACTTAATCGTGCTCAAGCGGAGCTTGAAGACGCCCGCGCAAATCTAGAAGTTCTCACCGCTCGTCTGGATGGCGCGCAGGCTCATTTTGACGCGGCCAATGCCGCGCTGGAACGCAAGCGCACTCTCAGAACACGCAACCTGATCACCACAGAGGAATTCGAAGAGGCTGAACTCGAACACAAGATCGTGGCTGCTGAACTAAATGAAGCCCGTGCGATTGTGCAGGCCCATGCGATCAAAGTTAAGGTGGCCAAGGCTGACGTCAGCCGTCAGAAGGCCGATCTCATGAATGCTCAGGCTAACATCCCTCAAAAAGAGGCTCTTCTGAACCTTGCCGAGATCGAGCTCGATCGAACGGTTATCCGGTCTCCCATAAACGGTACTGTTATTGGAAGAAATGTTTCACAAGGTCAAACCGTAGCCGCAAGCCTTGAGGCCCCAACACTTTTCACCATCGCGCAAGACCTCGTCGAGATGGAAATCCATGCCCGCATCGACGAAACAGATATTGGCAAGGTCAAGCTTGGACAGTCCGCCAAGTTCACGGTGGATGCCTTCCCGGATCGCGCGTTCGAAGGAACGGTCAAACTGGTTCGGAAAGCGCCGGAGTTGGTACAGAATGTCGTGACCTATACGGTCATAATCGGAACTGAGAATACGGAACAGCTCCTGCTTCCTGGTATGACTGCCAATATCGGCTTGCTGGTCATGGAAAGCGAGCCACTCGTGAAAGTCCCTCGCGCCGCGATCGAGTTCTCACCGGATGACATGACCGCCCAATCTGAAAGTCACGCCCAAGGGTCCGTTGTATGGGTTCTCGATGCCAACGGAACACCCCGCCCGGTGAAGGTGGAGACCGGTAAGCATGATCGCACGTATGCCGCAATTCTGGACGGGGATTTGCGGCCCGGGGAGCAAGTTATCACCAACGAGATTCAACAGGAGGCCGAGCAACGGTTTCTCGGGATCAGGATCGGCTTTTAGGGAGCTACCAGTGTCACTCATTGAGGCAAACGACCTTCAAAAGAACTATTTCTCAGAAGCGGGTCGGCTTCCAGTTCTCCGAGGTGTGTCCCTGAAGATCGTTGCAGGCGAGTTTGTCGCAATCATGGGGCCATCGGGCTCTGGCAAGTCGACACTCATGAATATTCTTGGCCTATTGGATACCCCATGCGGTGGGCACCTCTTCTTCGATGGCCGGGACGTCACCCAAATCAAGCCCGACGAACAAGCGGCCATACGTAATACACGTATCGGATTCGTCTTCCAATCCTACAATCTTCTGCCCCGCCTGACGGCCATAGAAAATGTTGAGCTTCCGCTGGTATATGCCGGTGTGCCCAGAGGCGACAGGCTTGAAAGAGCGCGACGCATGTTGGACGCCGTGGGCTTGGCCGACCGAACGCAACATTGGCCGAGCCAGCTATCCGGCGGCGAGCAGCAGCGCGTTTCAATCGCTCGCGCCATGGTGTCAAGACCCGCGCTTGTCCTCGCTGACGAGCCGACCGGCGCGCTTGACACTCAGACCGGTGCAAGCGTGATGTCGCTATTACAGGACATGATAAGAAAGGGTACGACCGTCGTCCTCGTCACACACGACGAGGCAGTGGCCCGGCATGCGGAACGGACCATTCGGCTCTTCGATGGAAAATTATGCCCTTCTCCGGATCAGGAAACCGCAATGGGTGCGGACTCTGGCGTGCAAACTGATCACACTCTGAAAGTAGCCGAATGAACATGTTTGAAACCCTGCGCATTGCCATCCGCTCAATCGCCTCAAATCGCATGCGATCTGGGCTGACAATGCTTGGCATCATCATCGGTGTGGCTTCCGTCGTCACCATGGTCGCCCTCGGATCCGGCGCGCGCACAATGGTCGCAGAGCAGATTCGATCGCTTGGGGCGCACGTGCTTATGGTATTGCCGGACGAAGCGCGCGAGCAAGGGGTTCGTCAGGAGGCCGGATCGGCACAATCACTTACCGAAAGCGACGTGCGCGCGATTGCGTTGGAGATTTCGACGGTCGCTGCTGCAGCGCCATCTATCCGGGGCGTTTTCCAGATAGTGTCTGGCAACCGAAACTGGCGCACGACGGTCAACGGCACGACAGCCGATTATTTCTTCGTTCGGGAATGGGCGCTTGCAGAGGGGCGTTATTTTACGGACGAAGAAACCCTGATCGGCGCAAAAGTTACGCTGATCGGGCAAACGATAGCCGAGCACATGTTTGACAAAGGCGAGAGCCCGGTCGGACAGACAGTAAGGATAGCGAACGCGCCGATGACGGTGATCGGCGTGCTTGCGGAAAAAGGCCCAACGGGCACAGGCCGAGATCAGGACGACATCGTGTTCCTGCCGATTTCGACAGCGCGGCAGCGGCTTATCGGGGGGGCAAACCAAGTCAATAGAGAGGCCGTCGGCTACATCCTTGTAAAGGCGGCTTCAAATGACGTGATGTCTGTCGCTGAGCAGCAGATCGCCTGGCTGCTGCGTCAGCGGCACGGGCTCAGACCTGCGCACTCGGACGATTTTCGCATCAGCGACCCCGCCGCGACAATGGCGGCTCAAACGGCCTCGACCCGGGTGTTGTCCTGGCTTTTGGCCTCGGTGGCCTCGGTCTCGTTGGTGGTGGGGGGCATCAGTATCATGAATATAATGCTGGTCTCAGTGGCAGAGCGGCGGCGCGAGATCGGATTGCGGTTAGCTGTCGGCGCACGGCGGAGCCATATCCGCACGCAGTTTTTGGTCGAAGCCCTCGTGATCTGCCTCTTGGGTGGCGTAATCGGCTTGATCGTCGGCATGGTCTGCACGGCCCTGGTTGCTGCATTGGCTGGCTGGCCGGTTTTTCTTTCCCCTGCCGCGATGGCAATGGCGATGCTTTTCGCCGGGGCAACAGGAGTATTTTTTGGCTACTACCCTGCTCGAATTGCAGCACGATCCAACCCGATTGATTGCTTAAGGAGCAACTAAGGCATCGTGAAACGTCCTTCAGGTGCTGTAAGCCAAATGCGAACCGGTCTCTGTTCTTTAGCAACCTCAATCTGTTAGGCTGCGCAGAGGCAGCGCCACTCGGTAAAAGCAGCGACGCGATTCAGTTTGAAATTTGATCGGCTTTTGAGGTGGCGCTCCGCGTTGAAATGATTTTGGGCTGAGCCGTGAACGGCGGCGAATTTCTGTAAAGTCCGCATCCGTCTAAAGCGAAGCATAGCCCGTTCTCTTCGTCTAAATGGCTGGTGTGAATGAGGTGCCCCTAGATTTGTAGACGCTTTGCTTGGTAATTTTGGAACCAAGGAGAGACGGTTATGACCAAGGGAATACGGTTTACGGACGAGTTCAAGCAGGATGCTGTGGCGCAGGTTGTTGAGCGTGGATATGCGGTCAGCGAAGTTGCCGAACGGCTCGGGATCAGCACGAAGTCGCTTTATACGTGGAAGGCGCAGTTTTCGAAGTCGCCACGTGTCAGGTCGGAGATTGCGGAACAGGCTGCCGAGATTAAGCGGCTGAAGCGTGAACTGGCGCGGGTGACCGAGGAACGCACTATCTTAAAAAAGGCGACCGCATACTTCGCGCGCGAGTCTCAGTGAAGTATGCGTTCATTGAGGCTCATCGCGCGGAATTTTCTGTGCGGTCTATGTGCCGCGTGCTGATGGTTCATTTCAGTGGCTTCTACGCATGGCTTAAGGAACCATTAAGCCTGCGTGCGCTTGAAGATGCATGGCAAACAGAGCTGATCCATCAGGCTTGGACCGACAGCGGCAAGGTCTATGGATATCGTAAGCTGACTGATGACTTGCGCGATGCGGGCGAGATTTGTTCAGAGAACCGTGTGGCGCGTCTGGCCAGTCTTGCAGGCATCGCCGCACAGATTGGCTACAAACGCCGCCCAGGCCGCTATGGCGGCAAACCAGCCATCGTCGCAGATAATATGCTGGACCGGAAATTTGACGTTTATGCTCCCGATCTCGTTTGGGTGACAGACATCACTCTGAGTAATTGATCATCCGCGCTCTCGAGCAGTGCATAGTTGCTGCATCAGAATTGGTTGAACAGGAAGTTGGGATGATAACAGGTGCAATCGAAGTGCCCATTCCAGGCAGCCCCTTCCTGATCGCCGTGGGTGGGGCTGACCGAGCCGTCCATGTCCAGCACAATATAATTCAACCCGGCGCGATCATGAAACCGATCGATCCATTGCCCGCTCAGGTCGGCCAGCGCCTCCCGGTTCGCGACCAAGGCTAGCGTCTCGGTCTCGAACCGCCCGATCTGCGAGGCCGAAGCTGCTTTCGCGTCGACAGCCCTGCCGCCGACAACCTGATGCATGACCGGATCGAGGGCCAGCCGGTCGGCATCGTTGACATCCTCGTATCCAGCCAGCCGCCCGAACACCGATTGCCGGAACAAGCCTTCAAGCCGGTGGACGGTGTTCTTGCCCCAACGGTTGTCGCACAGCGCCGCTGAAGCCAGATCGGACAGCCCGAGCGCGTCATCAAGCTCGCGCATCACCAGAAGACCGCCGTCGGAACTGAGCTGCGTGCCTCGAAATTCCAGCCGCACCCGACGGTCAAAACCAAGCCGCCCATCATCCGTTTCGCGTGTACCCTCTGGGTGATCCATAATCCGCCACCTTTAGCCCGATTAACATGCTGAAATATAACACGTTACTGGCAATCTGAGGTGCGAAAACGTCAAGTTACTTGGGAAATGCGGGCTTAAACGGGTTTTCTCCTTGCCGAACACCCTACGCCTAAAACTTCCATCTTCCCGCGGCATGACCTGTATTTCTTCCACGATTTTCTCACACACGGACGCAAACAGATTTGAAGGCTGAAGAGGTTTATCTTGTAGAAGCATAAATATTTACCAACATATTTGAGTCATTTGTCTTTAAGGTACCTTTGTTAGAATAAAACAGAGGCTGGGGCCATATAATGGGTTAGTTCTGTCTTGGGAGGTTAACGGTGTTAAGATCTCTCCCCCCGTCTATCCGGGTACTAATAACACTTAGCACATTTGCCCTAATGTCGTTTAGTTAATCCTTTTGGAAGACCACTGAATAGCTAAGCCCCAATTCTCGAAGTGGTATCGGGCATGTCTGTCACCCAACCACAGGCCCCCATCCTGTACATGCACATCGCCGCGATCCCCTGTCTGAGCCCAACAAAGTAAGAACTACCCTAAGACCCGTATTTGGTCAGTTTACGAAACCCACAGCCTAAAATTAGGGCGAGGCCATATACGGTATCCCCCTAGGCCGCCATGGCACCTGCACCCCCACCGATAAAGGCCTGTAGGGACTCATTTGACAGCCTTAGAATCCCATCTCCCCCATTCAGGTAGGTAGGGTGCCAAACGACGGAGATGGCCCTGTACGGACTCCTGCCTGGAAGCGGTATTTTGGTAATAAGGCCACCGACAGGACGTGATATGGACGCATTTCTATTACTGACCAGTTTACTGACCAAATAACGCCCTATTGTGGTGAACTCAGGTGTGGTGTAGTCAACAATTACAGAGTGTTAGCTGATAGTAGACGGATAGGGTAGGACCTGAACTCCCTGTCTCTCCGCCATTTAGTCGCGATGCTCATGAAACGTGAACGGTATAAGTATCAGATTACACTCAGGATTTTAACGGGACGCCTACGCTCTAGACCTATAAATTTGTCTTTGCGCCAACGGCAGCTTCTACCGTGAGTGGAGCCTGCCGAAAAACGGGGCCATGAGCGCGATGCGGATAAAGGGACCGTTGAGACGGTATCCGGGCAAGTTCTTCGTTCGGTTTTTTCGGATATGAGGCCGAAACATCTGGCCGGACGCTGTCGGCAGGTGTCAGTATGTGTCGTTCCAGATCTTCGTGACATGCCCAATCTTATCCCCCTCAAACTCCATCGAGTAGACATAGTTGGTGGAAACGCTCTTCTGCTCTCCTTCACCAATTGGCGTCCCCATGAATACGCCATAGGCCATGACAACGCTCCGAGGCTTATCCAGGGCAAACCCTTTTAACTCGTATGAAACGTCTGACATACGGTCGTAAACAGCTGCCATCCAATCGCAATAGCCTCCGAGGGTCGTAATATTCTCCAAGGCTACGGCCTCGGCGGCAAAACTGGCGTCGTCGGTGCAATACTGCTCGCAGCCATCCCAACCTTTGCCCGTCTCACATGCCTCAAAGAATTTCTCGGCAGTTTCAAACATTCCCATGACCAAACCTTTCCGTTCTCATCGAGACTCCGCAACCAGACCCTAATTTGGCTACTCTGTCTACTAGCTTGCCGATTTCATTCATCCTGGCATCATGTTTCAAAGGTGACAGGAGGACTGTCCATGGTAACCGCCCCATTGGCACCGCCTGCCTAACGGCAGGGCGGTGATCTAAGGTACGTGTTTAACGACGTCGTTAACGACGTGTCTTATTCGGGGTCTGCGATGCGTGGCGAAATTCTTGGTTTGGAGCGGCGGCGCTTCTGGCGTGATGAGGACAAGCTTGAGATTGTCATGTCGGTCGGGATCGACGGGGCCACGGTGACACAGGTGGCGCAGCGCCATGAGGTGACCCGGCAGCAGATATATGCGTGGCGGCATGACCTGAAGAAGAAGGGCCTGTGGTCTCCTGATGCCGGGGCGCTCTTCTTTCCGTTGAACATGCCCGTTGCGGCAAGCGTGCCGGTGGCGCAGGCTGCGGTCGCTGAACTGCCGCCTCCAGTTACTGTTGAATTGCGCCTGCGTGGTGGTCGTAGTTTGCATTTTGACAGCACAATGGACCCGCTCGCGCTGACGGCGATGATCCGTGCGGTGGACGCGGCATGATCGGTCCGGGAACTGGGGTTCGGGTTTATCTGGCCTGCGGTGTGACGGACATGCGCAAAGGGATCGCGGGACTGGCGGTATTAACGCAGGATGTGCTGCATCAGAAGCCCACCAGTGGGGCGGTGTTTGCGTTCCGAGGGCGACGCGGGGATCGGATCAAGCTTCTGTTCTGGGATGGGCAGGGATTTTGCCTCTACTACAAGGTGCTTGAGCGAGGCCGTTTCCCTTGGCCAAATGCCCAAGATGGGGCAATGCGCCTGACCTCGGCGCAACTGGCGATGCTGTGGGAAGGGATTGACTGGCGACGTCCGGATTGGGGTGCTCCGCCTGCGCGTGTAGGGTAGTTTTATTGCTGTTTTGGCGTTATTTATATGGTTCTTCTACCTGATTTTTGGTAGTCAGGCGCATGTCAAAACCTGCCGAAAACCTGCCAGATGATCCCGCTGAATTGCGCGCGATGATCGCCGTTTTGCAGGCCGAGAACCTGCGGATCGCGGCGGAGAACGCCAAGATATCAGCCACCTTGCGGGTCCATGACCAGCTGGTCCAAGCGCTGCGTCTGCGGATCGCCAAGCTCCAGAAACTGGCCTTCAGCAAATCCTCGGAAAAGATTGAACGCGAGATCGAACAGCTGGAACTTGCGCTTGAAGACCTGCTGGTTGCCGTGGCTGAAGACGATGAAGCGCCAATCGACGAAGGGCAGGATGAGCCGTCATCAGAATCTACCGATGCGCCCGCTTTGCGCCGCAGGCCACGTGTCTCGGACGCGACCCCGCGCGAGCGCCGCGAACTGGACCCCGGTGCCTGCTGCCCCGACTGTGGCGGCGATCTGCGTGTGGTGGGTGAGGATGTCAGCGAACTGCTGGACATGATCGCCGCACAGATGAAGGTGATCCAGATCGCCCGGATCAAGAAATCCTGCCGCCGCTGCGAGCGGATGGTGCAGGAACCGGCCCCCAGCCGCCCGATCCCGGGCAGTATGGCAGGGCCGAACCTGCTGGCCCACGTTCTGGTCTCGAAGTTCGACGACCACCTGCCTTTGTATCGCCAGCATGAGATCTTCGCCCGCATGGGGGCGGACATCCCCGAAAGCACGCTGGTCGGCTGGTGCGGGCGGGCCATGAAGACCCTGCAGCCGCTGATCGCACGGATCGAGGCGGACATCATGGCCAGCGATCTGCTGCATGCGGACGACACACCCATCCGGGTGCTGGATCGCAGCATGCGCGACAAGGGGCTTGGCAAGGGTGTCAAGCAAGGCCGGATCTGGGCCTATGTGCGCGACCAGCGACCCTGGGCGGGGGCATCGCCACCGGGTGCTGTCTATCGCTTTGCGCCAGACTGGAAAGAAAAGCACGTTCTTAGCCACCTGGCCGATGCGCGCGGCATCCTGCAAGCGGATGGTTACAAAGGCTATGCCAAGCTTTACGCGCCAGAGCCTGATGGCACAGCCCGTTTGCAGGAGGCCGCCTGTTGGGCGCATTTGCGGCGCGACTTCCACTACTTCTGGACCTCGACCAAATCCGAGATCGCCCGCGAGGCGCTTGACCGGATCGGCAAGTTCTACGACATCGAGCGCGATATAAACGGCCAGTCCGCTGACGTGCGTCATGCGACGCGTCAAAAGCTTACCCAGCCCAAGGTGACAGCCTTCTTCGCCTGGTCCGAAGAGCAGCTTCTGCGCATCCCCGGCAAAAGCGATCTGGCCAAGGCGTTCCGTTACGGCCTCGCGCGGCGGGAGGCCTTCAGTCTGTTTCTATCCGACGGTCGTGTGGCCATCGACAACAATCCAGCTGAACGGGCCCTGCGCCCGATTGGAATAGGACGGAAAAACTGGCTCTTCGCGGGCGCCGATACCGGCGCGGAAACCCTCGCACGCGCGATGACTGTCATTGAAACGGCCAAGCTGAACGGTCTCGACCCGCTGGCCTATCTGGCTGACATTCTCGACCGCATCCACGATCACAAGATCAACAGGCTGGATGAGTTGCTGCCGTGGAACTGGTCGCCGGTGACATCCGCAATGAGCAATCAAGCCGCGTAGGCCGCGGTATCAACGAGGCGGTTACTGTCCATGCCACATCTTTACTGGCTTCACGAAGCACACGTGAAACGCATTCAACAGAGGCCCCCTAGAACTCTGTCTCGAACGACGGTCACACACAGAGGTCGTTCACTAAATTTGCGGTCATCTTATGTGGTCTCAGCCCCAGTGGCCTGCACCATCCATTCATACATGACATCTAACGGATATCCTGAGCCATAGCCGTGGCCCACACCCCCAGTCTGCCAACCACCGATTTGATCCACAATATCCGCCGGGCATTGTACCGCTCTCAACCTATCCCGCATAGAATGCCTGAAACCATGCATGGTACAGCCCTCAGGGACATACTGCTTCAACCATTTGTTCAAAGCAGCACTGGCTGAGTTAGCTGCCGTTGTGGAGGTCTGGTTGTATCTGGGGAAGGCGAAGTCTGAGGTGTTGTCTGCCCCGGCTATCCTTCTTGCGGCCCATAAAGCTTCGCCACACAATGGGATTAGCCTCTCGCTACTTGCTGTCTTCAAGTTACGCCATGGATGCCTCACCAGACGGATGGATGGTTGGTCGCTATCCAATCCAACAAAGTCTTGTTTGAGAAGACCGGCACCTTCTGCCAAGCGCATTCCGGTATCCGATATCAGGGCGATCAACCACCTCATGTCATCATCGATGGCTCTGCATTCAGCTTGGACTGCGATGATGGCCTCAGTCGGAATAGGCTTACGAACCAATACGCCCGCGTCCCTGTCATGGTACACCCCCACAAACGGATTGCGAACATCCAAGGCAAACTCGGACACAGCGAAGTTAATAACAGCCTTCACGTAGGAAAAGTTACGGGTAACGCTGGAGCCGGTCAGCCCCCGAGCCACAAGCCAGTTCCTAAAGTCGAGAGCATCCTGTCGGGTATAGTCAGACAAGAATTTATTACCGCTGACCCCGATCACGTAGCCACAAGATCGTTCAGCTGCCACACGGAAGGACTTCGGTCGCCCTTTCCCCTTCTGATCGAGATAGACCTTCAAGGCATCTAGCAGGGTTGGCCCCTGTGAGGGTTCAGGTTTTGGGTTTCCAGCCCCAATCCCTTTGCCGTTTCCTTTGTGCAGTCCCTGCTTAACCAGAGCCAAGCCCATGACATCGGACTGTGCCAATCTCATCTGACTCCAATATGCGTCGAGCTGAGCCGCAGCAATATTGGCCTGAACTTTCGCCTTCTGTGGGGAGGTTGTCCGAAGACCTTGGACAATTCTGGGGTAGCTATAGTGATCCCTCAAATCGGATGGGACACGTCGTGAGAAGTAGAAGTAGCCACCACGGACGAAGGTATAGGGGATAGAATTGGTCTGCATTTTGGTCAGCACTCAGAGGGGGGAACCGTAGGCGTCCCGTTAAAATCCTGAGTGTAATCTGATACTTATACCGTTCTTGACCCGGTATGGGTACGGTATTGTGGCGGAGAGACAGGGATTCGAACCCTGGGAAGGCTTGCACCCTCAACGGTTTTCGAGACCGCCCCGTTCGACCACTCCGGCACCTCTCCGCGGGGATC
>Ga0208544_10002124_pt1 | contig 13188 bp, 11 predicted proteins | sample DEB08_DNA_9_FD_184526 | JGI IMG/M metagenome (GOLD analysis project Ga0208544, IMG submission 184526) | Aqueous microbial communities from the Delaware River and Bay under freshwater to marine salinity gradient to study organic matter... | ecosystem: Environmental > Aquatic > Marine > Coastal ...
CGCCGCCTCTGGCATGTCGACAGCATGGCTCGAAGCTTCAAAAAGCGCCTTGGTGTAGGGGTGCTGCATATGTGCGAACAGATGCGCGGTTGGTCCTGCTTCGACCACGCGACCGTGCTGCATGATAACGATTTTGTCGGCGATATCGGCCACGACGGCCAGATCATGGGTGATAATCAACAGACCCATATCAAATTCCTGCACAAGGTCGCGCAACAGATCAAGAATGCGGGCTTGGGTGGTGACATCAAGCGCAGTGGTCGGTTCATCCGCGATCAGCAGTTTGGGGCTCAACGCAATAGCCATGGCAATGACGACACGTTGGCGCTGGCCGCCTGACAATTCGTGCGGATAGCGGGTTGGTGGAACTTTCAGTCCCACCCGTTCCAACATTGCCGTCGCGCGTTTGTGTGCGTCTGCCTTACTGGTTTTCTCGTGGATCAGGATCGTTTCTGCGACCTGATCACCAATGGTTTGCACAGGGTTCAATGCTGTCATGGGTTCCTGGAACACCATGCCCATGGTGTTGCCGCGCATTTTACACAGGTCAGGCTCAGAGGTCTGCAAGATGTCAGTACCGTTCAGCAAGATCGTGCCACGCGCGTCGGACGACTGCGGCAGCAGCCCCATGATTGCGAGTGCGGTCATTGATTTTCCTGACCCGCTTTCGCCAGTGATCGCGACGATTTCGCCGTGCCCGACTGTGACATCAACAGCGTGCAGAATTTGCGTTGCGCCAATGCGCAAAGTCAGGTTTTTGACTTCAAGCAAGCTCATGTCCGCACCACCCGAATGCGCGGATCAAGACGGTCGCGCAGACCGTCACCCAACAAGTTCAGGCCCAGCACCATGAACACAATCGCAAGACCCGGTATGAGCGCCGTGTGCGGCGCTATGCTGACCAGCGTTTGCGCGTCTGCAAGCATACGCCCCCAGCTTGCCGTTGGTGGTTGCGCGCCAAGGCCGATGTAGGACAATGCCGCCTCTGCCAAGATGCCAAGGCTGAACTGGATTGTGCCTTGTACGATCATCAGGTTGGTCATGTTCGGCAAAATATGCTCGATCGAGATGCGGGTCGCGGATTTACCGCAGACGCGTGCCGCAAGAATGAAATCACGTTCCCACAAGGGCAGTGCAGCGGCGCGGCTGAGGCGCGCGAAAACGGGGATGTTGAAGATGCCGATTGCGATGATAGCATTGACGGCAGAGGCACCAAAGACGGCGGTTATCAGGATCGCGATGACCAGCGACGGGAAAGCAAAAACAAGATCGTTTCCGCGCATGATCAACTCGTCCAGCAGCGATCCGTGACGTGCTGCGGCAAGCAATCCCAGCGGGACGCCGATTGCCATGCCAATGCCGACAGCCAGAAGGGCCACGGCAATTGAAGTGCGTGCGCCCATCATAATCATCGACAGGATATCGCGACCAAAGTGGTCGGTACCCAACAGGTTTCCCCCATTGGGGGATTGCAGTTTGTTGGGAATATCTAGGGCCTCGATATCATAGGGTGTCCAAACAAAAGACACCGCCGCAAGGATCAGAAACATCACCGTCAGCGCGGTTCCTATGATCAGGTTGCGGTTCATGACTTGGTCCTGAGCCGCGGATCAACGACGGCGTAGGCGAGATCGACCAGAAAATTCACCAAGACCACGACAAAAACCAACAACATCACGACGCTTTCCACGACGATCAGATCGCGTGCGCTGATGGATTGAAAAATCAACCGCCCAAGTCCGGGCAGGAAAAAGACTTGTTCAATGATGATCCCGCCAGCAAGCAGGAAAGAAAACTGCAAACCGATAATTGTAAGGACTGGGATCAAAGCATTGCGCACGGCGTGTTTCCACAGCGCCTGCCTGCGGGTCAGGCCCTTGGCGCGGGCAGTGCGGATAAAGTCTTCGCCAAGCATATCAAGTAATGATGATCGCATCACGCGCGCAAGAATAGCTGCTTGCGGCAAGGCAAGTGCGATCGCGGGCAAGGTCAAGGATTTGATCGCTAGAAGTGGATTGTCCCAACCTGGAAATCCCCCAGCACTGAACCATCGTAAGTTGATCGCAAAAATTAGGACAAGGATCATTGCGAACCAGAAATTTGGAATCGCGACGCCCAGTTGGGTGGCACCCATAATAGTGATGTCACCCGCCCCGCCACGACGGCTGGCGGCATATATGCCTGCAGGGAAGGCAATAATCGTGGATAGAAGCAGCGCATAAATCGCGAGCGGCAACGACACCCAGACACGATCTGCAATCAGGTCGGCCACAGGTGTTTTGTAGGTCCAAGAGCGTCCGAAATCGCCTTGCAGCAGCCCAGTCACCCATTCGAAATACCGCACCGCAACGGGCTGATCTAGGCCCATCTCTGCGCGTAATGCGGCAATTGTATCGGGCCGCGCATTTACGCCAAGCATAAAGGCGGCGGGGTCACCCGGGATCACTTCGATTACAGCGAAAATGACGATTGAGGCGACGATCAGGCTGATAATGAGCGACGTCAGCCTGCCTAGGACATAGCGGATCATGTGTGATCCTCTTGCAGGGCCAGAGCGAATTTTATTTCACCCTGCGGCGCGCGTCCATTCAGCATCTGATACTGTACGTACTTCGTGTCTAAACCGCCATAAGTCAGCCGTCCGTCACTGACAAATCCCATCGTTGCATAGACTTGCGGGTTACCTATCAGGACGCAGCCAGCAGCGCCCATGTCCGAGAGTCTTTTCAGCCCATCAGCGACCAAGGCGGTTCCAATTCCTTGGTGTTGTTTGTCCGCGCGTACCGATATCGGCCCAAGCGCAAACCACTGGCCTTCGCTATCGCTGATCGTTGCTGGGGAAAACGCGACATGGCCGATAATCCCGTTCGCCTCAGCCACCAACGACAGCGTAAGGTCACCGTCATTTCGGAGGCTATTGATTGCTTCGTGCTCTGTGCCGTCGCTAAAGGACATCGGCGCAAAGGCGGCTTTGGTCAGATCAAAAATCGCAGCATGATCATTGGGTGTTTCGGGTCGGATCAGCATGGTAGTGACCCCGGCGGGCCGTGACGCACCGGGGCCATAGTCTTAGTTGCTCCAGCTGACGCCGGACAGGTCAACCGCGGCTGTTGGCTGGTTCACCCATAAGCCGTTGATACCCGCCTTGGCGACGGTTGCGACGGCCAGTTCAAACAGGTAGCCGTTCACATATTCCTCTGAGATGATGGTCTGCGCACGGGCTAGCAAAGCACTGCGGCCTGCCGGGTCTGTAGTCGCGTTCAGTTCTTCCATCAGCGCTTGGAAGTCGGGATTGTCATACTGGAAATAGTATTCAGGATTGGCATAGATGCCGATATCCATCGGTTCCGTGTGGCTAACGATGGACAAGCCGAAGTCTTTGTTGGTGAACACTTCTTCGATCCACTGCGCCCATTCAAGGTTGGACACTTCGGTCTCGATCCCGATTTCGCGCAGTTGCGAGGCGATAATTTCGCCGCCGCGCCGTGCGTAAGATGGGGGCGGCAGTTTCAAGGTCGTGGTAAACCCGTCTGGGTAGCCCGCCACCGCGAGCAGCGCGCGCGCAACATCGGGGTTATAAGGCGAGTTTGCCAGCAGGTCGACGTAGTCGGGGTTGTGCGGCGCGAAGTGCGTTCCGATAGGCGTGCCATACCCGAACATTGCACCATCAATAATGGCTTGGCGATCTATCGCACTCGCCACTGCTGCGCGGACAAGGATGTTGTCGAAAGGCGGCATCTTGTTGTTGGTGGACAAGATCGTTTCGCCCTCGGTGTTGCCAACAAGGACTTGAAACCGTGGATCAGCCTCGAACTGAGGCAGGTTCTCAGGGGCAGGGAAGCCGACAAAGACATCGACGTCTTCGGCCATGACAGCGGCAAACGCCGCCGTTGGGTCAGAGATAAAGCGGAACGTCGCGCTGGCCAAAGCAGGGGCTGCACCCCAATAGCTTTCGTTGCGTGTCATTTCCAAGCGGTCGCCTTGCACCCAGTCGGTAAAGGTAAACGGGCCAGTGCCGATCGGATTTGACGCGATGTTTTCGATGCTTTCAGGGGCCACGATGACCGCGTCACCCCATGCCATGTTGAACAGGAAACTGCCATTTGGTTGATCCAGTGTGACCTGCACAGTGAGTGGATCAACGACGGTGACATCAGTGATGCCTGCGAATAGCGCTTTTTGCGCGTTGATGCTGTCTTCGGCGCGGGCGCGATCAAGGCTGAATTTCACGTCCTCCGCGTCCATTGTAGTGCCGTCATGGAAGGTCACGCCATCCGCAAGATTGAAGGTGTAGACCAAACCGTCCTCGGAAATATCCCAGCTTTGGGCTAGGCCGTTGATGATCGCACCATCAGCGTCAAAGCGTGTCAACCCTTCGAACACGTTGGAATATAGGACAGAGTCGATCGCCTGAGCCGCACCCCCTGTTGGATCAAGGTTCGGCGGTTCTAGCTGGATTGCGACGGTGATGCTGTCTTGGGCAAGGGCTGCTGGTGCGCACAGTGCGATGGCCGTTGCTGCAGCGATGGTTTTGATATGGTACATTTGGGTCCCCCAATATTTGCAATCAGTTTCGATGTTAAACGGGGGCAAATCAAGTCCTACTCCGCGAGGTCACTTGCCCAAGCTATTTTCCCAGGACTGATCCGTAGTTCAGGGTAAACCCCGACCTACGGTTTCAAAATCTTGACCAACGCTCCCGCCATGACATGCACACTGTCGATCATGTCATCGACACCAATGTATTCGTCGGGTTTATGCGCCAGCTCAAGAATCCCAGGTCCGTAGGCGATGCAGTTTTTGAGTTTGCCGATCCGGTCGATGTGTTTTTGGTCGTAGGTCCCCGGTGACGCTACGAATTGCGCCGGTTTACCTAGCACCTTTTCAATCTCTGCAGCGATCACCTGCACCACAGGGGCCTCTTTGTCAGTCATGCTGGGCAGCACCACGTTCATTTCGCGCAAATCATAGTCGAAACGGTCGCGGTTAGCCTTGAGCCCTTCTAGCAGGGCGGTAACCTCGCCGCGCACATCGTCGATGTTTTCCTCGGCCAGAAAACGTCTGTCGATCACGATGCGGCAACTATCAGGCACACAATGTGCGGGCAGGCCTGTATAGTCGTCGTCTTGTTCAGGCTGGCCGCCATGAATGGAATTGATGTTCATCGTGGATGACCGTGCCCCTTCTGGGACGACGGGCATATCGGTCCTGCGTGCGGCCATCGCCGGGTATAGTTTGTCTTCAAATTCGGTCAGGACGGCCCCCATGTGGCGCACTGCGCAATCGCCCAAGAAAGGCATAGACCCGTGAGCGATTTCGCCGAACGTTTCGATTTCCGCCCACCAGCCACCACGATGCCCAAGGCAAACGCGATCCTTGTTCAGAGGTTCGGGAATGATGACGTGTTGTACGCGGGTAGGGTCGAAATAGCCCTGTTCAGCAAGGTACGCGACGCCGCCATAACCGCCGGATTCTTCATCGGCTGTGCCAGAGATTTCGATTGCACCATGATAGGTGGGGTGCGTGGCGATAAAGGCTTCGGCGGCGATGATGGATGCCGCAAGCCCACCTTTCATGTCGCAGGCGCCCCGTCCATAGATTTTGCCATCGGATAATTCCCCGCCAAAAGGGTCTTTGGTCCAGCCATTTCCGACCTCGACCACATCTGTATGGCTGTTGAAATGCACGCAATCACCAGCATGTCCGCCACTGCGCCGCGCAACGATGTTCCAGCGCGGGTACTTGTCGCTGTCACCCGGGGTGCCGAACGCGCGGATCAACTCCGTCTCAAACCCCGACTTGCGCAAACGCCGATCCAGATACTCGCATATCTCGCGGTAGTTGTTGCCGGGCGGGTTCAGCGTAGGGATGCGGATCAAGTCTTGGGTCAACGCGATCAAGTCGTCGCGCCGCGAGGCAATGGCGTTTGTCAGATCGCTTTGTGTACTCATGGCATGAGTATTGGCTGGAAAATATTGGACAGACAATGGTCAGGTGTCCCAATTGCACGCAAAGGTCACAAAAGCACCGCAAAAGGCTGGCATCGGCTTGTCTGGATTAGTGAAGCAGGTCAGACTCTGCGCAATTGGACCGTGCTGGAAAATGGAAAATGCGATGTCAGAACCCTCATTGGAACCAAAAATTGCGGTTCTGATCCCGTGCTATAACGAGGCGCAGCCGATTGCGCAGGTTGTCTCAGATTTCAAAACGGCGCTGCCTGACGCCGATATCTACGTCTACGATAATAATTCGACGGATGAGACTGCTGCCGTGGCCAAAGCTGCAGGTGCAATCGTCCGTGTGGAAACCCAGCAAGGCAAAGGCAACGTTGTACGGCGAATGTTCGCAGATATCGACGCGGACATTTATGTTATGGTGGACGGCGACAATACATACGAGGCAAAAGCCGCCCCGCAACTCATCGACAAGCTGCGCACAGAGACGCTCGATATGGTCAGCGGCAGTCGCGTGACCGAAATACAAGAGGCCTATCGCCCCGGTCACCGCTTTGGAAATTGGTTGCTGACCAGTCTTGTGGCAAGCATTTTTGGCAAACGCACAAATGATATGCTGACGGGATACAGGGTTTTTTCGCGCCGCTTTGTGAAAAGCTTTCCTGCGCTGTCGCGGGGGTTTGAGATCGAAACCGAACTGACCGTGCATGCGCTTGAGTTGCGGATGCCGATTGCCGATGTCGAAACTGCCTACATAGATCGCCTGCCCGGTTCGGACAGCAAACTAAGCACAATCAAGGACGGTGTACGTATTCTCAACATGATTATTTTGTTGGTGAAAGAAGAACGCCCCCTGTTGATGTTCGGCGGCTTTGGGCTTTTTGAGGGGATTGTATCGCTTGTTCTGGGTGTGCCGATCGTCGCCGAGTACTTGGACGCTGGGCTTGTTCCACGGTTCCCGACTGCCATCCTAGCCTCGGCCATAATGGTGATTGCAGTGCTGTCGGTCATGGCTGGGTTTATACTGGACACGGTAACCTTGGGGCGTCGTGAAATGAAACGGATGGCCTATTTGTCGCATCCGGCGCCGCCGCGAAAGTAGTCGCGATGCAGCCGAATATCTGGGCACAAATCATGCGGTTTGGCGTCGTTGGCGGCATTGGTTTCGCTGTCGACGGTTCGCTGCTTTGGGGGCTTCTTTCGCTGGATTTCAACCCGTATCTTGCGCGTGCGTTGTCGTTTCCTTTGGCGGTTGTTGTTACTTGGGTTCTGAACCGCAACTGGACTTTTCGAGCAGCCCGCGACGCCAGCAAAAAGGGACAATTCCGCCGGTATTTCGGGGTGCAAATTGTTGGCACGCTTAGCAACTACATTGTTTATTCGGCCTTCATTGCGTTGCTTGGAACAGCGGCGTCAATGGTCTTTTGGGGGTTTGCTTTGGGTTCATTTGTCGGAGCGTTCATCAATTTCTTTGGCGCGCGGTTGATTGCTTTTCGGGGAGACCGCACTTGATCTACTGTATTGACCATCCCCTTGGGTTGTTGGACTGTGCGAAATGATAACAGTTCCAATGCAAGTTACCTTCTGACCATGAGCAACACAGTAACATCGGCGCGTCTGCGTTGGGTTTTTCTTGCCTGCCTTGCGGGTGTTCTTGCATTCGTTGTGGCAAAGGCCGTCATCGTCAGTTTGGTGCTGGATGGCGACTTGGCGATTTTGGGCAACGACAGTGCTATGCGCCTGTTGTCGGTGCAGAACTGGCTGGGTGGTCAGGGTTGGTTTGACATGGTCCAATACCGACTGATGCCGCCCGAGGGCGTACTGATGCATTGGTCGCGTTATATCGATGCGATGATTGGCGGGCTGATCGTCGTATTCTCGTGGATTTACCCTGATGAGACGGCACAAACAATTGCCCTAACCGTCTGGCCCACCATTTTGTCTGTCTTGATGGTTCTTGTGATCGGTTTTGGAACCAAGAGATTATTTGGCCCGATTGCCGCATGTTTTGCGATGCTTTGCACAGTTTTATGGCCCTTTACCTCTGATTTCTACTTTCTGGCTGGGGCGATTGACCATCATAATGTTCATATCCTAATGATCGTGCTGGTTACTTTCGCGGTCATCTGGCCTGATCAGCCGATGAAGTCGGGGCTTGTTGCAGGGGTAGGTGCTGCATTCGCGCTCGCCATTGGTCTTGAAACATTGCCTTATATTTTAGTGATCGGCGCGCTGTTGCTCACGCGGGCGCATTTGGGGATAACGCCGATTGCAGATCGATTGCTTGCCGTCTTTTGCCTAACACTTGCGGTGGTCAGCGTTGTTTTCTGGCTAGGTCAGACACCTTGGTCGCAGCTTTCCAATCCCGTGTGTGATCAGCTTGGTCTGCCGGTCCTTAGCCTGATCGCTGTTGCTAGCGTCGCAAGTGTAGTTCCAATCTTTGTATTTTCCGATAAGGCGCTGGGGCGGTTTGTCCTTAGTATTGTGCTGACGGCGCTGGGCTGTGCCTTGGCGTGGCCCCTGCTTGGGCTGTGCATCACGGGTCCCTACGGATCGCTTCCCGCAGAAGTCCAAGACATCATCCGCACGTTCATCAGCGAAGGCAAACCGGGTATTGTCTTTGCGCAGACCAATCTGTTGGATTACATCAGGATGATGGTGCCCGTAGTGGGCGCTGTCACAATGGCCAGCGTTTTCTGGCTGCAACTGGGCGCGACCCCTGACGCCGATCGCCGCCGCGATACGATCGTTCAACTTCTTATTCTGAGTGCTGTTGGCGTGCTTGCGTCATTCTCTCAGATCCGCTTGCTTTTGATGACTGCCGCTGCTGTCCCAGTCTTGGTTGGATTTGTGCTGTCCGTTCTTCTTGAAAAGTACTTGCGTGGGCGCACAGCCGTGGCGGCGCTAGGTCTTTTGGTGACAGGCATTGTCTTGCTGTCGCCTGTAATTCTAGAGGCGCCAATCAAGCAGCTATTGCCGTTTGAAACGCCGGCAAGAACAATGCAGGACAAAAAGTGCCGCAAAGATGCAGCCCTGATCGAACTGAATGCGCTTGCGCCTTCTGTCTTCCTTACCCCGATGAACTTGGGGCCTGCGTTGCTTTTTACTACACACCACAGCAGTATCTCGGGGCCATACCACCGTAGCCCCGCCGCATTTGCCAATGGCTACATCCCATTCAATTTACCGGAAGCCGAAATGCAGGCCTACGTTGCAGATACTAATGCGACGCACCTGCTGCTGTGTGCAGGGACGATCTACGGCGAGGGGTTTGTGCGCGACCTTGTTAATGGCGCAGAGGCCACATGGCTAAAGCCAGTGACCATTGAGGCCGGCGACCTGCTGGTCTTTGAATTCAACTAGGTGGAGCATCCCATATTGTGACCTACCTTTTGGGCGTCGATACTGGCGGGACCTATACTGACGCTGTGGTATTGGACGAGGCGGCAGATGCCGTGGTGGCTTCTGCCAAGGCGCTTACTTCGCGCCCCGACCTTGCCATTGGCGTTGGTGCGGCCATTGATGCGGCGTTGGCGGATGCGAATGTTGCTGCGGCCGATATCGCAATGGTTTCGCTTTCCACAACACTTGCCACGAACGCATTGGTCGAAGGGCAAGGCGGACGCATTGCGTTAGTCGCTATCGGTTTTGATGACGCAGATTTGGGCCGCGCAGGCCTGACCGAAGCATTGCGCGGAGATCCGGTTATCAGACTGGCGGGCGGGCATAATCATGCGGGAAACGAAGCGCGTGCGCTTGATATCCTTAAGTTAGAGACTGAACTGGCCAAGCTTGATGGTGGGATCACAGGCTTCGCAGTCGCGGCTTCTTTCGCCACACGCAATCCAGCACATGAAATCGCCGCGCGCGATTTGATCCGCGAAATTACGGGCAAACCCGTGAGTTGTTCACATGAACTCAGCCAGGCACTCGGCGGTCCGAAACGTGCTTTGACTGCTGTTCTGAATGCCCGGCTGATTGGTATGCTCGACCGTTTGATTACCGCTTGCGAAGGGCATCTGGCGACGATCGGGATCACGGCACGTCTGATGGTTGTACGCGGCGATGGTGCGTTGGTTTCGGCAAGCATCGCCCGCGAAAAGCCGATTGAAACGATCCTGAGCGGGCCTGCTGCCTCGATAGCGGGGGCCAGTTGGCTGACCGGTGAAACGGACGCGCTGGTCAGCGATATTGGCGGCACGACCACAGACATTTGCCTGCTTCGGGACGGTCGCCCAAAGATCGACCCCCAAGGGGCAAGGGTAGGCCCGTTTCGCACGATGGTCGAAGCCGTCGCGATGCGCACTTGGGGGCTTGGCGGTGATAGCGAAGTACACATGATTGAGGGCTTGGAAGGTAATCTGCGATTGGGTCCACGTCGGTTGATGCCGATTTCGTTGGCGGCCAAACATTTTCCGGAACTTGTTCACGCCACCTTGGACCGCGCCCTTTCGCAAGACATGCCCGCCACAGATGGGGGCCAATTTGTGATCCCGCTTTGGTCGGACATGCCGCAAGGTCTGGATGGGCGCGAACAGACCCTCGTTGATCGGCTGGCGGACGGGCCGTTACGGCTGGGTCATGCTGTGCAATCGCGTATGGAAAGCCCCGCTTTGGCGCGCTTGGTCGGGCGTGGTTTGGTGATTATGGCAGGTGTGACGCCGTCTGACGCGTCGCATGTTTTGGGATTGGTTGATGCGTGGGATGCGCTGGCTGCTGAAAAGGCAGTGACGCTTTTTGCACGGCGCAGAACGGGTGCTGGTAGCCGGGTCGCCGAAACCGCAGAGGTATTGGCGTCGCAAATCATTGACCAGCTAACCGCTCAAACGGTTGATTGCTTGCTGCAAGCAGGCTTTGCCGAAGACGATCTGGATTGGTCCGATCCGGCAGGTTTGGCGCAACATGCACTGACAAAAGCAAGCCTTGATCAGCATAGTGGCGTGATGCGGATGCAAATGTCGCTGGGGGTCCCTGTCATCGGATTGGGCGCCTCTGCGGCAACCTACTATGGCGCTGTCGGGACACGTCTTGGAACCCGCATGGTCTTGCCAGCCCACGGCGGCGTGGCCAATGCGATTGGTGCGGTTGTGGGGCAAGTGCGGATGCAAGCAACGGGTACTGTGACCAGTGCGGGTGAAGGTTCATTTGCCGTGCATTTTGTCGACGGTCCGCAGGTTTTTACAGACCGGGACACAGCACTTCTTGCGCTCGAAGCCGCATTGCAAGTTGAAGCTGAATCGGTAGTGCGGGCATCAGGGGTTGAAGAAATACGGCTGTCTGTGAGCCGCGATATTTCGGAAGCGCAGATCGAAAGCCGTACGATGTTCATTGAAGCAACGGTTAGGGTAGAGGCAAGCGGTCGCCCAAGGATTGCGCATCAAGGCTAGCGCCGAAGCCCGCCTTTGACACGGAGCGGTAGTTATTTTGACGTGCTTTTTTGCACATGGTGTGTAGTGTCTTGAAAGATTTACGCCGGACTCTTTGCTTAAAACGCAACGCTCTGGCCCGACGATATGGGAACAATTGAATGCAACAAATCACTGACATGCCGCCAGCAAAATTTGGACTCATCGGATTTATGCTGGGGGTCGCGAGCCTTGTTGCCATCGTTATCCAGCTTTCTTTATTTTTTGAGCCGCAGGAAAAAAGCGCTGGAACTGTCATTGGCGAGATCGCCGCAGACATAAAGCAATCAGCTGCGCGCGCTCTTTCGGGCGAACCGGCCCCTGAAACAACACCTCAGCCACCGGACTATTCACAAATGATCACGGCAGCGGCTCTTTGCGCGGCAGGTATCGCCGTCGTTCTTGGGGGTATCGGACTATACCGGAACGAGCCGCATCGCCTGCCATATCTGGCTATGGGTTTTGGTGTTTCGGCAATTGTTATGCAGTATGTATTCTGGCTTGCCGTACTGATTTGCGGCGTAGCTTTGATGATCAGTATAATCGGCAACCTTGATAGTATTGTGAGTTAGCGACCCACCAGCAACATTTGCCAAGAGGATGAAATTTTGCCCACCCAACAAGAGAAATATGATCATTTCAGGGCGCTGCATCAAGGCGGCGAGGCTTTCGTCATCCCTAATCCATGGGACGCAGGCTCTGCGCGTTTGCTGGCAAGTTTGGGGTTCGAAGCACTTGCGACTACGAGTGCAGGATTTGCCTATTCGAAAGGAAAGCGCGATTCTTATGCGGGTCTTGGTCGTGATGAAATTCTTGGGAATGCTGCCGAAATTGTTGCGGCAACCGATCTTCCTGTTTCTGCGGACCTTGAGGATGGATTTGGCGCGGCAGCCGAAATATGCGCCGAAACTATTCGCTTGGCGTGCGAGAAGGGGCTGGTTGGAGGATCGATAGAAGATGCGACAGGTGATCCGGATGCGCCAATTTTTGACATCGGGCAGTCAGTAGCGCGCATAAAGGCTGCGGCGGACGCTGCACGCGACAAGCCCTTTTTCCTGACGGCGCGGGCGGAAAACTATCTGTGGGGGCGACCCGATCTGGACGATACGATCAAGCGATTACAGGCTTTTTCAGAAGCCGGTGCAGATGTTCTATATGCCCCTGGTTTGCCCGACATCGCGGCAATCAAAGCCGTTTGCGCGGCCGTAGACAAGCCGGTCAACGTCGTTATGGGGCTGCAGGGGCAGACTTATTCGGTTGCTCAACTGTCGAACGCTGGTGTGCGCCGGATCAGCGTTGGCGGTTCATTTGCGCGGACTGCTCTTGGGGCCTTGATGCGTGCGGCGGAAGAAGTGAAGATGCATGGCACATTTACATATGCCGCTGACGCGATTCCCGATGCGCAGATCAGCCATTACATGGCGCAAGAGAAACTCGCCGACAGAGACTGAACACCTTGGCCGCATTTGTGTCAAAGTGCGCCTGCGCTCTCACATTCCCGTCAGGCCGATTGCGCCAACCCGTCGCATGGGCCACAACGTGCGAAACATTGGGCCAAATCACATGCTCGACCGCTATGCACGCCGCTTGATTGATCCGCCTCTGAACCAAATCGGTGCAGGGCTCGCGGTGCGTGGGTACACGGCAAACGGTGTGACGTTGATCGGATTGGCATTAGGGTTGTTTGCAGCATTTCTGATTGAGATTGGTGCGCCTGTGCTTGCTCTGATACCGCTGTTGGCCAGCCGGATTGCTGATGGATTGGACGGTGCCGTTGCCCGCGCTACCCAAAAGACCGACTTTGGCGGGTATCTTGATATTGCGGCGGA
>Ga0208544_10002125_pt1 | contig 13181 bp, 9 predicted proteins | sample DEB08_DNA_9_FD_184526 | JGI IMG/M metagenome (GOLD analysis project Ga0208544, IMG submission 184526) | Aqueous microbial communities from the Delaware River and Bay under freshwater to marine salinity gradient to study organic matter... | ecosystem: Environmental > Aquatic > Marine > Coastal ...
TTGTCGGAGCGGCGGTTTGTGGCGCGACTCGCGGTGCCGGCACTGGGCGCACAGGTTTTGGAATAACTTGCCCTGCTGTACCAAGCTCTGCGCCGGGAATAGCGCCGGTCATCGGTTGGCGAGGTGCAGGTGCCACCTCGGGTTCTGCTACTGCTCCGATGCGAGCAAGGACCGACCGTATCGCGGCTCTGGTACCGCCTGAGTCATTATGGTGGACACGTTCCCCCGGGCTCACTGCCTGCAACGCCCGGCCCTTTAGCGTCGTATTGGGGTGCATATCTTTGTTGATGGCGGCAAGCAGCTGCGTATCGGCATCCCGGGTAATTGTCGGGGCGCTATCAGGGCGCGCGCGTATGTCTCCGACTTCGGCGTCCAACTGCTCTGATATCTCACGTAGGGTCGGGGAGCCGTAATAGTTATTTATGTCCGAGTCGGAGGTTTTTACAAACCAGCCCGATGGTGTGATCCCAAAAAACGGGTACCACTTACCTGCTTGGACTCCGTCTTTTCCACCGGCCCCAGTGCTCTGGTAAAATGGCATGTTGACGCCATTTATCGGCTTTATCACAATGGCCCGCGGCGGGACCGAAGTGCCAAGTCCGCGTTCTGTAAATGAAGATACATCGTAGAAAACGACGGGTGCAGAGGTGCCGTCTGGCAGCGGGATACCAACAGCATCCGCAAGTACCGCAGGCTCTGCCTCGAGTGCCGCCATGTCGGCTTTTGCCGCTGGGGTTACGTCTGGTTTAGGCTTTGATGCAATAAACTCGAATCTCTTAGTCTGCGGGTTACGACGAGCCTTGCCGTCCTGAACCAGTCGATTCCAGAGTTTTTTACCCGGCGCTTGCAGTAGCTCGCTGGATTGTAACGTGATCCCCCGGGATGCAAGGTCTTCCCCAAGGGCGATATACGCCTCGCGCCCAATACCTGCGCGGGTTTTATTCCGATCCCGTTGAACCATGCCCACCTCGGCGCGATCACCATCGACACTCAACGCAAAGTTCTTGAATGGCGCAGGTTTTTCGTTGTCGGTTACGGTTATCGAACCAATACCGTTGGCGATCGCCTCATCCACACCACTTACTTGGACGTCGTCAGGCGTAGCAAATAGATCACCTTGTGCAAATAGATCACCTTGTGCAGTTGGAGACGTTTTTGGCTTGGCTGCTGGCGTTGGCTTGGTTGCTGGCGTTGGCTTGTCTGCTGGCGTTGGCCAAGCTGCATCATGCTCGTCCGGGCTGAGGGATGCCTCGGGCGCAGGTTCGCCCTGCGCAGCGGCCATTTCTAACGCGTCGCTTTCAGATAGAATATCTTCGCGCTTCTGCACGGGTGGGGTACGCAAAGTGTCGATGAACCGCCGGGTGTTCTGTGCGATCTCTTGCAGTTCGGGCCGCCCATCGGCAATGGCAGCTTCGGTGAACGATTCCAATTGATCGGCCGCTTCGTCCCGAGAAAGCGCGTTGTTCTTGAAAACGCGGTAGGTTCTGGCCGAGGACGGAATACCAAGTGCATCAAGTGTGCGGGTTGTGATCGGTTGATTTGGATCCAAAACGCTCTGAATATCAGGTGCCGTCGCAGCTGCTTCTGCCTCAGCTTCTGCTTCCGTTTCTGCTTCTGCTTCTGCTTCCGTTTCAGGGGCGGGTACGATTGTGGTCTCGGGGCGCTGACCAATCGGATCATCGTCAAACTTCTCACCCGTGTCCGGGGTCACAGCAGGGGGCAGCGTTTCTTCTTTTGGTGCCCGGTCCAAAACTCCAGAAACTCCGCCGAACACACCGCCCAAGGTACCGCCGGCAACGCCAGCATCGAGGTATTCTTTGTAAGCGTCGGGGGAATCAAGATCGAGCCCGGCCTGTTTGCGTTCAAGAACCTGCTGTCCCACCTCTGTGGCAGCCTCTGCTGGGATATTTTTCAGCAGGGATGCAATCACACCCTTCGAAGCACCACCGACTAGGAGCAGGTTGGACGCCGCTTCGAGAGCCGTTTGCCCAACGGCGGTGAGAGCCGCGCGGGATGTGTCAACGTCTGGTAGTTCACCCGCTGCGACCTGACCCTCTTGCCGCTGGATGTTCGATCCAAACAGTTGTGGGTAAGACGCAGCGACGGTGCCAATGGCAGTGGCAACTGGAAGTGAGGCACCAGCAAGAGCAGCGGCACCAGTGCCAGCAAGGGTAGCACCGATGAGGGGGAGTTGTTCCCCTATGAGTTCACCAGCGTATGTAAACCCAGAAGACAAACCTCGAACTTTTCGGAAGTCTGCGGACTCCATCAAAGAAGGATCTGTTGCCAATATGGCACGCTGCCGTTTCGCAGCTGCGTCTTCCAAGTAATCACCGATGCCTTCTAGGCCGGCATATTCGGCAGCGGTCCCCAAAGTTGATTGGAACTGAGGAATGCCACGTTTCAAACCCCGACCGATAGCAGTTCCCGCTTCGGGGTCATACTCTTTGGTCAAACCTGTCCGCTGTTCAAAGTCCTGCTTGTACGCGAGTTCGTCACGCTGCAGGATACCCTGCATGCGTTGCATCTCGGTGGGCGAAGGCTCGTCTCCGGAAATGGTAAACTTGTAGTTTTTACCGCTGAGAAATCCGGGAATGTTATATTCGCCCATGAGAACCTCTAAATGTTAATCAGCCACATTGTACGCGCTTTCTCCTGAGCCCGCAACATCAGGGGTTCCCATTGGGTTTAGTCCAACACCCATGCGAGTGATTGCGCTCCGTCGACCAACAAGCTCCCCGAGCTTCTCTTGCTGGCGATTGCGATCTATGACAAGTTTTTCAGGCGGGGATCTTCCCCAAGTTGACGAGTTATTGATATCAGCCTCTAGCTGTGCCAACTTATCCTCCGCGCGGAGGATATCAGGCTCAAGTGCCGTCAGCGCACGAACAATGTTTGCGGATAAGCCGGGTTTGGGTGCCTTGCCACCGCCGCCACCGCGTGCCGCCAATGCACCCCGTTTAAGTGCCATTTGGTCGGCCATTGCCTTGCGTTCTAAGAAGTCTTGGCGAGCTTTACCAAGAGCATCGAGCCCGACAGTTGTTGCCTGACCAAGAGCTTGGCCGAATGTGGGCGCTTGCGACGAAGCAAGTGCCGCACCAAAGCGTGCCAAAGCCAACCACTTGTCCTGTTGCAACATGCGATCTTCAGAGCTTTGTGGTGGTGGAACCGAAATTCCGCCGACCGACGCTCCGCCACCGCCCGGTGCCCTTTGTATTACCGCAGGTGCAGTGTCAGTCAAAGCAGGTGCAGTGTCAGTCAAAGCAGGTGCAGTGTCAGTCAAAGTAGGTGCAGTGTCAGTCAAAGTAGGTGGTAAGAGTTCTCCCGGTGTCATATCTCCGAGATTTTGTGGTTGGGGTTGCGCGGCGTTCGCCCCAAAATAACCCTCATTGGCCAACATAACTGCATCACCTTGCCAGTCCCCAGCTTGATCCAAGTATTGTTGACCTATCTCTGGAAGACCCAAAACCGAGGCTCCTATACCGGCCGCGGCGGAACCCCCTGCCATTACGGACTGGGGAATTGAGAGGGCTGGACCCAAAACATATTTGTCGGCCAAGGCGGGAACTATTTCTCTAAACGGACCTCCAAGTCTGGATATCTTTTGAGCCGTGGTTTCACCCTCAACAGCGCCGGGATCCGGTTGGAAGTAAGGGTCGTAGTAAACGGCTGGAGTTTCACTCGGCACGTTCTGGACCGCTTCTCTAGGCGGACCGATTAGAGATTGCCGTATTCCGACCATGTCCAACTTAGTGGCATCCATGGTTTGGGGCTGGTAGCTGCGATCAACTTCAACCATCGGCACGTTCTGGACCGCGTCTGGTGTCAGCGATGCAATCAAAGATTCAGCAGGGGTCGCCATGGACGACACGCGAGGACCGCGGTTGGCACCGATCTCCTGTGCCCGCTCGACTTCACGCATACGTGCAATGTCCATTCCGGCGAGACCAAGGGCTGCCGGATCTGCATATTCGGGTCGTGGGGTATAATCGGATGAGCCGCCGCCCCGTTGTCCCATTTCAAGACGTTGTGGAACAGTCAGGTCGGACCCTCCAACATCGAGAAGCACGCCAGACATCGGACCCTCTATCATTTGATCCATTGCATAGGGGCCCGGGCGTGGCATATTACCGTCAGCTTTTAGACCGGTTAGTTTTTCCGGATAGACATTGCCATAATCCAGCTGATCCGTGAAGCTTTGGATCGACGGTGACGTCTCGCCGCTTGGTGATGTCAGTCCCGATCGCATCGTGTCTATACCAAGAGACTCTTCCAAATAACGCTGGTTCAAGTCTTCCTGTGTCGGCATGGTCACAGAATATCCGGACGGATCCATTTCCAACATACGGTTACGTTCAATTCGACGTGCATGCTGTTCGCGAGCTTTCGGATCAACGCTTTTCAAATACTCGTCAGTTGTCATACCAAGACGATCCGCCATCAATTGCACAGCGGGATCAACCTGAGATTTGTAATCCTTCAAATCGCGGCTTATGCCGGCGAGACCGCCCTCTTGCATTGCTTGGACCGGTGCAGCGCCTGTTTGTGGCATTGCGCCAGCTTGAGGCGTCAACGCCCCTGTGTTCTGAGTCACATCGCTTTGTGGAGCCAGACTGCGAGCCATGTCCGCAATCCCGCCCTGTGGAACACCAGACGCGTTGACTGCATCTTGGGCAACCGTTGTGGTCGGAGAGCCTTTTTCGAGAGCCGCCGCATTCTCCATGCGGGTTCGACGTTGGAGCTCCGTCATCACCAGAAACGGAGGAGCGTTCCCCGACGGGGACTGCATCTCATTGACGAGCTGCTGCTTCGACAAGTCTTTGAGCTGCTCCTGCAGCTGGAATAGGTTCATCATCCCTGCAACCCTTTGTAAGCACCGATGGCCTGAATGCCCGTGCCAATGATCTCACGTCCAGCATTGGCTGGCGCATATGTGGTTTGAGTCTGAGAGAGTTCCGTGGGAACCCCCTGCAAGATTGCTGACATACCCTGAAGCTGTTGCTGTGGGAACGCCTGTTGACGCAAGAAGTCCTGATAGGCCATGTCCATTGCAGCCTGTCGTCGAGCCTCGTCCGTTTGACCGAGAGCTTCGAGCATTTGTGCACCTTGTACATCGGCTGCTCGTTCAGTCTCACCCAATCCGGCCATCTGCATAGCCTGCTCGCTACCAAACCCGAGAGCCTGCAACTGCTCTTGTGTGGCGCGGGCTTGTTCGGCGGCTTGAGATTCCTGTACGCGTGCACCTTCACCGATACCGAGTTCTTGGGCCCGGGCGCGTTCAGCCAGTTGGGCCTCTTCGCGTGCCATCTGAGCCGCGCGATCTTGACCAAACATTGACTGTGCGTCCTGATAGGCACCCTGCATCCCGGTGGCGTATATGTCACCCATCTCACGTTGCAGTGCTTCTTCAGCAAGGGCTTGTTGAACGGCAGATCGTGATCCGCCAAATGCCCCAGCTTGTACCGCTTGTGTGTCGCGCGCACCCTGTCCAATGTCAAACTGTCGACGAGCTTCCTGCGTCTGCCGGTTCAAGACATTCTGGATATACGGTGACATGTATTGCTGCGCAGCTTGTGGTGTGAACATCTCAGCGGAGCCGAGCTGCCCCTGAGTGGTGTCTCCCGCTGTGAATTGATAAGGCTGTGCACCCGCTGCGATCTGTTGCGCTGCGCCGATGTTACCACGAGTCACATCCATGGCTTGACCAAGGCCTGCAATTCCAGATTCAGCTACGCCGCGCGCCATCTCTGCAGATCGCATTTGGTCTGTACCCGGCCCCGCGATGCGCTGGCCTTGGTACAGAGGTGCTTGTACGCTGGGATCGTAAATTGCCGAAGCGTCCGAAAGGAGCTGACCGTAGTACGGCTCTGACTGTCCAGTGATGCGAGTGCTGGTGACCGTTTGATCGGTCGGTGCGCTTCCCTTACCCATGGTCTATATCCATCCTGTATGCAATGTAATCGGGTCTCCACCCGAATCTACGGAGCCAACGGCCCCAAGCTTTGCGACCATAGCCTTCGAGATGAGTGCAGTCGTTTTGTTTTGCGTAACGCAACAAAGTTTCATGTGCTTGCGGTAACCACTCGCGCATTCGCGAACCACCGATCCAGTCCATTGCGAGAGCTCTGCATTGGGGGTATCTGACAATCCGTGTCGTTATTGCAGCGACCGGGGTCATGTTATCGGCGGCTATCCATAGCAAGAGGGCTCCGGAATCTAAACTATCTTTGATGTCAGATGGGTCAAATTTCCCATCTGCCGTAGCGATGGCCGACGCTAAAAGAGTTTTAGCCTCGGGCCAAACCAGACCTACATGTTCTGGGGGCACAGCACCAAAGGTTAGTCCATTGCTCATACCGGCATCATGCCCCCAGCTGCGACAGCTTTGGGTTGTTCCATTTTACCCGTGCGGGCTTCTCGAACACGACCCATCATGCGATCCAGCTCTGCAGCGCCTGCGTCTGTGGAGCCATTGCCGAGACCGCTCACAACGTCAGCGGGGATGACGAACTCACCATCGCTGAGTAGAACATCGGAACTACCGTCGTCCATTCTTGCGGGGATCATGTCAGACATGCCATCGCCGGGCCCACGAACTGCGCCAGCGTCGCCCTGTGGCGCGCGACCAGATTGTACATCGTCGACCAACTTGCGTAGCGCTTCTTCCCCGTAGGTTTGCACGAAGGCTGCGAGAATCGGAGCAGCCTGCTCTTCAGGTATCCGACCTTGGACCGCAGCAATGGTGCCCTCGACGATCGCTTTCTCATTCATGGGCGGTACCGCTTGTGGTGCTGCTGCAGCCGCAATGTCTGCCAGACCGCCACCTTGCATCGCAATCGGAGACTGACCGGTTGGGCTAAACTCAACCATACCACCCTCTGCCATTTTGCGTGGGCCAAAATACCCAAACTCTGGGCTCACACCGGGATTGTATCCGACCGGCGGCGCATATTGGGATCGCGTCTTCGGGTCGTACCGCGCGGTGTATTGTTTAAGCGGTTCTTCTTCGAACCCCTTGGGTTGATCCATCATAGCAGCGCCGAGGGCTGTCCCAAGACCGGCACCGCTCAGAACACCTTTGTTCAAACCTTGCTTGAATAGTTCACGCATTGGCACCTGACCGGCAGCTGATCCAATCTGACCGAGACCGCCTGACATGATACCTGAAGTGAGGGCTGGTTGTGACACTGCTGTCATACCGCTCGGCATGTTTTTTAGGATGTCGCCAATACCGCCAATACCACCTGCGCCAGCCGCACCGGCCGCACCGGCCGCGTTTTGACCCAATAGACCGGGCGCTGCACCAGCTGCCCCACCAGTGAGAGACCCTGCGATACCGCCGGTCAATCCGGATATGAGTCCGGTTTTGATACCTTCCCCGATATCACCAGTCTGGATAGCGCTACCCAAACCCGAACCCAGAGCACCGGCGATGAGTGGGCTCATTGCCCCAAGGGCACCCGCGCCGGCCGCGCCGGAGCCGAGAAGTCCGAGAATTAGAGGCAATACCATGGTTATATCCTTTGTCGAATTTCCCGCATTATAACACGGGTGTGTTGTGTTGTAACCCCGTAGGTTATAGTTGCAGCTGTGCCACGTTTACTAGAACCGACGGTGCGTCTGGTGCAAAGCTGAGACCTGTGATTGCGTCAAGACTCATGGCTATGTCAGTGCTCGCCCACCGCAATTCAACATAATCCGAAGCTTCGAGAGATAGGTGATACGACACGGCGACAGGGCGCGTGTCCCCGTTTGCACTGATTGTGTACGCACGTGTCGTATCGGCGACATCTGTCCCGTTCTTGGCAATCCAGAAATAGACTGTCTTCGATGATGAGTTCGTTGTCACGATCTGGTATGAGACGTCGACCTGATAAAAACCCGACTCCGCGAACACAATACGTGACGCTGGGGTACCGATTGATACCCCGTTTGCGGACAGTGTGTTCTGCAGGATCACATCGGTGGCAGTGTTTGTTGTGCCGATCGGTTGATCTGTCATGGAGTCAAACGATCCATATGCCAACCCGATCGGTATTGTTGGTCGAACCATTATTTCGCCGTCCGTGGCGCTTACAACAAGAACTGCCGCCACAACGATAACAGCGTCGGGTGCAGTTGGTCGCACTTTGGTGAATGCCCCACTGTTGTCGGGGGAGGCGTATAGAATGTCACCGGACACCCAAGTTTCACCAACCGGAGTTCCGCTAGTATCGAGTTCTCGCACCTTGCCGTAGATTGTCACCGGGCCGGTGTCACCATCCAACATTTCGAATGTTGTCACACCAACAAAATACAACTCGGGGACCGACCCATCTGCCAGATATGGGGCAACCTTAATCTCACCATCGACACCTGAGAAACCAACAACGGTGCCGTTTGGTATTGTCGAACCCGTGACGTTTGTCGCACGCATGTAAGTCTCGAAGCCGATCTGCTGTGTGACACCGTTCAGGTGTGTCAGATCGAGCGTGTCCGCCGTGCTGTTATATGACAGCTGTCCGGTATCCACGTTTCCAGTTGAGGTCGTCAAGGTTAGAGACGTTGCCCGCTCCGGACCCGGTACGCGCGATTGTTGCGCAAACAGTGAGAAGGCTCGCGTCACTTCTGCAAAATACGACTGCGAATAAGCGGCAGGGGCGACCGGGAAGAATGGTATGTTTTGGCTTCTTGCCATTGTTTACCGCCTTCCATCCGTGCGGATATCAAGACGTGGTACACCCAGTCTCCATGCAGTCTCTGTCTGACTCGATTCAACACGTAGCGCCATTGCGCGGCCTCGGATACGCACAAACGTCTGAGTCGTGAACTGCTCGATCGGAACAGTTGTTGACCGCACTGTGCTCGTGGCGTCATCCCCGAATAGCTCGCCGCCCGGGAAATTCTTGGCTTTCAGAGTGAATGTTGCAAGCGGTGTACCAGTGGACTTTCTGAACGTGATGTCGGGCAGCAGGCGGCTGGCGAACATGAACTGATCACCCTCGGCGATGTCGACAGCACTGGATTCGATAAAGGCGCTGAGCGCCACAGGTGGGTTCACACTACCGTCATTCAATCCAAACTCGTGATAGAATATGCAGCCCGATGGGCAGGTTGCCAGCGGATACTGCTGTGAGCCTCTATCAACCCACGCCGTGCGAGCCATGGTGCCATAATACCATATGTTCTGGGCGTAATTGTAGACGACGTATCTGTCATTCTCAGAGCTCGCAGCAGAGGGGTAGAACCACCAAATCTCTGAGAATGCTCCGTTGTGGCCGGCGGCCACCTTCTCAATCTGGGAGAAGTTTATGTCAGAAAAAACGTAGTCTTTCACGCGGCAGTCCATCTGCTGAACTTGCCCGGCGTAAGCATAGAACTCACCCTTGCCCATCCAGAAAACATTGTCCCCTGCCGCGACCGCGGCGTTTGGGCCCGCCACGGAAATGTTGGTGGACACCTCACTTAGACCGAATGTGAACGGCGCGCCGACGAATTGGATCGTATGCGCCGAGATGTCGGTTAGTACCAAAATTTGCTGCTTGGTCTGCACCGCAGTGACGATACCGTTGCCAGTACCAATGCGCAATTCCCCGGCAGTTGTTGTCTCGCGAGAGCGCCAATCCAATATGTTCTCTTGGTCAGAGAAGCGGATCAGAAGGGGATCCTGCACCCCTGTGTCAAACTCTGGGTCACAACCAAATGCGATGGTGTGACGATCCTGTTCTGACACGAGGACGCGCCGGGCTATCGTTGGTGCGGCAAGGGATCCAGAGAGATCTGCGATATTTACAGCGCGCTCAGAGGTTCCGAGGGTTGCGTCCCAATAATATACAGCGCTGTCGCGTGCACAGAAGATCAGATCTTCACCGAAGTTATCCTGCGACCAGATGCGGAGCTGCCCTGTGGAGACGGACGTTGTTGAGCTTGAGTTCCATGTTCCGCGCGACCACGGACCCGTGCCCCACCCCGTGCCAAATTGCACTGTGTCGAGGCCCGGGTTAATCTGGTAAGCTGCCACTGTCAGCGCGCCACCATCCCCCGTGTCGGAAGATGTTGCCACTACGGAGACTTCAATCTCATAGCTGTTTGTGTCGATGATGCGAGTGATTGAATGTTCACCATTTAGCACCGAGGCGATGATGTTTCCACCAAGGCTCGCAGCGGCAGAGAAGGTGACGAACGCGCCCAATGTGGCACCGTGTAGGGTATTGCTCACAGTGATTGTGCTGGACCCCGTGGTTGCTGAGAATGTTGCAGAGCCGGCCGATGTCGTTAAGCGTATCGGTGTGATGTCCAGAGGTTGACCACCCTCAACGATGTAGTATTTGAGGTTCGTCCCAAGACTCAGCAGCTGTTGTCCAGACAAACTCACCCAAGGGTGGATCGATCTAGCAGTGCCGGCAAAGGTTTGATTGTTGAACTGCGACCAACCGCCGATGGTTTCCGGGAAAGAATCTCGGAATCGGATCTTGTCACCATCGATCCAGCCACCTTCGTTCGCGAAAGGCGTTATTTCGCGGTTGATACCGGGTTTGAATCTCAGTGGGGTCAAAGTCATGTGCTGCTCCAGCTCAATCGGTCACGGTGCAACAGGCCAATCAGCGTAACTCAGCCCAAAACGTACCGTTCCAGTTTGTAAGCCTGTAATAATGATTATGTGGAACAACCGCCATTGCGCTCATACCTGTGTTCGGGTGAAGGTTTCCAACAGTTATCCAATTTACGTTGTCTGTGGAAACGTCTAGATCACCGAATGACCCCGCTCCAGTGTTGCCGACTGCTACCGTGATTGGCTTTCCTGTGGTGTTTTGATACGAGGTGGCCGCAGACCTTGAGCCTGTCAAATCCTGCCAAGTTTGCCCAACACCGATTTGCTGCTCACTTGCATTGAACGCCTGCGCCAACCGCTGCCCAGATACCTGCCCGAAAACCGTTGAAGTATCGTCCTCGACCTCAATCTGCGTTAGCTCATTGTCGGTCGCCTTTCCGTCAATCTGCACCTGAATCGAACCTGTTACGCCGTCAATGTAATTGATTTCTGTCGTTGTGGCTGTCACCCCATCCAGCAGGTTCAATTCGGCAGTTGAAGCAGTGATGCCGTCAAGCGTTGCGAGTTCGTCAGATGTCACTGGGCTGACAGATACTTTCCCGCTGCCGTCAGAGATCAGAGCTCGGGATGCCGTGAGGTCATCTGATACAATCGTTGTGGCAGCGCCTGTTATCGTGCCCTGCTTGGCATCGATCTGACCTTGGATCAGAGACGTGACACCGTAAACGTAATTCAATTCATCAGTGGGGACAGTTAGACCGTCTAGGATGTTCAGCTCTGAAGTTGAAGCCGTTACCCCATCAAGAATGTTGATCTCATCAGCGGTTGCAGTAATTCCCGCAGCGGTCAATGTTGGAATAAATGTGGCGGTCAGGTCGGCAACCGCAGACCCAGTGCCGGCACCATTCGCGTACACGATGGCTCCAGCGCCCGCAGGGATCGTTGCGTTCCCACCAGACCCTTGGGTAATAATCACATCCTGATCGGTGGTGTTACGAACCAGATAAATCTTTTCGGCATCGTTCGGCAAAATTGTCACAGTGTTGGCACCTGATGGCGATCCACCAAAAACAATAAGACCGTACTGACCGTCCGACGTGGTTCCGTTCGTTGTCGTGAGGGTGTGGGTGGTCCCGCTCAACGATATGAATCCAACACCGTTGGTAAGCCTGTCGACAATCTGCATATTCAGATTGACAACGTCGCCCCATACGCCATCTTTTTCGCCGTCTGCGGGGAGCTCGATTCCACCATTGGATGTGAATGTACTTGGCATTGATTGTCCTTACGCTGCGACGGGAGTCCACATGGTCCCGGGACTCGGGGTAATATCACTCCAGTTTGTTGTATCAGACGGCGACACGTCCGTCCATATGTTGCCGGGATTAGGCTTGGTCGGACCCCACATGATGGCCTGAGCCGTGCGGCCTGTGGCCGAGACACCGAATATCGCTACGCCAGTATCTGCAACTGCGCCAGATTGTCCCACGGCACCCGCTGCCGCTACGCCGGTAACAAGCACTCGTTGGCTAAGGTCTACGGTCGCGCTACCTACGGCACCGACTGCGCTTACGCCCTCAGAAATCAGATTGGCAGTGCCGACAATCGTGGTGGAACCCACTCCACCTGCCGCAGTCACTCCCGTAACAAGCACTCCGGCGATCGCCTCCACTTGGCCCACTGTACCGGAACCTACGATTCCCGCGGTCGATGTCGTAGTATCTACTACTACGCCAAGTGCACCAACGACACCGTTGGTTGCTACCCCAACCAAGACCGTAATGCTGTCTGGTGTGATGGCTATCACCTGCCCCACGGAAGCCGCGCCGTCCACCCCTGTAAGGGGCACGATAACATCTGGAATAAGCACCTCGGCCTGACCAGAGGCGGCAATCGCGGCTACTCCGACGGCACTTACTACGGCATCTGGCGTGTCCACGCCAACCAACCCGAGGCTGGCGGTGGCCAACAGGCCTGTCGGGAACACAAGGATGTTTGGTGAAAAGGCTGATACTTGGCCCACCGCGGTGGTGGCGTCAGTTCCTCCAAGGATTACCGTGACGTCCGGGGACGCCACAACCCCATCATCACTTAGTGGAGCGGAGGCGAGAGGGGAAAATCCCAGCATGTCTTACTCCGGTTTAGCTGGCCAATCTACCGAGAACGGGAAGCCTTCTTGTGCGGTTACATCACGAAGCGATTGGCGATACGATGACCACTCAGGCGTCATGGTGTTGTCGCTTAGGGCTACCCAGTCGGTCTGAGACAAAAGGTTGTCGCGTTGGTTACGGATATTACGACCTGCGTCCTCTGCTGACAGATTGCTCACTGCCCAACCTTGGGTCCATGCGCCATTGCTTTGTGTAAGTGCAGCAGGGGTTAGCGTCTGCGTCATGTAGTCAACCGTTGGCTGGTCTTGCACGGTGTAGGGGTAAACATCCCAGTCTGCCAGAAGCGCATCGCTGGGGGACTTCGGAAAAGACGTATTCGGATTGTCACGACGTAGTTGCCCGATTGAATATGTCTCAGGCTGGCCGTTTGTGATCTTCAAGTGTGGCATTTATATTTTCCCTTACGGTTCCCAAGATGCAATGGCTTTATTCCCGCCATCGCTTATTCCTGAGAAGTTAAATGTCGTAGGCGCTGCCGT
>Ga0208544_10002126_pt1 | contig 13178 bp, 9 predicted proteins | sample DEB08_DNA_9_FD_184526 | JGI IMG/M metagenome (GOLD analysis project Ga0208544, IMG submission 184526) | Aqueous microbial communities from the Delaware River and Bay under freshwater to marine salinity gradient to study organic matter... | ecosystem: Environmental > Aquatic > Marine > Coastal ...
AGCGCGGGGATCTCGGCCGCGTCATAGCCCTCTTCCTCGTAGATTGCGTAGAGCAGGTCAAAGGCATAGGTCAGCATGTGCCCCGACCCGGCGGCGGGATCGCAGATGCGGATGTCTTCGGGGCGGGAGATGCGCAGGAAATCCGTCTCGGGCTCTTCCGGCGCGATGTAGTAGTCCATCCGCTCGGCCAGTCGGCTTTGGGGGCGGTTCAGCAGCCAAAGCCGCCCCAGCGAGTTCTCGACCAGATAGCGGACGATCCAGTGCGGGGTGAAGAGCTGCGTCGCGGCGGGGATGTTCTCGGCCGTGATCTTCTGGTTCTTCTTGAGGCCCGCGAAGACCTGATCCTTCTTCTCCGAGATGTAGAACTGGTAGAGCCAGCCGATGATCTCGACATCCTGACAGGCGTCCTCGGTCATGACCTTGCGGAGTTCGGCGAGGATGGAGGATTGCGAGAGCAGATCCTCGGGCATCAGCAGTTCGGTGTAGTCGTCGATTTCTTCAAACAGGAAAGGCATCGACCCGTGCCACTGGTTGCACGCATGGACCAGAAGCTGCCGGTAAGCTTCGGCCTGCGGGTCGGAGGACGGGGTGCGGCCATCGAGCAGCGCCGCCACTTCCACAGGGGCACCCTCAGGCAGGTTGCCCGCCATGGCTTCCGCCAAAACCTCAGGCCGGGTCTGCCCTTCGGCAGGAGACACGATGCCGACAGCGGTATAACTATTGGCATCCATAAAGCGCAGCGCGGTAAAGCGGTTGAACCAGGTATAGGCGACCTGTTCGATGACTTGGCTTTTGCCATCGCGGGCAATCGCCTGATCCAGATCCTTCATCGCCTGTGGATGTTGGCGGCGCGCAGCACTGCCGTCGACCAGCACCAGATCAAGCTTTGAGGTCACCTGGTCAATCAACAGGTTGCGGGCCGCCTGGGCGAACTTCTTCAGCGCGTTGGTATCCATCAGACAATCACCTTCTTGCCCGCGCGGAGTTCCACCAGCAGGGTTTTCTTGAGCTCTTCGAGATAACGGTCCAGATCGGCCTCATCGGCAATATAGGGCTGGCTGTAGCCATTCCTGATCTCGGATGCGTTCACATAGCTGACAGGGGCCTGAACGGGCACCTGCTGTGTCTCTCCAAGGCCGGGCCCGCGATCATCCGCCACGGGAGCAACTGGCCGTGCCAGGGCCGCAATTTCCGACAACATCTCCGGCATCAGGCTGCGTCGCACACCATTGGCCCGATCCCGCAACACGGCAATACCACTGACCTGGGCCAGGCCATCCGCGTGACGATCGATCCGAGCCTGGATCTTCGTCTGATCCTCGGGCGAAAGCCCCTGGAATTCATCTGTGCCGACAATCTTCTGGCGCACGTCATCAATGGCCTCCGAGACGGATTTGCGCTCATCTAGAACCTTCAAGTCGACTTTTTCCTTGAGGGACAGCAGATCGGATTTCAGGTCCTGGATCGCGGTGCCCTTGAAACAGGCCGGATCGTCAAGAACCGCGCGGATCCGGACAGAGGCGTCGGGGTCGATATAGGCAAGGTTGGCATCCTGGCTTGTCAGGAAGGCCCGTGCTTCATCATAGATCGTGCGCTGATGACCCGCCATGAAGCTGCGGATCTTGTCCAATACGTCTTCTTTCGCGTCAAGCAACATATCCTCCTGCTTTGCAGGTTCGGTCATGTACCAGCCCGGCTGTTTGTCCAACATGGCCGCAACCGTGTCCCGCAAGGGCACCAGCGCTTCCATGAACGGATATTGCGTCCGCTGACCAAGAAGGCGGTCCAGGTCCCGGTCCAAATCACGGATCGCCGCAGCCCATTCGGTGCCAAGGCTGCGGGCATCGGTGCCACCCGCAGGGGTGCCGAAGAGCTCGCGGTAAAGATCCTTGGCTGCGCGTTGCTGCCCGGCGGTGTATTCCGTCTGCGGCGTCAACAGGATGTTGCCCAAAACATGCGCGTTCCGCAGGGCTTTGGCCAGTTCATCGCCTTCAAGAACCGTGCTGTCAGACCGGGCTTCCAGCTTACCCTTAGCCGTTAGCCCTGCCGCAATGCACAGCGTGGCCACGGACGGCCAACCATACGGTTTTGTGCCAAAGCGATCGACCAAGGTCTTTACCGAGGCACTGACGCCAATCCGGGCCTGCGCCTGGACGTAGTTCAGGATTTCCTGTTCAGGCTCACTCATGCCTCCGGCATCATCACCGCCAAAAAGCCCGCCCTTGGCACTGGCGGCCTTGCCTATCTCAGCTTCGGTATATGTCACACCGCGCAACATGGGCAGGTTGACGTAAACCTTGTCGATCAGGATCTGGAAGCCTTTCAGGACCCGCTCCTGCGCATCCTCACCGCCAATCTCAAGCTCATCGCCGCGCACAAACATTCGTGCCTCGCCCATCAGGATGCGGAGGCGCATCTCAAGATCTTTGGCCCGGCGTCCGTTCTGCTCGCCTTTTTCGGAAACGATCCGGTCCTTCCCAGGCTGGCCGGTGCCGGAGCGGGCTTGACGGATGTACTTGTCCGTCTGTTTGAACAGCCTCAGATCGCGAATAAAGCGGACATCGGGGGCCAAGACCACAATCAGCTCTTCGCGGGTCATGCTGCGCATCCGCATAGTCTCGGGCGAGGCAGCTTCGTCGTTGAAAGGCGTGATGGTATTGATCGCCAGCTCGTATTCCCGGCCTAAAAGGTGATCATCAAGCTTGCGGCTGAAGGCATATTCGTGGCCCGTCGCCAGATGCTTGATCTTGCGATGCTTAAGGATGGTATCAAAGACGAGGGTTTCCAGCTCCTTGCTCAGCTCGGAGGGATCAATGTCCTGCGCCTTGATCTCGGCTTCCACATCCTTTTCTTCATCGGTCAGGAACTCGAAGGTCTCGCCGTTGCGCTGGATCATCGTATTGCGCTCCAGCACAGACAGCGCTTCTTCGATCTTGCGCCTTTGCTTGGTTTGATCCGCTGTAAAATCGGGCAGCAGCAAGATCGCGATATTGCGCACCGTAGGCTTGAAGCCTTTGACGTATTTGACCAGGAACAGTGACTTCAGGACCCGGACGGCAAAAGGATCATCCAGATTGCGCTCGGCAATCTGGATCGATTGCTGGACCGAGGATTTGAGCGCGGTGCGAATACCCTCAAACATCAGATCGAACGTCGCCAACCCGCCAACCTCCTGATCAGCCAGCTTCTTGGCCACCTCCTGGAAAACGCCCAGCATGGACCGCTCACCCACAGAGCTGTGCTTGCCCTCAAAGGCGTTGTGCTGGGAGAGCGATGTGATGGCCATCTGGAACAGATCGAATTGGTAGGCCGGAAACGGGTAACTTGCGATGAAGTGATCCCGGTCGCGGTAATTCTTCAATTTCTGCGACCCATCCGTAAAATCGAACAATGTCTTGAAATTGTTTTCTTCGCGGTCGTGCAGCGTGCCGAGCCGGATCTGGCCATCTTGCGTTTTGGACAAGAGGCGCTTCTGAATGACTTCGGCGACATCAGCAGAGTTCAGAGGCATGCGATTGGAAAACCGCGCCTGAATCTTGGAGAAGTCGTTTTCCTGTTGCGCTGTCAGATCGCCAACCACATCCGTCAGAGCCTGTTGCGCCGTGACAATCACCCAGGCCTGACCATTGCACTTCGTGTTGAGGCTTTCGGCCACGGTCTGCAGGTTCGTCATCAGCTTGACGTTATCCGCCACATACTGGCCCACTTCATCGACAAAGAAGTTCAGCCGGAAGTTTGGGACCTGCCTGTCAATCCAGGCTTTGACCGTGTTTGCAAAGTCTTCGATCGAGATCTTCGTATCTGTGCGGTATCTGTCGAGAATGCCTTTCACGTCCGCAGGATCACTCTGCGTCGCACTGGCATAGGCCTCAGCAATCTTACCGCCCCGGAGCTTGGCGATCTCGCGCCCGGCCTCCCAAGGCTCGCCAGCGATCTGCGCATAGCGCTCTTTGAACGTGGTGAATTGGCCGATCTGGTCCAGATCACGCTCGAATTGGGCAATATGCGGGATCTTGCCATAGTAGCCGCACATCTCGTCAAAGACTTTTTGGAAGACTGACAGCAAAGCATCCGTGTCCGTCTTGGAAATCACATCCGCTTTCTGATCGATATTGAACAGGATCGATTTTGAAGGGATCGCCACGGCCTTGCGCAGCGCGCCCAGCAACATCGGATCCCCCTTGAGCTTGTCATCGAAGATGTCAAAGGCTGTCGATCCATCAACCTCGCGGTTTTCTAAAAGCAGCGCCAGCATTTTCAGCAGGTGCGACTTACCCGACCCGAAAAAGCCGGAAATCCAAACGCCATTGGCCGTATCATAATTGTTATAAGCATCCAGGAACTGCCCAAGCCGCTGACCGATCTCGCCGGTGATCACATATTCATCAAGCTCGATGCGCAGGCTTGCTTCATCATCAGCCTTGATCACGCCATCAATGGCCCGGTCGACGGGTTTTTCGAAGATTTGTCGCAGGGCGATGGACATGGATCAGACCTCGTAATTCAAGATGTTAAATGCGCGATAATATTTGTCGTCATGCAGCCGACCAAAAAGATCGAGTGACGCGCCCGTGGCCAAGGCATGGGTATAGCTGCCTGGGAAGAACAGGACTGTCGGGCGATCTTTCGCGGTGCTTTGCAGGTTGTTCAGCACGTTATGGGACCGGATATAGGGATAGACCTCTCCGACACCTGACAGAAAGATCACGTCATGCGGGGTCTGTGCGATGGCAGCGCCGATCCTCGGGATCAAATGCGCCTGCGGATCGAGGACACTTTGCAAGAGTTCCTTGATTTCGCCCTTGTCCGTCTCGGCTTCGATGTCGAGGATTTCGTCTAGGATGCCCCGGTCACGCAGAATGTCGAAGGCCAGATCATACAAGCTGAGATCCAATACCTTGACCCCGGCATGTTCTATACGGGTCACGAGAGCCTTGCGATCCTCAACCATCGAAAGCCCTTCCTGAGCAGGATAAGGACAGATGAAAAACGGCACCTCATTACCAAGGCCCTGCTTGGTCAGGAAGCGTTCACTGGTCACGACAGAAAAGAGATGCTCAGAACGCTCCTTCGGGGTCATTACATCACTCATGCAACGGCCTCCTCAAGTGACACCCCGGGAAACACAGCCAGATCAGCCGGTCTGTTTTGCGCAATCAGCGATTTGACGCGCGAGGTCAGGTACGCGGTTTGAATGGTCCCGTCTGTCGATAGGATTTCCGCTTCGCGCATCATCCGAAACAACACCTGGCGCAACTTCAACCGGGTAGAGTTGCTCATCTCACCCAGCGCGGGATGCCATTCGGCTTTCTCGTCCCAGAACATATCAAACGCCTCCAAAGGCAAATCCAGCCGATAGGACAGGTGACGGTCCCGCAGAACCTGGATGGCAAATTCTCCGACAAACCGGTACGCGCGGCATGTGGCCAGCCAGAGAAGGGCCTGTTGCTCGGTGCGATCATCGGTTTCAGCCAGGAGAGCCAGCTCCTCATCTGTGAGCATCGAGATGCGGTTGACGATTTCCCGAAGTGTCCTTTGTTGCGACGCGGCTTTTGGTAGGGAGACGGTCCCTTCGGCCAGCGCACGCATAATCGTGTCGTCCCACCGTTTCGCGAGATCATGCAGGCGCGCGACCTCAATGCTCTCATTCAAGAACAGGCCGCCGGTCGAAAAGGACATTTTGTAAGGACGCTGATCTCTGGTCACCAAGGCACAGGCCTCCCAAGGGCACCAAATACATCATCCGCATTGGTCAGAACGATTTGCTGTTCATTTGGTGGCCGTACCGTTGGGCCTGTATCAAGGCCCAGGCGCTTGAGCGCATAAAACAGCAGCGCACGACGCACAGGGATCTGCGCCCTGCCCTCTTCCATGCCATAATCCATTTCAATGGCACGGCGCTGCGTGTCTGAAAGCTCCGGATGCGGGCCAATCTCAAGCACAACTTCCGTATGCCAAGCCTCATCCGAGTTCGGGTCTGCCGTAGCAGGCTGTGTATCGCCTACCTCGACAATCCGCGACAACAAGAAATCTTTGAATACGGCGTCATTTTGGCAAAACGCCCGTACATGCCAGCGAAACCCGTCGAACGCGATAGCATGTGGCTCGATCCAACGCGCACTGGGCTCAGGCCGCGACATGGATTGATAAGTGACTTGCAGCGCAGAACGGTCGTGAATAGCCGACAGGACATCGCGCAAAGTTTCGGCCGCAACACCTCGGACGGGTGTAGGCGCGGCGCCAAAACTCGGGAAGTAACTAATCCAGCTTTGCTCAGCGCTTACCAGCCCTTGATCGACAGCACGGATCTGCGCGAAATACTCCTCAGCATCTGGCTTGAGGTACTTCGGCTTGAAATGTTTCCCACGCAGATAGGTCCGCAGCCGTTTGTCGTAGACAAGGTTGCGCTTTGCCTGATCAATATAGGCGTTCAGGTCAATTGATGCCTGCTGTGTTGATACGCCAAACGCGTCCATCAAGTCCCCACGGTTAATCCGCCCCTGCCAAAAAAGGCGGAACTCGATGAATTCGTACCGTCGTTCGACACCCCAATTCAGCTGCTTACCCTTTTTGCGAGTCACTTGGCTTCCCCACTTATATGTCGCGCAATTACATGCGTCCAGTTTTTATATTGACTCACAAACCGGACAAATAGACCCTAGCAGGGCAAAGATGCCGATTCGTGACGAGCCTGTCACGTTAGTAGACGTATCACAAACCTGGGGGCTCACCCCAACATAACCCTCCCAGTTTGCTCGCGGGAAGGGAAAAGGAATATTCATGCAAACTTTCTCCAAAACCGCAGCCGCCGGGCTCATAATCGCAATCACTGTTTCGGGTTGTACCGAACTGGAACCCCTAGCCGAATACCGCCCCGTGGTTGATCCTGGTCGCACGGACCAGGTTCGCTTCGAAAGTGACCTTGAAGCATGCCGGGCCGTCGCCATCCAAGTTGAGGCCGATTACCAAAAACGCCAGCAAGAACAACTCGGCGCAAACCTGATGGGGGGTCTCGTTGTTGGGGCGCTTACCGGCGCAGTTGTAGGCAGCGGCTCCAATTATCAAAGCGACCTCGTTGCATACGGCGCCGCGAGCGGCATGGCCGCAGGCGCTGCAAACAATGATTACACCCAAGATCTCGTTAAATTCGGCCCACGCCGGATCGTCGACCGTTGTATGGCGGACCGCGGCCACAAGATCCTGAATGACATCGGTCGCGGCTAGGCTGCAAGCACAGAGAGGGTTTTCAACATGACCAAATTACGCACGCTCACCACAGCTCTGATGCTGAGCACCTGTCTAAGCGGAGCCGTTCTTGCGCAAGATGGCGGGGCGCTGGACGCGGAAATCGCTGCGATCGAAAGCCAGATCACCGAAGTCGAGGCGACAATCGCCAACTATGACGGCGGGTTAATCCTAGCACTGGCTCAAAGCCGCAGGGAAGCCCTCCTTCTCTTGCGCACGGTTGTGCAGAGCCGACAGCAGGCTGAGGCTGGGGGTGCAACCATCGAGGTGACCGTGCCAGCCGTTGAGCCAGACCCCGAGCGCGCCGAACAGCTGCTGGGGGAAATGGCCGCACAGCAACGGCTCGTTGAGGGAGCGCAACGCGAAGCCGCGTCAGCGGGCGGATTGATCCAAGCCCTGGCCCTCAGCCGGGTCGAAACAGAAAAGCTCACCCTGGCTCAACTGCAAATGGCATATCTGCAGGCACGCTACGGCATCGCCTTTCCGATGGCGCCAAACGTGGCAGCATCAGCACCGCCAAGCTCGGAGACCACGGCTCCTGCGGCGACGACCGAAGGTGACGATGTCGCAGGTGCAGCATTACCTTGGGCAGACCCAGATTATCCTGATATCGATTACAGCCTGGTTCCGTTCGAGCAGGCCCATAATGAGGGTGATCAGATTTCTGGCTGGTGGGTGATCAATGAAGAACGGGCGGCGATCGACGACAGCCCAACCGTAATCGCGATAAATTACTCCGCCTATGATGCGCGCAGCTATGGCGGTCTGACGGCGCTATTCGCCCAATGTCGCGAAGGCACAACCTCGATCGTCTTTGTCCAGGATGACTTTCTGATCAGCGCCATCAGGAGGAACTCTTTTGACATTACCTACCGGATCGACAGTGCGCCGGCGCAGTCGACCCGCTGGAACGAGCTAACCAACAATAAGGGCGCTGGGCTGTTCGGCTCTGATTCTGAGGGCTTCTTACGCAATCTGTACAATGCAGATAACTTCTTCATTCGCCTGACCGACGGAAACGGGCAAAGCCATGATGCAGAGTTTGATCTCGCGGGCATTCAGGAGACGACCGAAGCCGTGGCTGCGGCCTGCGGATGGTCCACGCTTGATCTTTCGCGAGATGATTATCGCGCTATCCAGACTTTGTTGAATGCAGGCGGGTTCGAGGCCGGTACACCTGACGGCGTCTGGGGCAACGGTTCACGCAATGCCATGCGCATTTTCCAAGAACAAAACGGGCTCCCGACCACCGGTGCACCGGACAGAGCGACACTCAAAGCGCTGGGTGTACAGCCTGGCCAATAAATCAACCCAGGCCAACCAGCCAATCCAAAGCGCAGAGGGATGCCCCCTCCGCGCAGTCACCTGAAAGGGACACATCATGGAATTCATCATCGTCGGCGCAATTGTCTTTGGACTTATCGGGTTCTTCATCGACGGCGGGAAAGGCGCGATTTGGGGCGCCATACTGGGCCCGATTGGCCTCATCATTGCCGCCATTCTGAAAGGGAAGTGAGTCTTGGCGTGGGCGCTATATTATCGGAGAAAGTTTCCCTGCTATCTCTGTGCCTGTTAATCGTTCAAACAGGCGGTGGCGGTGCGAGTGCCAGCTAAGCCCAAGTGAGGCGGCCTTCAAAATTTGGATAACACGGTGCATTTACGCGAGCAGCCCAAAGCTGCCTTCCAGGTTGAGAATGGTGCCGCAGCACAACTCGCCATTGCCGTCGATGTAGAAGGGCATTACCTCTGTGAGAGTAGAAGCGGGAAGGAAATTCGCCAATGCCGGACAATTCTGAAATCATCCTTAGTCAGGTTCTGCAGGATCAAAACGAAGCGATTGCCCCAGAGATGTCTCTGCCGGACTTCTTCGAAGCTTTTTGCGCAGAACAGGCCACAAAAGAGTACGAGCTTTCCTACGAGGAAATACAAGCCGGGATCGTTGACGGTGAACACGATGGCGGGATTGATTCCTTTTATACCTTTTTAGATGGGGAGTGCGTAGGAGAGGAGGTCGGTTTCACCCTGCCCAAGAAATCTGCGGACCTGGAAGTTGTGATCATCCAAAGCAAATCAACAAGCGGATTTTCCGAAACGCCGATCGATAAGATGATATCTTCACTCAGGCGCCTTTTGAGCCTGTCTCAAGATTTCAATGAGCTGGAACAGTATAACTCAGAAGTTAAATCCCGAGCAGATATTTTTCGTAAATCGTACAAACGACTTGCCTCAAAATTCCCGTCTTTAAAGGTCAAAGTAATATACGCATGTACCAAATCGACCGCAGATGTACATCAGAACACTCAGTTGAAGGCGGAGGAACTCGTCAATGTCGTGCGAAGTCTGTTTGATGAAGCAACGGTAAACTTTGAGTTTTGGGGTGCGAAGGAACTCTTGGTTCTCGCCCGCACGAAACCTACGCAAACTTTTGAACTCACATTCGATCAATCCCTCAATGGAAGCAATGGCTACGTTGCGTTAGTTAAGCTAGGGAATTTCTATAAGTTTCTCTTGGGTGGCGGGTCAGAAATTCGGTCTGACCTTTTTGAGGCTAACGTTCGCGATTACCAAGGTTCAACTGAAGTAAACCAAGAGATCTCGAACACCCTGGAAAGTGGCGGAACCGATGATTTCTGGTGGTTTAACAATGGGGTTACTGTACTTGCATCGCGAGCCAGCTCGGGCGGTTCAATTATAACCATAGAGAATCCCCAGATCGTCAATGGCCTGCAAACAAGCTCTGAAATTGGTAGATTCTTTTCGAACTTAGAAAGTGATGACTCAAGATCGGTGATGGTAAAAGTGGTTGCCTCAGAAAATGAAGAGGTCCGAGATAAGATAATTAAGGCAACCAATAGTCAAAACCAGGTGCCGCTCGCATCTCTAAGAGCGACCGACAAAATCCAGAGGGATATTGAGCATCATTTGAAAGCAAATGGATATTTTTATGATCGGAGGAAGAATTTCTACAAAAATGAAGGTAAACCTGCTGCGAAAATTATCAGCATAGGCCTAATGGCTCAAGCCGTTATGACGTTGTTTCGGGGCGAGCCAGACAACGCAAGGGCGCGACCCTCATCACTGATCAAAGATGATAGGGTTTACAGTTCGATTTTTTCAGACGCCTATGCCTTGGATGCATATTTAGTTGCGGCTTCGACAATCCGCTTGATCGAGTTGAAGCTCAAGGAAACGGATGGGCTTGTTGCGAGAGATAGAAACAACATTCGATTTTACGTTCTTTTTTGGGTTTGTGCGCTTAAATCCAAGTCCATCTCCTTGAATGCAGATAGAGTTTCCAAGTTGAAAGATCAAATCTCCAGCGACGATGTTTCAGACGCAATTTCGGAAGTATGGCAGCTATTTTCCAATGCCGGGGGAACTGATCAGACCGCAAAAGGGCCGAGCTTCAAGGAAGAGGTGAAAGACAAGGTCAAGGACAAAATTCAAACGCACTTTCAGGCATCACAGGTCTAAATTTCAGCTTAGTGATTGCCTGCTGTGAATCACAGATTCAACAACCTCGATTTTTTCGTAGCGTGTCCAAGACTTAGACGCTGAATGTCCGCTCCTGCTTTGGGGCTGGTGCGGTCGCACCTGCAGCGAAAGTCGGCTTCCCGCCAAACGTGCTAGATGCTACCAGTTCAACGTTACCGTAACTGTGTCGTCTTTGGGCTGGTCCCGCCTGTACCTCTCCACACATACGGCATTAGTACGGTGCAATAGTCCAATTCCGCCGGTTAACCCAAGCGGCATAAAGCGCCCTAAAATACGGCAAGTGTACTTTTTGGTTGCTACGCATCACCTTCCCACCGTGCCCTTAGAAATAACGCAATCGCGTCAAGCGCACTCCGGTCGGCAGCACCGACAGCACGCAAGTCATCCAATGCGGCCTCCACTTTTTCGAAGGTCATCCATTCGGTTTCTGTGGCATCAGGCGCCCACCACTTATCACGCAGATAGGCTTTGAAGAGCGCCGTCTCGTCTGCTGTCAGCAGTTCAGGGCTGTAAAACGCCACTAACCGCCGACCGAGCTGACGCAGCCGAGAATCCGAAAGGCTTGCAACGATTTCTTGCCGGCGCGGCCAGGTCGCATGCTGAAACTCCTGCAAAAGCTGTTTGTCAGCATTGGAGTAGAATTCCCCGTAAATCTGGCGCTCAACCGGCTTCGGCGGGGCGTCCGGAGCTTCGCCAAATCGAGCGGCCATTGCCGCGCCAACACGCCGACGAAACTCAGGTGCGTTGGCGATGACCGCCGCCCGGCGCAGATGCTCTGCGCTGGGCGCTGAGTGTTCGAGTAGGGCGGGTGCCTTATTCGTGGACACGCCCCTAATGATCTTCGGCATGGCATCCACTGCCGCAAAGATCGCCTCATCCGAGGCTTCGAGGAATTCAGATGGATCGTCTGCATCCAGATCGAAAAACGCCGCTTGCGCGCTGTTGCCGTGGGAGTATCCGCAGAAACAGCCCACATAGGATCGCGGCTCACCGCCACCAAAGCGCGTGACCAGCTCATAGGGTCGGAAGCTTTCCAGCTTTGCCTGGACACGCGCCTTATGGGCGTTGTCGAGCAGTTCGAACCAAAGCTCTGGGCTGCGCATTGCTATCAGACGTGCGATGTGGATGGTCGCCTCAACATCCCCCAGGGCATCATGCGCGTTGTGGGCATTGAAGCCATTTGCAGGCGCCAGCCGATCGAGCTTAAAACTTCGCCGTCCCGTATCATCGGTGGGCCAAACGAGCAGATCAGGCTGCCGAGCGTAAGCGGCGTAGACTGAAGGCAGGATGTCGAAGCGCGTATTACCGTTGAACTGCGTGGCGTAAATCTTCGGCGACAGGTTCTGATAGAAGGTCTGCCGCAGCACCTCCTCGTCAAACTTCATCGTGTTGTAGCCCACCCAGATCGCCGGCGCCCATCGCTCGGTGAATTCGGCCACCTGCTGCGAAAACTCAAACAGCGATGGCAAGCTTGGGTCTGTCAACTGATCAGGAGTTACGCGGGTCACAACCAACGCCTGCGGTGAAGGCAGGATATGAGGCGCCAGCCGGCAGCGGATGTTGACTCGATCCTTTTCCACGAAATTCTCATCTGTCCAGATCGCGGCGAATTGCAGCGGCTGGTCGAACTCGGGAGAGATCCCCGTGGTTTCAAGATCGTAAAAGACAAAATCCATGAGATTTCCCTACACTGTAATGTTAAGCAAATCCATCTTCCGGCACCGCGGGGCAAACGCGACGGTTGCCTTAGCCTCATGCCGATCTGAAGGCCTGTTGGCGGCCAATCGCCCTATTTGCTTGTCGCGAAGACGCTTTGGTGGCAGCCAACAAGCGCCAAAAGCCGTTGGTGGCAACATTTGCCTAAAATCCGTTGCCAACAGGATTTGAAGTGACTAAGTTGCCATCAAACAACGTTGACGCCAATTTGAGGCAAGAAATGGTCACCAAAGCCTACAATCTGGCAGATGCAGTGAACTATCATGAGGGCGCGTTTCCGCCCAAGTCGCTGGTTTATGAACGCCTGCTTGGTCCTCTGGAAGAGGCTGCGGCTTCGCTGGCACGCTATGACGCCAAGATATCAGGCATGGTGAATGGCGAGCTGTTCCTCGCTCCATTGCGCCGCCAGGACGCGGTGACCTCGTCGCGGATGGAGGGCACGATCTCGACGATTGAGGACCTCTATCGTCTGGAGGCAGAGGAAGATTCCGGAAGCACGGACCTCTATCGCGATGCCCGCCACGACGACATTGAGACTTACCTCTATTCGCGTGCCCTCCGAAGCGCGCAAGATGCCCTTGCCGAAGGTATGCCGCTTGGGGAACACCTGATCCGGTCTGCGCACCAGCAACTGCTCTCCGCCGGGCGTGGCGCTAGAAAGCGTCCAGGCAGCTATAAGATCGAGCAGAACTACATCGGGGATGAGCGCCGCGGGAAGATTT
>Ga0208544_10002127_pt1 | contig 13171 bp, 10 predicted proteins | sample DEB08_DNA_9_FD_184526 | JGI IMG/M metagenome (GOLD analysis project Ga0208544, IMG submission 184526) | Aqueous microbial communities from the Delaware River and Bay under freshwater to marine salinity gradient to study organic matter... | ecosystem: Environmental > Aquatic > Marine > Coastal ...
AATGCGCATTCCACATAAAAGCACAACCTCAATAACGGCAGTGCTGACTGTGCTCTGTGGTACGTCACTGGGTGTTTTCACGGGGACACATTCGGTTACCGCCCTTCCGGCTGACTCAATCACTCGAGTAAAAAACTTGCCACCCACACAACCGCCCTCGGCAGGGTCCACGAAGGCAGGATCGGTCAAATGGATGAAAAATCCTCAGTCGCTTCCCGCTGCCGGTTCGGCGGCCACGGGTGCCTTCGCGGTGTGGGCGGGAACGGCACTGAGAAAACGGGATTGGACGGGTGTTTCCCGGACCACGGTCAACCTGTCGGGTGCAACAGGATCACCGTTGATGGCCGACTGGGATGGAAACGGAATCGCAACCCCGGGCCGTTATGTTTCCGGTAACTGGTTTTACACAAATTCAAGTACAGGTGACCCGCAGTGGGAACAATTGGCAACTTTCGGTGGCGACGAAGGCGACATTGCCGTCACCGGTAACAAAGACGGTGACGGAAAAGCTGACATTGGTGTTTTCCGGGCGGGTGTGTGGGAGTGGCAACTGACAAAAGGTGGAACACTCACCGAGCAATACGGTGAAGCAGGGGACACCCCAGTTGTTGGTGACTGGAATGGAATTGGCGTTGACCAACCCGGGGTAGTGCGCGGCAACACGTGGGTTGTCCCTAACCCGGACAACTCGGTCCGCACGTTTGCCTTCGGCGCCCCGGGTGATTTCCCGGTTGCGGGTGACTGGGATGCAAACGGCACAACCGACCCTGGTGCGGTGCGAAATTCAGGCACCTGGTTCCTTGGACAAAGCGTTAAGAAACCTAAGAAAACTGTGCGGATGAGCGTCACAATGCCCGAAGGGTCAACCCCGCTGGTGGGTTCGCGGGTCTCGGTGCCGGGTTCCTGTCCCACCGTTACGCGAGCAGCGGGTGTGCAAGCCGCATCGTTAGTTAAAAAAATAAAGAAACCGATGACCCCGAACTCAAACCGAAAAGTTGCCGGGTACCAAGAGATTTATGCAACCTTGGTGGACGGTGTCCGTTACACAATGTCAAATGACCTATCTGATCGTCTTGCATCGCGTGCCTACATGTCCTACTACGACCCACTGAGTGTTGCTAGGACCACCGAGGAGTCGATTAGAAGATCGGCCAACTCGGCATTGTCGGCTGCAATTCTAGTTTCGTCGAGTAATTACAAAAAAGAAAATGGAATTAGTAGAACCGATGTTATTTCCTATGCTCGCTGGCATATCCGTTCAATTGCCTGTCAGCATTACTCACTGACTCAGGGGGGCTGGGGTGACACCTGGCAGTCCGCGTTGTGGGCGGTGACCGCCGCGCAGGCTGGCTGGTTGTTGTGGCCCGAATTGTCAAGAAATGAAAAGTCTTATGTCGCGGCAATGATTGCCTCGGAAGCTGACTCGGTAGCTGCGCGTGGACCGCGCTATTTCCGCGACCGCGCTGGCAACGAGATCTCCGCGGGAGACTCTAAATCAGATGAAGTCTCGTGGGACCTTATGGCTCCGGCACTCGCGAAGGCAATGATGCCAACGCATCCGCATGCTCGCACGTGGCTTGAAGCATCTATCGCCCAAAGTATTGCTGCTTTCGCCCGACCCAGTGACCTACAGAGCACCCAAATGATCAACGGAGTTTCCATTGGGGTGCGACTTCCGGGAACGAATGCAAATGAAGACGGCACCGTGACCAACCACGGGATTGTGAATCCCGATTACACCCAGAATGTGCAGCACCTGTGGTGGGCGGCCACTATGTTGCGCTCGGCGAAACAAAGTGTCCCCGAGTCATACTTTTTTAATGCCGACATTGTTTACCGAGCGCTGGCTGTTGTTCAATTTGCGTCACCACCGTATGCAGCACCCGGGGGAACCGTGTACCAGCCCGGTGGCCAGATCTATTACCCGATGGGTGTCGGTTGGGGTAACCGTAGGCCGGCAACATTTGTCGGTGTTGACGGTTTCGCCAATGTGTACGCGGCGCCGGACACCAATGCTGCGAGTTTCTTAGCCGCGCACGCCTATGACGCCAGGGCGTTGCAACTGCGTTTCACCGATGGTCGAATGTATTCCGATGGCAAAGTTGAGGACGCATACAAACTCGGCAAAGAAGAGTACGCACTGCAGCAGGTTGCACTGGCGTGGTGGGCTGGAGCGTGGATTGACCGACCCGGTTTTCGAGTTGATAAAAAGGCGTATCCCAATATTCGTCTTGATTCGGGCTATCCAGGGCTATAGTTTTCGCAGGCCGTATTTACTAGTTTCCTCGCACCCACTCCTGGCACACCGAATATTCCGGCAATAAACCAAGGGATTGTGCTTGGGCGAAAGTTGGTGCGGAGTCATCCTTAGGTGAGAGGGTCGGCGCCTGGCCAAGATTCGGCCACTTAATTCCTAAGTCATCGTCGAACGGGTGAATCCCGTGCTCGGCGTCAGGGTTGTAACCGGTTGAACATAAATAGCCCACGGTGGCCGAATCACTCAATGCACAAAATCCGTGACCGTAGCCCTCGGGCAAATACAGTGCCTGGCGGGAAGTGGAATCCAAAACAATACTTTCCCACTTACCGAATGAGGGTGAACCAACCCGAATGTCAACGACAACATCAAGGATCTCCCCGTCAAAACACTGAATGTATTTCGCCTGGCCAGGGGGGACACTCGCAAAGTGAATCCCGCGAACCGTGCCTGCGCGTGAGACCGAGATATTCATCTGTTCGAGAGGGAATGTGCGTCCGAGTGCCTGCGAAAAAGACTTCGAGGTGAATGCTTCTAGGAATACGCCACGATCGTCACCTCGAAGAATTGGGGTGAAGAGGGTGACACCGTCAAAACTTAATTCCTTGGATTGCACGGGTGCAGACTATCAGCGCACCGCCGGGTGAGCGGTTGTTCACACTAGGGCGCAGACACTAGGGCGATGACGCTAGTACGGTTGGTTTCGTGAGAATCGCCATGATGGGAACCCGCGGCGTCCCAGCACTCTACGGCGGATTCGAAACAGCGGTGGAAGAGATTGGGTTACGTTTGGCGCAGCGCGGCTACGAAGTTACCGTCTACTGCCGCAATCCGGGCCAGAAAATCACGAAATATCGGGGCATGACCTTGGTAAACCTGCCCGCGATCCACCATCGAATGGCCGAAACCCTGAGTCACACCTCACTCAGTGCGGTCCACGCAATTGTGAAAGACCGCCCGGATGCCGTCCTGCTGTTGAACGCAGGGAACGCGCCGTTTCTGGCACCACTTCGATTAGCGAAAATCCCAACGGCGATTCATTTGGACGGTTTGGAGTCCCGACGGGAAAAATGGCGCGGGCTCGGTGCTCGCTATTACCGATGGGCCGAAAAATCGGCGGTGAAACATGGTGCTTTCATAATTTCTGATGCCCAAGCGATCGCAGCACATGTTCGGAATCAGTACGGTCGCGAAAGTGAAGTAATTGCCTATGGAGCTGAGGTGATAAACCCCACGAGTGACCGCCTTATCGAATTGAATCTGAGTGCTGGTGAATACCACCTAATTGTTGCTCGACTGGAACCGGAAAATCACGTACTGGAATCAGTTGCCGGTTACACGCAGAGCACGGAAAGCAAACCTCTCATTGTTGTTGGTTCCGCTCCCTACAGTGATGTGTATATCGACACTGTAAAAAATGCAGCCGACTCCCGCACCAGGTTTCTTGGCGGAATCTACGACCAGGAATTACTGAACCAGTTGTACGCGCATGCCGCGACCTACACGCATGGTCATTCAGTTGGTGGAACAAATCCGAGTTTATTGCGCGCAATGGGCGCCGGAGCTCAAATCTTGGCCTTTGATTGTGACTTCAACCGTGAGGTGACCGACAACCTTTCCCTCTATTGGAAAACTTCACACGACTACACAGCACTGCTGGACAACTTCACCCTAACCGATATGGGCCCACGACTGCAGGAACGTGTTGCGCAGGTGTATCAGTGGGACGTGATCACCGACCAGTATGAGGAACTGCTGAAGAAGATGGTGACCAAATGATTGCGGTGGTATTGGTTACCCATAATTCCCAAAGGTTTTTGCCTGAATTGTTAGCAAGTATTGATCGGCAAACACTGCAGCCAGAGCTCAAGCTGGCAGTTGATGACAATTCAACGGATAACACGGTAGAACTTCTCACCGCTAATGGTTTCTCTGTCATTCCCACGCAATCTGTTGAGAGCGACACCACAACCCGGATCGCCCAGAACTTCGTGCAAGTAGTTACCGCAGCGACAGCAGCGGGTGCAGACACGGTGATTATTGGGGACCACGACGACCTGTGGCACCCACACCGAATTCAGTATCAAAATGAGTTCCTGAATACACATGAACATGTGAGCATGCTGGCAAGTAATGGCCGCACACCCGATGGAAGTTTGCGGACAACATTTCCGGTTCCCGCGGATTTCAATGAGTTGGACCTGAAAGCCCAATGGCGTTACGTTGCCAAACACAGCATTGCCACCGGTGGTGCGAGTGCCATTGCACCGAATCGAATCAGCACCCTCACTGTTCCAACCGGATGGTTACACGATCGCTGGTGGAGTCTTCGCGCGGTCCGCGAAGGCTCAATGTGGGTCGACTCCGAGTTGGTAATCGACTACAGGGTCTCACCGGATCAACAGGTGGGCTTGGATACTGCCGGTCAAGGAAATTCTGCTTTCTGGTTGGGCCGCAAGTTGCGTGAGTTGCCAATGACGGCGCGCAAAATGAAAGATATTTCCCAACTCTTATCTGACACCAAAACGAAATAGGGTTAAACCGTGCTGTGGATTGACGTCACCGACCTCGTTGAGTTCACGGTGTCCGGATCGACTGTCAGCGGGGTTCAACGCGTTGAGGAGCAACTGGTTCCGTTACTTCTTGGTGAAAATTCCCGCGCGGTAATCCTTGACCGCACCATCGGTGAATTTTTGGAAATTGATTTCCCACATTCAATGACGGGAATAACACCACTCAATTTCAGTGAACACCCAGACTCGGTACTTCTGTGTTTGGGCGCAACGTGGATCAATGACCAATTGATGGCGGCGGTGCGAGCGGCCGTGAGCCAAGGAGTTCACTTTGTGGACTACTTCTACGACCTCACCCCGATCCTTGATGCAGGTCACGCGCAGCACCTGCGCCCGCTATTTGAGCGTTACCTCGCACTACTCAGTGATTGCGCGGATCGGGTGCCGGCCATTTCCCAATCAAGTCGCAACGACCTTGAGGGTTACCTGCGAACACGCGAGATGCGCATTCCTCCCGGAGTTGCCACCACCCTGCCCTCGGGGCTTGATCCACACGAATACACCAGCACACGAGAATCAATCGAAGGGGAATCCACCGGTAACGATTACGCATTAATGGTGGGAACTATTGAAGCGCGCAAGAACCACATGCTGGCATTTAATGCTTGGCAAGAGCTCATTAACTCGTACGGTGCCGAGAATATTCCTACGTTGATCTGTGTGGGAAAAATCGGCTGGAACAGTGAGGAATTCCAAGAGCGATTGCGAGCGACAAATAATCTTGATGGAAAGATCGTGTTACGCAGTGAAGGTGTTACCGATTCACAACTCTCCCAGTTGTACCGCGATGCAACCTTCACCATTTACCCATCAAATTATGAAGGTTGGGGCCTACCCGTCAGTGAAAGCCTCATGTTTGGAACCCCCGTTGTTGCTGCAAATAATTCTTCACTGACTGAAGCCGGCGTTGACCTCGCCTGCTATTTCCCAACGGGTGACCTCATCGAATTCGTTAACGTTCTGCAGCGGGAAATGTTGGACAAGGGCAAACTTGCGCAGCACAGACAACGAATCACCCAATCAACACTCACGCCTGTTACTTGGTCAGACATTGCCGCGCTCGTTAGCCAGGAAGTGCAGTCAGCACTCAAACAAGAACAGCCTCAACAGATTTCACCAATACTTGTTGATTGGCAGACCTATTCACTTGCAGCGCCGCACACGGTATTTACCGACAGACTCATTATTGGCAACCAACGACCACCTCAACCTTGGGGTTTCCCGATCTACACGGGACAACAAATCACCATTAATTTCACCCGAGAAATAGCAGGTGAACTCACGGTCCACTTAGGGACACTGTGTGAAGCAGGGATCGTGACTCTGAAAGTCAATGGCACAGAGCATACTTTTTCTCGAGGTGAGTTCGTCAGCATCAATATTGGTGCCGGTAAGGCAGGTGAATTGGTGCAGCTGCCGGTGAGTGCCACTGATGTGGGACCAAGTGATCAAGGATTTATCGGCTTAACGTCAATTACCGTCGAAGGGGAAAGTGCAATGGCTTCACAACAATACGAAAATTTCGCGGTAACGAAACTTGAAGCAGAAAATCATGCGTTGCGCACAGACGCTGCGCAACTGCGCAGTGAACTCGACGCGGCACGCGCGGAACTAGACCGTAAATCACAAAGCCTGTTGAGTCGCGCTTCGCGCAAACTCAACAGGCCAAGTGAATGACTCTTGGTTATTAACTACTCATTAACGCCTCTTCTTTGGTGGAGCGGTCACCGTCACAACAAATTTCACAGAAGTTGGAGCGTAAGCACTGCTACCCACACTTGTTGCGGTGACCGTACAGGTGCCGGCGCCAAGCCCGGTAATAACTGATCCATTAATGGAGCATGGACCGGATTCACTCATGAGTACCGAAGTGCCCGAGGCCGCACTTGTGCTCAGTTGGGTTTTGGTACCCCGAGCGATTGAGATTGGGCGACCCGGTCCCCAAGGCCCGCTTGGTGCTGAGACTGAGATCACGTCGGCAGGAAGTGCCGGCAACACGTTAACGGGCTGGGATACGGCTCCACTGGGTCCACCAACCGCGGTACTCGAGAACTGGGTTGTGATTAATTGATTACCCTGTTGAGTAGGAGTCCACTGGGTGGTGGAGACGCCATTGACCAAGGGAATCGAACCGCTGAGGTAGCCACCGTTAAGTTGGAATGCTGCTGAGCCAACCGTTGTGGTGGGGGTAACCAGTGCACTGAGCACGGTTGGTTGACCAACTCGGAATGAAGTGGGCAGACGCAGTTCAACAACGCCCGCATTGGAAACAATTAGCGAGTTGGCTGTTTCACTCGTGGAGGCCAATGTTCCATTGGAACCCGGTGTGTAATTTGCGATCAGCGGGAAGGTACCCAATACCTGTGGCACCCAATCAAAAGTGGCGTAAGCATTGGCGCTGCCGGCGATCGGAGTGAGTTGCTGGGTACCAACAGGATTGCCGAAAGCAGATGCTAACGAGACAGTTCCTTGAGGTGCATATGTACCTGCCTGCGCGCTCACGATCACGGCAACGACACTAACCGCATTTGAGGTTGCGCTCGTTGGCACAAATAAATTCGTTGTCGTGGGCATCGCTGCAATATTCACGGTGGTGGAGCCGACGCTGAGTGCATTGCCCAGACCGGAAATTGTCCAAGCACCGGCCAAACTAGGTGTCCAGTTCATGTAGGCGTAACCATTTGAGCCAACAACCGTTTGCTGGCTGGTACCCGCACTCCCCAGAGCAAAGCCGACAGTGATCGGCTGACCCTTAAGCCGGGGTGCGAAAACCAAAATTTCTTGGGTGATTCCGACCATTCCGTTGGGGGTGGCCACGAAAGGAGCTGTTGCAGCATTTGCGGGTGCCATTGACACTGCTCCAGCTCCCAGTCCCAGACCCAATGCCAGGGTTGCCGCGAGCAGGGTGCGTGCGGTGCGTGCCTTGCGTGAGATTGTCATGAAATACCTCCTATTTAGACTCACAGAATAGCGCGCAACCCTAGTTATTCCCGCATTACCGAAGACCAGAACGCGGATCGTTACCATGAGGGCATGCATTTGCCCGGTCACGATCTCACCTGTGCGAGATCAAGCGAGTTGTCGCGAGAGGCAACGTGAGCGCGTGCTGACCGACCTTTATCAGCGCAGAGCCCTGATCTGGGCTTTTGCCAACCGCGATTTTGCCACCCGATATCGCTCCAGTGTGCTCGGTTGGGCTTGGTCACTCCTGCAACCACTGGCTGCCCTGCTCGTATTCGCAGTGGTCTTTAGCGTCGTTTTTAGAATTGTTCCTCCGCCATTGGGAGCCGATCCCAGCCGAGGCAGTTATGCGGCATTTTTATTTACCGGGTTAGTTACGTGGAATCTTTTCAACTCGCTCATTGTTTTGTCAATGAGTCAACTCAAATCAAATGGTGAACTGTTACGCAAGGTGCAATTTCCCGGGTGGGCACCAATTTTCGGTGCATCGATTGTGCAACTGGTTCAGGTTCTGCTGGAACTCATTGTTCTTATTCTTATGTTCTTCTGGCAACGAAATGTGGGTTGGACGTGGATTCTTGCGATCCCAATTTTGATTGCCATGGCGTTATTCGCCCAAGGTATTGGATTGATGCTTTCTATTCTTAACGCTCGTTTCGGTGATGTGCAATACATTGTCGTTGTTGTGCTCGGGGCGCTGTACTTCTTGACACCCGTGATTTACCCGATGAGCATGGTTGAGGACACTGCTTCGAATTTAGTCATCTTTATTCAAGCGAACCCGGTAGCGTGGTTTGTTCAAGCAATGCATGACGTGATGTATTCATTGGAGGTACCCGAGTGGTGGGTTGTTCCTGGACTTCTGCTCGTTGGTGTGGTGACCTTCATCCTCGGGTTGGCAGTTTTCAATCGCAATAGCGAAGATATTGGAGAACTCTTGTGACCGATATCGCGGTAAGCCTGCAACACGTGAGCAAGCGCTTTATTCGCCACGTGGATCGACGCAACTCGTTGAAAGAGCGAATTATTCGCGGGCGTTCCCGCTCTTCGGAGGATTTCTGGGCGGTCAAAGACGTCAATATTGAGATTCCTAAAGGCAGTGTTTTCGGGTTGATCGGACACAACGGGTCCGGTAAATCAACTTTGCTAAAACTCATGTCAGGCATTTACCGGCCGACCGAGGGAAAGATCCACACTGATGGCCGCCTTGCCGCCCTCATTGAACTGGGCGCAGGTTTTCACCCTGATATGACGGGCCTGGAGAACATCAGGCTCAACGGTTCAATCCTTGGTTTGTCCCGGAAAGAAATTGACGACTCAACCCAAGCGATCATTGACTTCAGTGGACTACGGGAATTTATCAATGACCCGGTGAAGCACTACTCAAGTGGGATGTACGTGCGACTCGGTTTCAGTGTCGCCGTTCACATGAAACCCGACATTCTCATTGTCGATGAAGTTCTAGCGGTTGGCGATGAAGAGTTCCAACGACGCTGCGAAGACCACCTGTATTCACTGCGGCGGGCGGGTAAAACAATTATTGTGGTGAGCCACGGTATGGGTCAGCTGGAAAGTTTGTGTGACGAAATCAGTTGGCTTGAACACGGTCAGGTTCAAGAAACAGGGCCTGCAACAAAGGTGATCCGTTCTTATCTTGAGCGGGTCAATAACCAAGAGTCTGTTCGTAATGCTGAGATTTCAGCGGATAGAGCCGATGATGAAGGCAGTATGCGCGCGGGCAGCGGCCAGATTCGAACCCGGTCAATTGCATTGCGCGATGCCGAGAATAATCCATTGGATCACTCTGAAACCGGTTCAACAACCCGCTTTGCTGTGACCTTGAACGCCAAGGAGTCGATACTGGGACCCAATGTTCGCCTTGCTATTCAACATGAAGGTGGCGCCCTTGTCACAATGCTGAATAACCACCGACTCGGTACGGACTTAGGGGTTGTTGACGGCGATTTCACCGTGTTGGTTGACCTGCTGAACACGCCACTGCTTCCTGGCCGATACCGGATTCATATCGACATCTTTGATCACACCGGAGCGAAATTGTTGGACAACTGGAGTGACGCCCTCGAGTTCCCTGTGCGAAGTCAACGCGGTGAGATCGGTCAAGGTTTCGTTGAACTGCCCGCACAATTTATTTTGCAGGAATGAATCTAAAACATGAGTGATGCAACCCCGTACCAAAAACTGCGCTGGCATGCCGGCCGCGGTAAGCGTTGGCTAAGACGTAAGGCCTACGAACGTTCCGTGGGCAAGGTGTATCGCCGCTGGTTGGCAACGACGGACAGCGCAACCCCACAATCAATTGACAATACGAACACAATCGCGGTAATTGTTCCGGTCTACAACCCGCCACTGACTTTTTTGCAGCAATGTTTGGAATCGGTCCTGAACCAAACGGCTCGTAACTGGCAGCTCGTGGTGAGTGATGACGGGTCAACTACCCCGGAAATCACCGGCTACCTCGATCGGTTCACGGCCCAACACGCAAATGATCAACGGATCACGGTAATCAGGGGTGAAAACGGAGGGATCTCCGCAGCTCAAAACAGGGCATTAGATTCGGTCACCACTGAGTATTTTGGTTGGCTCGATCACGATGATCGCCTCAACCCAACTGCATGTGAAGTGTTCTCCGAAGCGATCGACAAAAATCCGGAAGCACAAATTATTTATTCTGATGAAGACAAGATCGATACCAAGGGCAAGCACTTCGAGTTGTATTGCAAACCCGATTTCTCACCGGAATTGTTGCTGACGCAGATGTACCTGTGTCACTTCACAATTTTCAAGACAGCATTGGTGAAAGCCGAAAAAGGCTTTCGAAGTGAGATGGATGGTGCACAAGACTTTGATCTTGCCTTGCGTCTACTTCCCAACTTAACCAACGTAGTTCACATTCCGTTGCCGCTGTACCACTGGCGTAGTTGGAGTGAGAGCACCGCACAAAGTATTGACGCGAAGCCTTGGGCCCAGCAGTCCGCGGCCCGCGCCCAAACTGATTTCATCAAAAACAATTACGGAGGCGGCGAAGTGGCGCCTTCAGCGGTTAAAGGACTCAATCAGGTACATCCGAAAATAATGAAACCAACAAGAGTCTCGGTGATCATTCCAACAATTGGTACAAAGGACCCCAAAACCGGTATCCCTTTGGTCAATAAGGCAATTGCGACCTTGCGGGAAACAGAAACCCAAACGGAGTTCGAAGTAATTGTGGTCACTACCGGTGAGTTGGCACCAATCCCCGGAGCTGACCAACAGATTGTCTATAACACCACGAATTTCAATTTCGCGGAAGCGATCAACCTTGGTCGTACAGCAGCAACTGGGGAATACCTGTTACTGCTCAATGACGACACGACGGTCGCTGAACCTGCACCGATCACCCGCCTACTTGAAGTTGGGCAAAACCGCGGTGTGGGAATTACCGGCGCGAAGCTGACCTACCCCGACGGCCGGTTGCAGCATGTTGGGATGGTGATGCTGCCAAGTGGTCCAACCCACCCGTGGATTGCCAAGAGCGGTAATGAATACGGCTATTTCGGCGCAACCCTGACCCCGCGCAACTACAGCGCAGTAACAGCAGCAGTGCTCCTAGTGCGAACCGAGCTCTTTGATCAATTGAGCGGTTTCGACACCGACTTTGCGCGTGATTTCAACGACGTTGATTTTTGCTTGCGCATGCGTGAGCTCGGGTACCGCGTTGCTTGGACACCCTATGCGCATTTCACCCACCACGAAGGGGCATCGATAATCCGCAAAAAGTCAGACCCGACCGAGGCACAACTTTTTGCGCAGCGTTGGAGTGCCAAATATCAGGTTGATCCCTATTACTCTGTTGCACTAAAGACCGAGCTTGATCGAATGTATGAGGCGAAGTAATGAAGGAACTTAAAACCCGAGGCGGCCGCAAAGTAATTGCCGTGGGACAAGAATCACTGCTCACCATGGACCGCCTACAGAACATGCTTGATCGTTTTGACACGGACCCGCGAATTGTTAGCGTCTCGATCTATCCCGGTTCACGTGATGCCCACTTCACGCGCGCAACGGGTCCTGCAGGTCCAGTAACCCTGATCACAACCGAATTGGAATTAACCGGTGAACTCAGCGATTGGGCGGAAGAGCGCAGTAGTCGCGGTTTCTGGCACGACTGGTACGTACTGGCCGACCGCGATGTGAAAACCGCCGAATCGCAACTCCCCGACCCGCAGCTTGATCAGCGCGAGCGCACCGATCCCAGCAGCTCACAATTCCACGAGACTGACGCGCGACCTGAGCCCAAAACCTTAACAATCGCAATAGATGTCACTTGGCTTGGTCCGCACCAGACGGGTGCCCAGGTGCTCACAACCGCTGCGATTGAAGCCCTCGCTGCGAACCCGAAAATCTCAAGCATCAGATTAATCGGATTAAAAGAACTACCCGGTTACGCCGAACACCTCACTGAAATTAGCGGCGTCACCCTTGAATCAGATGAGGAAGGCACTAACCCAGCCGATGTAATTTGGTACCCGAATCAAATTGACCAACGCGTTGATATCGGTAGTGCCCGTCAGTTAGGCAGACGAATTGTCACCACCTATCTTGATTTGATCGCCTATGACATTCCCCGCTATCACGGCAGTGAGCAAGGCTGGGCCGCTTACCGCTCATTGCAACGACGTGTCGCCTTAAGTGTTGACGGCATCACAACAATTAGTGCTGACGTTGCCAAACGCCTCTACCAAGAAGTGCCGCTGCTACAAACGAAGCGAATCAAACCAATTCCGTTGGGCCTTGATCACTTGAGCGCACCAAGTGCGTCAGAGACAACCAACATTCATCCTATGGACATTCCTGCAGGTTTGGGTAGCAAGCCATTTCTTCTCGTTCTGGGTAACGACTTCAGTCACAAAAACCGCGACCTTGCAATCCAGGCTTGGCAACTTGTATTACAACAAGGTATTCAGTGCGATCTCGTACTTGCGGGACTGCATGTAAAAAGTAGTAGCTCACGGGACCGCGAAGAAGTGCTCCTTAAAAAACACACCGATCTTCGTGGGAAAGTATTTGAGCTCGGTCATGTCAGTGACGAAGTTCGACAGTGGCTCCTTGCTAACTCAGCTGTTGCCCTTTACCCGTCAAGTGCTGAAGGGTTCGGTTTTGTTCCCTATGAAGCTGCAGTCTTTGGCACCCCGTCAACATTTACCACCTTTGGCCCGCTCGCCGAATTAACCCGAGTCACGACAGGGCCAAAGAACTGGTCACCAGAGCATTACGCAACCGACCTTGTCCAGTTGCTCACCGACGCAGACTTTGCGGGTCAGCGGGTTGCCACCCTGCAGCAAGTTATTGCGGGACTGACGTGGGAGAGGTTTGCCACCGA
>Ga0208544_10002128_pt1 | contig 13168 bp, 9 predicted proteins | sample DEB08_DNA_9_FD_184526 | JGI IMG/M metagenome (GOLD analysis project Ga0208544, IMG submission 184526) | Aqueous microbial communities from the Delaware River and Bay under freshwater to marine salinity gradient to study organic matter... | ecosystem: Environmental > Aquatic > Marine > Coastal ...
AAACTTTTCATAATCAACGATAACCGAAATAGCAGCGGCAACGACCTTACCCTTGTCTTCAATACAAATCTGTCCTTCTGGAAAAGTATTAAGTTGTGCCTGATAATTTTTTAGTGGCCATGCCCCTCCTACTTGTAAATAGACCACATCCATTAACTCCTTCACATCCGCATAATCTTCGGGGGTAAGGTATCTCAACTCTAATTTATGAGTCGTATCGTCAATGCTTGGGGTTGGATTGGTTTCTCTGTCTTGCATATCGACTTCTCTAGTGATTAATAAAAAACATTTTTTGAATGGAATTAAGGCTACAAGGGATGGATATTTGCTTAGGCTTTGTATGCTACATATAAGATACACCAAAAATCTAATAAATCACTATGGCGTATTTATCTTTTATAGATACCATATAGGATAGATATTAAGGAGAGTAAAATGGTCAGCCAAGAACAGCGAGAAAGTGCATTTTTATGGTTACTTGACCGACTTAAAGAAGGTCAAGTGGCCGTGCCTATTATTGCCAGAGATTTCACCTCTGAAGATTGGGCTTTCGTATTTGAAGGGCTACCTAAAGACCTGCGATTTATGTTGTGGCAAACACTCAGTGAAGATAAAAAATCACCTATATTAGCTGCCATGCGAGACGATTCGCGTGAACAACTTATGTCTTTGCTATCTAATCAGAATATTGAAGACCTTGCCCTTGCCAGTACCACAGAACACTTAGTCGAAATACTTGATGCACTCCCCAACCGGATAGCTAAAGGATTAATTAAAAAGCTCAACAGCCAAGAGTCAGACTTAATTGCAGAAGCACTAAACTACTCAGATGAACAACTAGGTCGTTACGTTAACCATGATGTGTATACGGTCAATAAAAGTGTAACTGTAGGCGCATTGCGAGAAGAGTTAAAAGTTGCGGCCCTACCGGCTTATACTGATAGTGTTTTAGTCATAGACGATACGGGTCACTATTTGGGCCAAGTTGATATCAATCTTTTATTTACCAGTGAAGCGAGTACCCCACTTTTTCAGGTGTCTGAGTTTTCAGATCATGTGTTAGCGGCAGACTTAGAACTATTCGAAGCGTCTGAAGCAGTAAAAAGTAGTGGTCGCTCAATGCTACCGGTTATCACCAAAGAAGGACGATTACTCGGACGCTTTTCTGTCAAAGATGCGATTGACGTATACCAAGAATATTATGAAACTCAGTTGTCACACATGGGACGCGTAAGCGACGAAGACTTATTTGCACCGGTGTTTACAAGTTCAAGACGCAGGGCAATATGGTTGGGGATCAATCTATTAACCGCTTTTGCCGCTTCATTTGTCATTGGCATATTCGATGAAGTGATTACACAAGTCGTCGCATTAGCCGTACTCATGCCTATTGTGGCAAGCATGGGTGGCATTACTGGGAGTCAAACATTGACCTTAACCATTAGAGGTTTGGCTACAGGTCAATTGGCCACATCTAACCTACGAGCCCTTGGGAACAAAGAAGTATTAGTTGCTTTTTTCAATGGCCTACTCTGGGCTTTAGTTGTTTCGGCGATTACCTCCCTGTGGTTTGATAACCCATGGCTGTCAGCCATTATTGCAGTGGCTTTAATTATCAATATGCTTATTGCTGCCATTGCAGGCATAGTGATCCCCGTATTACTCAATAAAATGGGAATTGATCCTGCACTTGCTGGCTCCGTAATATTAACAACAGTCACTGATGGTGTTGGTTTTTTTGTGTTTTTAGGATCAGCATCATTACTTTTGATTTAATAACAACAATCGTGCTGGTCAGCACAATTGTTGTTCATTATAATCCGCGCGTTTTAACCCTTTTGATAGACAGTAAAATATTATGCCAAAAATTAAAAAATGGACCGTTGATGACTCGGAAAATATCTACCGGGTAAAACGCTGGGGTGCTGGCTATTTTGAAATTGGTCAAAATGGAAATCTACATGTGACCCCCGATCCATTAAATACCAATATGCGAATTGATTTCAAAGCAGTAGTAGAAGAAATCAAACAAGAAGGTATCCAGTTTCCTGTAGTAGTGAGATTTCACGACATCCTTCGATCGCAAGTGGCATTATTGAACCAAACGTTTCAACAAACGGTTAAAGAGGCTGAGTATCAGGGTGAATATATGGGGGTATACCCTATAAAAGTAAACCAGATGCGAGAAGTTGTAGAAGAAATAGTCGACGCCGGCGCGCCCTTTAATTATGGTCTAGAAGCAGGGTCAAAGGCTGAACTTTTGACCGTCATGGCGCTCAATACCAATACTGAGTCACTTACCATACTTAATGGATACAAAGACCAAGAGTTCATGCAGTTAGCTCTATTAAGTCGCAAGTTAGGTCGAAAAACGATTGTGGTCATTGAGAAGTTTTCAGAACTCATTTTACTGGTAAAAATTGCTAAAGAGCTGGATATCATGCCAATAGTTGGCGTCCGCTCCAAGATGACGGTAAAAGGTCGAGGCAAATGGGAAAGTTCTGGTGGTGATAGAGCTAAATTTGGCCTAACTATCAGCGAGATAATCAATGCAGCCCGATACCTTGAAGAACATAACATGGCCGATTGTCTAAAACTATTGCACTTTCATATTGGCAGCCAACTGACCGACATTCGTGCGGTAAAAGAATCTATCACAGAAGGTGCAATGATTTACTCTGAGCTGCATAGAATGGGCTTTGAATTAGAGTACGTTGACGTTGGGGGAGGCCTAGGAATCGATTATGATGGCAGCCAATCAACCAATGATTCGTCACGAAACTACAGTATGCAAGAGTACGTGTCTGATATTGTATACGGCATGAAACAAGTGTGTGATTTAGAAAACGTTCCCCACCCAACGTTAGTGAGCGAAAGTGGCAGGGCCATTACTGCCCACCATAGTTGCGTAGTCACCGAAGTGGTGGGTGAGATAAAGGCACACGGATCCGGGATCGCTACACCCCCAGTAGAGGGTGAACATATCTTAGTGAGTGATATGCGAGAATTAGCTGAAATCATTGATAAACAAAACAATTTACAAGAAATATTCAATGACGCCTCGCAGTTTAAAGAGCAAGCATTAAATGCATTTAAGTTACGGGTAATATCACTAGAAGAACTCGCCAAAATAGAAACCCTTTACTGGCAAATTATGGAAAAAGTACAGCTTCGTCTCAAAGACGCCGAATTTGTACCTGAAGAAATGCAGGAGATTGACTTTGCGTTGTCATCTCAATATCTGTGTAATTTTTCAGTATTTCAATCCGCTGCCGACACATGGGCGATAGACCAAATACTGCCTGTGGTACCCCTAACCAGAATGGACGAAAAGCCCACCATCAATTGCTCATTGGTAGATATCACCTGTGATAGCGATGGAAAATTAGATCAATTCATCAGCGAACAAGGTATTTCAAATGTAGTACCCATGCATCACCTGAAACCGGCCGAAGACTATTATTTAGGACTATTTTTGACTGGTGCCTATCAAGATGTGATGGGTGACATGCATAACTTGTTTGGTCGTTTAAACGAAGTGCATATATTTTGTCATGACGAGGATCCCCAAGGTTTTTACATTGAAGAAATGGTCAAGGGTTCTTCGGTTGAGGATGTATTATCTATCATGCAATACCACCCAAGTTCGATGGCCAAAAGCATTAAGAAAATGATCGATATGCACGTTGTCAAAGGAAAAATGAAGCCCAGAGAGGGAGTGAAGTGGACAGATTTCTATGAAGATTGTCTTAAGGGTTATACCTATTTAAAAACCTAGCTTCTGATTCTTAACATCCAGCGCCTAACGATTATTTATTCTGAATAATATTAGGTGCTGTTTGGATTGCGCCTGCTAGTAAGCTGACTTGTTCTAGATGTTTAAAACAGCGGGCCCAAAAGTCAGGGGTAAACTCATTGATTAAGTTGGACTCTGCATTCATTAACATCACATAACCCACCCCATATTCAGGAGAAAAGGCTATATCTGCGCGGTAACCCTGTACCCAACCACCGTGATAATTAAGGGTATGCCCTGCAAAATCATAGACGCGCCAGCCTAATCCATAGTGGGCATCCGATAAAAATTTACGCCATTGACGTCGATACATTTCCTTTTTACTTTTAGTCAGCGGTGTGGTCACTTTTGAAATCAACTCTGCAGAGACGACGCCTGGCGCCTCTCCTAAAAGCGCACGCATCCAAATAACCATATCCCGCATACTCGCATTGACCCCAGCGGCTGGAGAATATTTGTAATAGTCATCTCGTACTTTAGTCGAGCGCCAGCGATTTTTTGAAATGGCGACATGAGGTTTTGCCCACTTGGCAGATGACTCCAAGCCTGCTTTTCCCACACTTGCATGAGGCATGTTTAATGGCTTAATTAAGGTGTGGGTTAAAGCCTGTCCATAAGAAGAGTGATGTTGCTTAAAATATCCATCTACCACTGCAAATAAGGTGTTTTGATAAGTATAACATTGCCCTGGCTGGCACAGTGGCTGCAATTCTGAAAGCATAGTGAGCACTCGCTTTACTGAATAATTAGCTTCAATTAAATTATCATAAGCATTAGGCGTATAACCACTAGATTGCCCAATAACATGCCGTAATAGCAACTCACTACTTTTCCCCTTTACACGAGAGAATTCTGGCACTAATTGCGCCACAGGCATTTGCCAGTCTAATTGGTTTTGTGCTACGTATTTAGCCATTAACATAGAAGTAAAGGTTTTTGATACCGAGGCTAATCTGAATACAGTATCGACAGCAATAGGGTTGCCTGACTTGCTCTCTTTACCATACACCACCACAGAAGCAGGTTTACCTTTCTCAATATAGGCAAAGGTATACCCAGGTAAGTTCTTTTTTTGTGCCTTTAGTTGAATATCTTGTGCAAATTTTGTTAACCATCTATCAGCAGCAATACTCTGCTGGTTAAATACGCAGAAAAGTAGTAGAAATCCTATAAAAGACTTAAACATGAAAAAGTTGAAGTGGTATAGGTTTGGCCAGTATGTTCAGTAAACCTAGCATTATATAAACAAAAAAAGCCACATGAATCCTATTATTAGATTGAGCTGACTAAATGACATCTAGCCAACCCTGTTTATTGTCCTACTTGTTGCTACTTTACATCAACCATCATTATGAATGGTTGATACTGAACATAGCGTAATAACGATTGACTGCCGTTTTTGTCGCACCCACTCGATATAAATCGTTAGAATCATTATATCACAGGTAGTAAAGCACAAAATAATGAACACTGAATATCAACAAGCTAGGCTAGCAAGAGACCCACGTTTTGATGGCACTTTTTTTATAGCAGTTAAAACCACACAGATTTTTTGTCGACCCATTTGTCCTGCTGCTGCCGCGCTTGAAAAAAATGTCGAATACTTTCAGTTAGCACAACAGGCCATGTTAGCCGGCTATCGCCCTTGTTTGCGCTGCCGGCCTGATAGTGCACCGCATTCATACGCATGGCAGGGGGTGAATACCACTGTGCACAGGGCGATGCGTTTACTCAGGCAAAATAAAGAATTAAACATACAGCAGATAGCCAACAAGTTAGGTATAACAGCACGCTATTTTCGACAGCTTTTTCAGCAACATTTAGGCTTAAGTCCAAAACAGTATCAATTATTTGATAAAGTTTTATTTGCTAAACAACTACTTCACGAAAGTAACTTACCCATTGAACACATAGCTCATGCCAGTGGTTTTGCAAGTGCTAGGCGTTTACAACATAATTTTAAAAAAGTGACAGGGTTCACGCCCCAGCAGATAAAGCAGAGTAAAAACAAGCAAGGCGAGCTTATTAGTCTTAGGTTAGCTTTTCGGCCTCCTTTTAATTGGGAATATATACAATCATTCTTAGCGTTGAGGGCGATTCAAGGAGTCGAGAATATGACTAAAAATTGTTATTCTAGAACCTTTATCACTGGAACAGATAAAGGCTGGTTTAGCGTATCAGCGGTTAAGAATAAGCATTATTTAAAGGTAGAAATAAGTCTACCCAATATCGAAAAACTGACGACTATTTTAACGAATATTGAACGAATGTTTGATCTCAACGCAGATACCAACACAATCCAAACGCAATTATTAAGGTGCGGTGTCCCAAAAGACACTATGGTGACAGGATTAAGAATTCCTGGTGTATGGGATAAATTTGAAGCGGGTTGTCGTGCCATTCTTGGTCAACAAATATCAGTCAAAGCGGCCATTCGCTTGTTATCCCAATTAACCAAGGAATTAGGCGCAACAGAAGGTGACAAGGTGTATTTCCCAACACCTGAAGCTATTGCAAATAGCGACCTTAGTTTTCTCAAAATCCCTAATAGCCGCAAGCAAACCTTGCGGCTATTGGCGCATCATAATGTCCATTCATCAGACTCTTCAGATTCATCAGTAGATGATTGGTTATGTATAAAAGGCATAGGACCTTGGACGGTAGCCTATGCAAAAATGCGCGGACAATCTTCTCCCGATATATGGCTTAACACCGACTTGATTGTTAAAAAACAACTGGCAAAATTAACAATCGATGCGGAATTAGCACGTCCATGGCGAAGCTACCTAACATTACAACTTTGGAGTATGGCGTGACTGAAAACAATCATTTTATTGAATATTTGGATACCCAGTTTGGCATATTAGAAGTGTGTGCCAACCAGGATGGCATAGGATCAATAGGCTTTGTGCAACAGAAATACAAACCTATAAGTAAGTGTTTACATACACAACAGGCACTTACACAACTAGCCGAATATTTTGCAGGTAACAGAACTCAGTTTAATTTGAACTTAAATGCAAAAGGTACTGATTTTCAGCAACAAGTTTGGAGACAGCTCACTACTATCAAATATGGGCAAACCTGTAGTTATGCCGATATTGCAAAAGGTATACACAATCCAAAAGCAGTGAGGGCTGTAGGCGCAGCCAATGGACGTAACCCCTTGGCTATTGTTGTTCCTTGTCACCGTGTTATCGGTAGTAATGGTAAATTAACAGGGTATGCATGGGGGATGTCAATCAAAGCAGATCTATTAGCGTTAGAAAAAAGGATTGTCTAATCAAACACCCTGTGTGCTTTAATCATATCTATTAAATGCATTCTCACTATATTCTTACCATCACATTTGGCCAAAAATATGGCGACATCTGCCCCGCAGATAACTTCTGAGAGAATTCGAACGCTTCGTGAGGAACAGTACCGGGCATCAATAACATAAATTTACCCCCACCCCAGCGACCTAAAAATATTTTTACGAATAGTATGTTGCAACATTTGCGCAGCACCAGATCGCCCGCTTTCTTGCCATAAATGTCATTAATGGCATGTTTATTATTAATATCTGAAAAATGTCTACAGACTAGTCGTCAACGTACTTTATTTTTAATCATGATTAAAAGCTATCAGGTGTGCTTAGATTAGAATATTCGTTAAACCAAATGTTATTACTGACAGTAGATTAGCAAGTCAGTAGAATATGAAAATATCAAAGGTGTCGCATCAATGGACAACAGGTATCTCACTTTTAAAGGAAATTGCATGACATTTTCAGTTATCGTTTTAGCAGCAGGCAAAGGCACGAGAATGAAATCTTCTTTGCCCAAGGTATTGCACCCCATTGCTGGCAAACCCATGGTTCAACATATCATTGATACAGTCAAAAAATTGGGTGCCACCAACATACACTTAGTATATGGCCACGGCCGAGAACAGTTGCAAAATAAACTCAGTCACAATGATTTGTCTTGGTGCCTTCAAGATCAACAATTAGGCACTGGTCACGCAGTTCAACAAGCCGCACCACATATTCAAGATAATGAAGACGTGCTGATATTGGTAGGTGATGCTCCATTGATTAAAGAGTCAACACTAAGGCAACTCATAGCAGTAAAAAAACAGGCTGATCTTGCTTTGCTTACGGTCGAGCTAAAGGATCCCACTGGCATGGGTAGAATAGTCAGGCAAGGTCAACAAGTCACCGCCATTGTTGAACACAAAGATGCTTCCCAGCAGCAGCGTCAAATAAAAGAAACCAACACTGGCATGATGATTATGGGAGGCAAAGACCTGAAGCGTTGGTTGTCTGCCCTAAACAATAATAATGCTCAGGGCGAATTTTATTTAACTGACGTGATTGAAATGGCCGCCAAAGAAGGAAAATCTATTCATGCTGCACAGCCCTCTTGTGCCATTGAAGTAGAAGGGATCAATAATAGAGTGCAACTTGCGTCCATCGAACGAGCTTACCAAGCCGAGCAAGCTGAAGCGTTAATGATGCAAGGCGTGTCATTATTAGATCCATCACGCTTCGACTTAAGAGGTGAATTAGAGGTTGGCCAAGATATAACAATAGATGTAAATGTCATCGTTGAAGGTAAAGTCAAAATTGGCTCAAACGTCGCCATAGGTGCCAACTGTATTTTAATAGACAGCATCATCGAAGATAACGCGATTATCCATGCCAATTCTATATTAGAGCAAGCCATAGTAGGCCAGCATTGTAATGTAGGTCCTTATGCTAGGCTTCGCCCTGGTTCAGTATTAAAGGAAAAAGCCCGTGTAGGCAACTTTGTTGAAATGAAAAAAACTGTATTAGGCAAGGGCTCTAAGGCTAATCATCTTACTTATCTTGGCGATACAGTGGTGGGCGAAGGAGCCAACATAGGCGCCGGTACCATTACTTGTAATTATGATGGTGTAAATAAATTCAAAACCATCATTGGAGACGGGGCTTTTATTGGCTCAAACAGTGCGCTTGTGGCTCCCGCCATTATAGGTGTGAATGCAACAGTGGGGGCTGGCTCTGTTGTGACTAAAGAAGTCGCTGCAAATGAATTAGCTATTGCTAGAGCGAAGCAAAGAAATGTGAGCAATTGGCAACGACCAAGCAAAAAGTAAAGATACAAAAAACGATATGACTCATACAGCGGAGATGAAAAACAAGGTTACGCTCACCAACCTATATATTGTGCTGTGTATATGCTGCTTTAACACCTAAATAATCACTAAAGTCTTTATTTTTACTTTTTTAGACAAACACAACTTGCGTTACGTAAGATTAAAGTTAGAATAAGTTTCAAATCGAAACTTATTCTAACTACATGCAAAAACGCAATACCCAACAAAGAAGACGTGCAATCGTCGAACAGCTCAATCTTACTGGCGAAGTAGCAGTGGATGAATTAGCTAGGTTGTTCTCCACTTCAGAAGTGACCATACGTAAAGATTTCGTCGAACTTGAAAGCAGTGGGCTGCTGCTAAGAAAGTTTGGTGGGGCTATTTTACTGCCAACCAGCTCTTCTGAACTATCAGATGAAAAGCGTTCCCCACACAAAAAAGCTATCGCTGGAGCCGCGGCTTCTTTAATTAAAGATCACAATCGCATCATTATTGACAGTGGCAGCACTACAGCAGCATTGTTACCTGAATTGAAACATAAGACAGGTCTGTTAGTGATGACTAACTCACTACAAGTAGCCAGTTATTTATTAGAGCGAGAAAACGAACCTAAAGTATTAATGACCGGGGGTACATGGGATGCTCAATCCCATTCTTTCCAAGGCAAAATGGCCGAGCTGGTACTGAATGAATATAACTTCGATCAAGCCTTTATTGGTGCGGCAGGCTTAGACCCGCTAAAAGGCACCACTACGTTCAATGAGTTAACTCAATTAAGCCAAACAATGGCCAAGGTATCCAATCAAGTGATTGTGATGGCCGAGTCTGAAAAATTACAAAGAAAAATACCGAATGTAGAGTTGCCATGGAGTGCAATTTCGGTTTTAGTAACTGACAATAAAATATCAGCAGATGTAAAACAACAAATTGAACAACAAGGCGTAGACGTTATCTGTGCCAAGACAACAGAGATTGGAGCTTAATATGTGTGGGATTGTAGGGGCGATTGCCGAACGTAATGTAGTTGAGATATTATTAGAAGGCCTACGCCGCTTAGAATACCGAGGATACGACTCGGCCGGCGTTGCCCTATTAGATAACCAAGGTAATCTCACCCGTACCAGACGAATAGGCAAAGTAAAAGAACTGGCACAAGCATTAAAAGAGCAGCCAGTTAAAGGTGGAACGGGGATAGCCCATACACGCTGGGCAACCCATGGAGGAGTGACCGAAGCCAACGCCCACCCGCACTTTTCATCTGAACGTATTGCAGTCGTGCACAATGGTATCATCGAAAACCACCAAACATTACGCCAAGAACTCACCCAAGCCGGCTATGGTTTTAGCTCAGACACAGACACCGAAACGATTGCACATCAAGTTCACTTAGAACTTGATCAGTGTGGCGACTTGCTTAAAGCAGTACAAAACGCTGTGACTAAGTTTCATGGTGCCTACGGTACGGTAATCATGGATAAACAGGATCTGCAGCGCATCATTGTGGCACGCTCTGGCAGTCCTTTAGTGATTGGCTTAGGCATAGGCGAAAACTTTATTGCCTCAGATCAAATGGCATTATTACCTGTTACCCGACGTTTTATGTTTTTAGAAGAAGGCGATGTGGCCGAAATTACCCGTACCAGCATTCATGTTTACGACCAAACCGGCACACCAGTAGAGCGAGACATTATTGAGTCAGATGTCGAGCACGATGCCGGAGATAAAGGCGGTTATCGCCACTATATGCTAAAAGAAATTCACGAACAGCCAAGTGTTATTCGTAACACATTGCAAGGCCGTTTAAGTGATAACGGTATCAGCCCAAATATATTTGGCCAAGGTGCTGATAAAATATTAGCCGGCATTCAACATGTGCAAATTATTGCATGTGGCACCAGTTACCATTCAGGCATGACAGCACGATACTGGTTAGAACAATATGCCAATGTGTCCTGTAATGTCGAAATTGCCTCAGAGTTTCGCTACCGCAAAGCCTTTGTGCATCCTAATAGTTTAATTGTCACTATCTCACAATCTGGTGAAACAGCCGACACACTGGCGGCACTTAGGCTTGCCAAGCAACAAGGTTACTCAGCAAGCTTAACTATCTGTAACGTTCCCGGCTCATCCTTGGTCAGAGAATCAGACTTAGCCTTTATGACGCTCGCTGGAGCAGAAATTGGTGTTGCCTCCACTAAGGCATTTACGACTCAGCTGACTGGTTTTTTAATGTTGACCTTAGCGATGGGCCAACACAACAGCATGAGTCAAACAGACCATGACGACATTGTAAAAGCATTACATAGCCTACCCGCTAAATTAGAAGAAACCCTGGCGTTAACCGATGGGATAAAAGAACTGGCTAAAGAATTTGCCGATAAACATCACAGCTTGTTTTTAGGCCGGGGCGATCAATACCCCATCGCGATGGAAGGGGCACTTAAACTCAAAGAGATTTCTTACATTCATGCTGAAGCCTATGCCTCAGGTGAACTTAAACATGGGCCGTTAGCGTTAATCGACGATGAAATGCCCGTCATAGTCGTCGCACCTAATAATGAACTACTCGAAAAACTCAAATCAAACGTTGAAGAAGTCCGTGCCCGTGGCGGCATTATGTATGTTTTTGCTGACAAAAACGCACACTTTAAAAGTGACGATACGATGCGCGTGATTAACGTCCCACATTGCGAAGCGGCTATAGCACCTATTGTTTATACACTTCCACTTCAACTCTTGTCTTATTACGTCGCAGTCATTAAGGGCACAGATGTAGACCAACCCAGAAACTTAGCAAAAAGTGTCACTGTGGAGTAAATTTGAACAGTGAATTAAAAGGAGGAGATAATGGAAGAACTTAGCTTTATATTTGGCATGATAGGCATGTCGCTAGGGGTGACAGGTTTCATATTTGGCTCTACGAACAAAAATTATTTTATAGCTTTTTTATTAATATTCTTAACTGGGTGTGGTGGCGGAGGAGGAAGCAGCAGCGGATCACCTCCAATTCTTAATACAGCACCTCAACTAACCGGTTTTATTGACTTTGCAATTGATGAAAATACTTCTGAGGTTGTAACTTTTCAGGCAATAGATGCTGAGGGAGACTCTATAACATACTCTATTACTGGAGTTGACACTGACGTGTTATCTGTAGATAGCGCTTCTGGAGAGTTAATTTTTATTTCACCACCGAACTATGAAAACCCCCTAGATAATAATACAGATAATATTTATGAAGTAGCTGTTATTGCTTCAGATGGACAATTATCTTCATCGCTAGAAATAATAATTACTGTAAATGATGTTGTTGAGGGTTTAGGCGGATTAAATATGCTGCTCATGGGCAATAGTTTTTTTAAACCATATGCATCTAGAATAAATGAGGTAGCAATCGATGCAGGTTTTTTAGACCATACAGACACAGTAATTTTTAGAGGTGGCGATAACGGAACACCTATAGGTCTTTGGAATAACGAAAATACAAATAGTTTAATAAAAGAAATCCTTGATAGAGGCGAGATTGAAATTTTAGGTATGACCTCTGCCTACAATCCAGACAATCCTACGGAAGGTTTTATTGAATGGATTAATCATGCACTTCAAAACAACCCAAATTTGACCATATTTATATCTATTCCCCCAGCTGACTTTCCTGCAGACTGGCAACAACGTGCAGAAGATGCTGGTTTTGAAACTATTGAAGAATTATATGAAGAATTTGAGAATGATTATAATCATAAAACACTAATCGATGCCTTACGCATTGAGTTTCCCTCAACAATATTTTTTACAATCCCTACGGGACAAGCCACTTTTAAATTAAAACAAATGTACGATGATGAAATGCTGTTGGATGATGTCTCATTATTTGGACCATTTGAGAGTGCACTTTTTACCGATAACAAAGGGCATCAAGGAGAGATTATTGTTACTACTGGCGCTCTTATATGGTTGAATGCCATATACGATGTCCATCTTGAGACGAATGAGTTTGATACAGGCTTTAATACTGACTTACATACAGTTGCAGAAACAATAATGGAGAATCATGACCCTGCATATAAACAATAATGGTCATATTATGAATATAGGAAGGGGTAAGAACACTCAGTTACTCTCGAGTAAGTTTAAACAGTGAATTGAAAAGAATTTATCCAGACATTCATGTTAAATACATTAAGCAAAGGTCAAAAATTATCAAGACATATATGGACACTCCCGCGAAGTCAACGTATCAGTGTTCGCTTT
>Ga0208544_10002139_pt1 | contig 13120 bp, 15 predicted proteins | sample DEB08_DNA_9_FD_184526 | JGI IMG/M metagenome (GOLD analysis project Ga0208544, IMG submission 184526) | Aqueous microbial communities from the Delaware River and Bay under freshwater to marine salinity gradient to study organic matter... | ecosystem: Environmental > Aquatic > Marine > Coastal ...
AACTTAAAACTTCAACTGCCGCGTAGCGGCTGCATCAGCACAAAGGGGGACACCACTAGGGCGGTAAAATCTTGCGGGTTTTCCTGCCACCATTTGGCATGAGGTTCTGAGGGTTTGACCAGATCACCGGATTTTAGCCAGGCTTGGATCTTGTCCTTGTCATCACCCGCGAGGGATTGGCCGACCTCAGTGATGGAGAGGGTGGTGTCCACGTAGATCAGGGCACCGGACTCGAAGTGAGGTTTGAGATATTCCCAATCCACCACACCGGTGTATTTCTCAAGTTTCTCGGGGGTGCTCTGGGTATCCTCGCCCAGTATGCCGTAGTTAAGCTCTTCGGATTTCTTTTGATCAGCGGCCATGGGAAATCAGGTTGTGTGAGTGGAGTTTACTATCCCATCCGGTCAGCTCCAATGCGGAAGCGTTGGTTGCGAAGCTTGGAATCTGAAAGAGCATCGCAGAGTTGGCTGGCGACTTTCTCATTCACATCGACCAAGGAATGGCGGTCAAAGAGCTGAATGCGACCCACGGAGTTGTCCGGTATTTTGCCTTCACGGTAGAACATGCCTAATAAGTCGCTAGGTCTTACCCCCGCGGCTTTACCAAGACTGACAAACAGGGTGGTCATGCCAGCCTCTTTTTTGTCGCCACGGCCCCCACGGCCCCCACGGTCACCACGGTCACCACGGTCACCACGGTCACCACGTGCGCTTCTGCGATCGTCACGATCGTCACCTTTTTCACGACTACGGCGTGCGCCACGGTCTTTGTTGGCATTATAGTCGGGGCGATCTTCGATGATTTCCTCGCCCTCGCGGCCAAGGGACTCGCGTAGGAGCTCAAAGAGCGATGAGGCAATATCGGTGGCGGTGTGGCCTTGGTCGAGTAGGCGATCGATGTAGTGGCGGTAGCTGCGGCTGACTTCTTTTTCTAGGCGAGCTTGCACCAGTTCAAATAACTGGTCGGCGCGTTTGCCCTCGACTTCTTCTTGGGTCGGGATTTTTGCGCGTGTGATTTTTTGCTTGGTATAGCGCTCGATGCTTTGCAGACGATAAATATCACGGCCAAAGACAAAGCTTACGGCACGACCTTCACGGCCGGCGCGCCCAGTGCGTCCAATGCGGTGCACGTAGTCTTCTGGGTCTTGGGGGATGTCGTAGTTGAAAACAGCCTCGACATCATCGATGTCGAGTCCACGAGCGGCGACGTCGGTGGCGATGAGTAGGTCAAATTTCCCTTCACGGAATCGTTTAGTGGTGCGCTCACGAGCTTGTTGGCCGATGTCACCGTGTAGTTTGTCAGCGGCGTAGCCACGTGCGGTGAGCGCATCGGTGCATTCGTCAACACTACGTTTGGTGTTACAGAAGACCACGGCGAGTCGTGGGCTGTCCATGTCGAGCAGGCGTGTCAGCACCTCGACTTTAGATCGGTTCCGAACTTCGTAGTAGCTTTGAGTAACGGTGGAAACGGTTTTGGTCTGCCCTTTGATCGAGACTTCTTCTGGATCATTGCCGAATTTTTGAATCAGCTTCTGCACCTGCTTGTTCATGGTGGCTGAGAAAAACAGCGTCTGGTGATCGGATTTCATGGCACCGAGGAGGTCTTCCATGTCTTCCCTGAATCCCATATCGAGCATGCGGTCGGCTTCATCGAGAATGGCCAGCTTGATGGTGGCTGGTTTCAGGGTCTTGCGGCGCAGGTGGTCGAGTAGGCGGCCTGGTGTTCCCACAATAATATGGGCACCACGTTTGAGCTGGGTGATTTGGCGATCGATCGGGGTGCCGCCATAGACAGGCACGGCGCGCAGGCCCTTAACGTGTTTTCCTAGACGATGCACTTCCTCACAGACCTGAACACAAAGTTCGCGGGTGGGGGAAAGGATCAGCACCTGAGCCTCGTCGGCATCAAGATCGATCATCTGCAGCGCAGGCAGGGTAAAGGCGGCGGTTTTGCCTGATCCTGTTTCAGAAAGACCAACGATATCCTTGCCCTCTAAGATGGGGGGGATAGCGAGGGCTTGAATGGGGGATGGGCTTTCGAAGCCTTGGTCGTTGATAGCCTCGAGCAGCTCATCACAGAGGCCGAGGGAGGAAAATGGAACGTCAGTCATATTATTAATAGTTGGTGTTTTGTCGATGGTCCGTCTGGATCATCTTTAAATACCGCTTGGGCTCCTTGGTTCGGAACAATTAATAACAAGCCTGGGCGGTGGGAGAGCGAGCCATAAGCTTGCATTGCCACAGAAGCAACTTTAAAAGCGAACCACTCTGGGTATTGAGGTCTCATCCCAAGCGTGGACGATGACTCACATAGGTCAATAAATGATCAACACAGCTATTGACCTGTGGAATTTGGTAACCATAATCCCGCCCCGTTCTGCAAACGCATAACGCAATCAATCATTTAATATTACAACCATGGCTACTTACGCAATCAACGGATTTGGACGCATCGGACGCAATGTATTGCGCGCGCTTGTGCAAAATGGCGAACTCAAAAATGTCGTCGCTATCAACGACCTCACTGACAACAAAAACTTGGCTCACTTGCTGAAGTATGACTCCTCTCAGGGCCGTGTTTCTTACGACGTAACTTACGATGATGAGTCAATCATCGTTGATGGACACAAAATTCACGCTACCGCTGAGCGTGACCCCGCAGCACTCCCATGGGCAGAGCTGAAAGTGGACGTTGTTCTCGAGTCGACTGGATTCTTTACCTCACGTGAGGGTGCCCAAAAGCACATCGATGCTGGCGCCAAGAAGGTGCTTATTTCTGCGCCTGCCAAAAACCCAGACCTCACCATGTGCATTGGCATCAACGACGATCTTTACGATCCAGCTAAGCACAATATCGTATCTAACGCATCCTGCACGACTAACTGTCTTGCACCACTCGTTAAAGTTCTCAACGATAAGTGGGGCATTGAAAAAGGCTTCATGAGCACGATTCACTCCTACACAGGTGACCAGAACCTTCTTGACGCACCGCACGGTGACCTTCGCCGTGGCCGTTCTGCTGCTGTTAACATTGTGCCTTCTTCTACTGGAGCCGCTGTTGCGATTGCCGAGGTGATCCCTGAAATGAAGGGTAAGCTAAATGGAGGAGCCTTCCGTGTTCCTACTCCTACTGGATCACTCACCGACTTTGTTGCTATTCTTAAGAGCGACACAACGGTTGAAGAAGTGAACGCCGCCTTCAAAGAGGCAGCAGCTGCAGGTCCTATGAAAGGTATTCTTAGCTACTCTGAAGATCCACTGGTTCTACAGGATATCGTAAGTGACCCTCACAGTTCTATCTTCGACGCAGACCTCACCATGGTCAACGATGGCAACTTCGTTAAAGTTTGTTCATGGTATGACAACGAGTGGGGTTATTCCTGCCGCGCTGCTGATGGCCTAGCCCTACTGGGTGCCTAATTCAACGGACACTTTACCAAAGGCGGGGGAGGGAAACTTTCCCCGCTTTTTTTCTCAAATCTAGCTACCCTCATATAGAATGGCCAAACTTAGTATTCGCGATCTCGATGTTAATGGCAAAGCCGTGCTGATGCGCGTTGACTTTAATGTGCCTCTCAATGACGCCGGTCAAATCACCGATGATACACGCATCGTATCAGCTCTGCCCAGCATCAAGCATCTGCTTGATAGTGGTGCCAAGTTGACACTTTGCTCGCATCTAGGACGGCCCAAGGGCGAGTCAGATTTAAAGTATTCACTCCGTCCGGCTGCGGTTCGCCTTGGCGAACTTCTTGGCAAGGATGTGGCTTTTGCTGAGAGCTGTGTCAGTGAAGAGACTGCTGCTGCCCGTGCGGCCATTCAGCCAGGAGAGGTCATGCTGCTCGAAAACACCCGTTTCTATGCTGAGGAAAAGGCGAATGAAGCTGGGTTCGCAAAGGCTCTTGCTGGTGAGGCCGAGATTTTTGTCAATGACGCGTTCGGAACCGCTCACCGCGCACATGCCTCCACTGAGGGAGTGACTCATTATATCGCTCAAAGCGCGATGGGTTTGCTTATTGAGCGCGAGCTTGAGTTTCTTCAGGGTAAACTTGAATCTCCCGAGAAACCGTTTGTTGCCATCATGGGTGGGGCCAAGGTTTCTGATAAAATCCAGGTCATCAAAGCCATGATGGATAAGGCCGATACCTTCATCATTGGAGGTGCCATGGCCTATACCTTCCGCAAGGCGCAGGGTTACAAGATTGGCAAGTCGCTTGTTGAAAACGATTGCCTCGAGCTGGCACTTGAAATTCTCGAGCTAGCAAAGACAAGAGGGATCAACTTCCACCTTCCCGCAGACACGCGCATCACTCAGGAATTCTCTCCGGATGCCGAAACCAAGGTTACCGCAGTTTATGGAGAAGGGGGCGAGATCCCGGATGATTGGGAAGGTATCGATATCGGCGATCAGGCGATCGGTGATTTCTGCCAGATCGTAGCTAATGCCAAGACGGTTCTCTGGAACGGCCCCATGGGTGTGTTTGAGATGGACAATTTTGCTGCAGGCACCAAGGCTCTCACCAAGGCGGTAGCGGAATCATCCGCATTGACTATCGTTGGCGGAGGTGATTCGGTAACAGCCGTTAAGAAGTTCGGCAATCCGGACGATTTTGATTTCATTTCAACAGGCGGTGGTGCATCGCTTGAGCTACTCGAGGGAAAAGTGCTCCCAGGAGTCGCCGCCCTCACCAACAAATAAACGTCTCCCCGGAGACGCACCTCCCAACTTTCCAAGTCCTAATTACCAAGTCCTAATTACCCATTCCTAATTCCAATAACAATATGCGCAAACCAATTATCGCAGCTAACTGGAAGATGAACATCGGCCCCAAAGAAGCCGAAGATTTCCTCTCCACCTTCACGAGCCAACTCGACAACATCACCGACGAAGCTGACGTGGTCATTGCACCTCCTTACGTCAGTATTCCTGCAGCAGTGAGTGCACTCCATTCCAATTCTGGGGTATCTATTGCAGCTCAGAATGTATCTGAGCAGGACAGCGGGGCTTACACGGGGGAGGTCAGCACCATGATGCTCAAAGAACTTTTTGTCCGTTATGTCATCATCGGCCACAGCGAAAGGCGCACCCTTTACGGTGAAACCAATGCACTGATCAATGCTAAGATCAAAAAAGCGCGAGCCGCTAACCTGAAGCCTATTTTCTGCATTGGCGAGACTCTCGACCAACGTGAGTCCGGTAAACTTGAAGAAGTTCTCCGCAGCCAAATCACAGAAGGGCTGGCCGGTATCGACGACAAGGACATGAAGGAAATAGTCGTCGCTTACGAGCCCGTATGGGCCATTGGCACAGGGGTAGTAGCAACCGTAGAGCAGGCCCAAGAGGCTCATGCTTTTGTTCGTTCCGTTATTGCAGATCTATACAGCGGTGAGCTGGCAGAGAAGATCCGCATTCAGTATGGTGGCAGCATGAAGGCAGACAATGCTGGCGAGCTGCTTGCTCAACCTGATATTGACGGAGGCCTTGTCGGTGGAGCTAGTCTCGAGCCACAAAGCTTTCTCGAGCTTATCCGTGCAGCTGTTGCTGCGGGCTAGGTCAGAAATCGATTAACACCTTATCTAGAACAGGAGTTCCCTTGGGAGCTCCTGTTTTTTTATGCCGACATCATGCTGCGGGCGGGATGTGCAGTAGCTATCAAATACTGATGACGCCGTAATAGATCAATGCGACATAGATAATTTTGCAGCCATAGTGGAGGAACTGGTCGGTATTAAATCCGGCCCAGTTTTCACATTTGGCAAAATCAATGATCCAATGGAGAAAAAATTCGACCAGTCCGAGAAGAACTGAACCAGTGATTAACCATACAGCGCCACAATGAATGAGTGAGTGCGCGCTCATCGCGTGAATCCAAACGCCTTGTGGGCTTTTGGTATTCAAATCTTGGGATAGCTTATGGTTTCGGTTTTTTGTTTCTGAAAGAAATACCCCTTGGAGTGGGAAATCGGCAATGGCATGGCCAATGGCCAGGGCAAGAAAAAGCCACAAAGCACCCGTCACACATTGAGGGTGGATGTTAAGTAGTTCAATCATTGATGGGGATGCAGTCGTGTGAAGGACTTGTTAGTGGTGAGGGACTTTTCAGTTTAGCTGCCGACATGGTTCAACTCCACAATTCCTGGTAAGATACCTCCATTGCGATGAGTTTGCCATTTAAAAAACGAATGCGCCTGCTGAGTTCACCTACAAGGGCGACGAGTATATGCTCGCCTACCTCGGGGTAGGCTTGAACGAAAGCTTCAAAATCGCGGCGAGTCGCTTTCCAGACTTGTGAAAATGACTGGGCGGTGACAGACGCACTTGCCGTGCCGGGATCAAATAGATTGATTTCACCAATGCTCTCGCCAGGGCCAATGCGGGTGATGAGAGTGCGCTTGCCGTCCTTGTCGGTGTGAACATGGAGTGTGCCAGAAATGACAAAGTAAAGAGCGTCCTGCTGGTGCCCCTCCTCAATAAGAAGCTGGCCTGCGTGAACGGGAATGAAGTCTCCATAGGTGCTGAGCGCCAAACGATCAGTTTCATCAAGTCCAGTGAGGAGTCCTGAGGCGGGAAGTTGGGGAGAGTTAAATTCTTTGCTCATAATAAGTATTACACTAAAACTAACTATTACGGCGGCGCAAGGAAAGCAAATTCGTGATGACTTTTTGCTTTGCATTCACAGAGTCATGGATTAATGTTCCAGAGAACACTGTTCAACCAGCCATTAGTATCCGTATCATTGTCTACATCAATAGGCCTGCGGGCCCCTTTAGGCTTCAGCACTCCTATATTCACCACTCCGATATTCACCACTCCGATATATAGCCCCATATTACGATCAACATTATGTCCAATATCCAACTTACCAAACGTCAGCAGGAGGTGATCGATTACCTCAAGGAAACACACCGTGTAGAAGGCTACATGCCCTCGACGCGTGATATTCAACGTCATTTCAATTTTGCCAGTCAGACGGCAGCCATTAGTCACCTCAGAGCCCTCGAGAAAAAGGGGGTTATTGTCAGAAAGGCCAACAAAGCCTGTGGTATTGGCTTTCCCGAAGAGATGGAGCGAGAGGAAATCGTCGATATCCCCGTGTATGGAAGCATTGCCGCAGGCATGGCCCAGGATGTGGATACGGAGAAGGAAGGCTGTCTATCCATCGATATCCGTTCACTTGGTCTGCGTGGCAATGCCCGCACTTTTGCTCTCAAGGTCCGTGGCGATTCTATGATTGATGCTCACATCTGTGATGGCGATACGGTGGTTTTAGAATTCCGTGAACCCCGCAAGGGAGACGTTGTTGCCGCCCTCATTGATGGCGAAACGACGCTTAAGCGCTACGTGGTTGATAACGGCAGGCCATATCTCCATGCAGAGAATGAAAATTACCCTGATTTAGTGCCGGCTCATGAATTGGTGATTCAGGGAGTACTCGTTGCTCTGCTCAGATCTGCAGCTTGATAACAAGGTGAATGACCGACTTATCCTTGCGTCAGGCTCACCTCGCCGGCGTGATATGCTCCGGAAAGTGGGGCTTGAGTTTGATGTGATCCCATCGCCCGCTGAGGAGTTGCATGATGAGCTCATGCCACTTGATCAATTATGTGAGGAAAATGCCAGATTGAAAGCACTGGCCGTGGCTCAGGATTATCCAGAAGCGACCGTTATCGGAGCAGATACGCTAGTCTATATTGATCAAACACCATTGGGCAAACCCCGCAGCAAAGAAGAGGCCGCGGCTATGCTGATGCGTCTCTCAGGTAGAACGCATCAAGTCTGCACTGGCGTTTGCATTGCGCGTGCAGGTGAGGTGGACAGCTTTCACGCAATCACGGAGGTGGTTTTTAAAAAGCTGAGTGAGAAAATCATCAGAGACTATATGGCCAAGGTAGATGTCATGGATAAAGCCGGCTCTTACGCTGTGCAGGAGCATGGGGAGATGATCATTGAGCAAGTGCGTGGGGATTATGACAATGTCGTTGGGCTGCCCGTAGCCCAGCTTCTGGGGAAGCTGTGAAGAGCGCCCGCCACATCTGATGCCATAGTTCCTCGTCTCGAGTTCGGACTCCCTCGAGTCTCTAGGGGCGAAGCCAAGCGAGGAACTCACGATTACCCTCGGTTCCTTTGATCGGGGAGTCGATATATTCAATCCAGGTGTGGCCTAGTTCCTCGGTGACAAAGTGATGGATTTTATCAACGGCTCGTTGGTGCAGCTCTGGATCCCTGACAATGCCACCTTTGCTGATGTCCTCACGATCAAGCTCAAACTGGGGTTTGATCAGACAGACGATCTGGCCATCGGGTTTCAGACAAGAGAACATTGGTGGGAGGATTTTAGTAAGGGAGATGAAGGATACATCGGTAACGGCGAGGTCAATGGGGTCACCGATATCAGCTGGGGTCATGTAGCGCGCATTGAATTTTTCTTTGACGACAACACGCGGGTCATTGCGCAGCTTCCAGACGAGTTGATTGGTGCCAACATCGACGGCGTGGACTTTGGTGGCACCGTATTGGAGTAGGCAGTCAGTAAAACCACCAGTGGAGGCACCAACATCCAGGCAAGTCATGCCGGTTGGATCAATGTGAAAGGTGTCCAGCGCGCCCTCGATCTTGAGCCCTCCTCGGCCGACGTATTTGGGTTTTTCCTTGATGCTGAGCTCGGCATCTGTGGGCAGCTTGGTGCTTGGTTTTGCCACCACCGTGGTGCCGGTGCTGACCTCGCCTGCAAGGATGAGCCGCTTGGCCTGCTCACGTGAATCACACAAGCCCCGTGAGACAAGCAGGGCATCGGCACGTTCCTTCGCTGGCATAGGCAGATGCTACCGCAATGAGCAGTGATGAAAAGCCAAACAGAGGGATAAAAAAACCGCCTGGCTCAAGAAAGCCAGACGGTATGAATAGAATGAAATAAAGCCGGCTATTCCGCAGCTGGGGCTGGGGTAGCTGGAGTTGCGGCTTCAGCGGTTGGAGCAGCAGGAGCAGGGGTTTCAGCTGCAGGGGCCTCGGTAGCAGGGGTGGCTGCAGGTGCTGGCTGTTGTTGTGGAGCTTTATTTTTTTGGCTACCAAAACGCATGAATACTTTTTCCTGTTCTGCCATGCGTTTGCCGATAAGGATGCCGGCAACTTCTTCGTTGGACATGATCTCGCCTGCGGCCTGCATCTTCTGTTTGATTGCCATGCTTGCCGTTTTCATTTTTTCGTCGACGGCAATGTTGGCAGCTTCGTCAGGCATTTCGATTTTGTCGAGGCGGGCTGCGATAGCGGCGATGGCATCGGCTACGGCGTTAAGGTTAGTGACGGCTTCTTGTGCAGTAGCAGCGTCCTTTACGGCGAGAACGATGTCAGCGTATTGGTTTAACTGAACAACGAGCTCATCAGTGAGACTGTCTAGGGTGTCGACAGCTTGTTCGGCTTGTTCTGCTTGGGCACCTTCAGTAGAATCAGCCGCTTTTTTCTCACAGGCGGAAAAAAAGAGCGATGATGACGCGAGGGTGATGACGGATAATAGACGTAAGTTGGTAACTGGTTTCATAGTTATATAGCGTGTAGGTTGTAGATCACGTGCTGGCTATGTAGCGGTGTGATTGCACTATGGAAAGGCTATAAATGGGCAATATGCTACCGCGAATGATGCCAGCCCCCTGAAAAACGTAATTGGAGGGATCACCTATCTTACAAAAAAATACCGCCTGGCTGCTGGGCTAGGCGGTATTGGTAAATTGGTATTAGCAAATTGGTATTAGCAAATTAAAACCAAATAGTGGGCTATTGAGCAGCTGGAGCTTCTTGGCTTGGAGCTTCTGCCGAACTATTGCTGAAGCGGCCAAATACTTTACCGAATTCCTGCATGCTTCTGCTGAAGTGCTCACGAGCAGGCGCCAGTGCCTGGAGAATTTCTGGGTCATCGAGGATGTTTGCCATAGCGGGGGAATTTGCTTTCTCGATAAAGAGTTTGAATGCCACCTCACTTTTGTCGAGGAGTTGACGCTTTTCTTCGTCGCTCGATGTCTCGAGTTTGTCGAGGCGGGCAGCGATGGCGGCAATGTTGTCTCCGATACTGAAGATCTTTTTGCTGGCCTCGTCCGCGGTCGCCTTGTCTTTAGCTGAGAGCATAGCGTCCAGAGACAGGTCCATTTGCACAACAAATTCATCGGTAAGAGTCTCAGGGCTGTCTTGCTGCACAGTCTCTTTTTCAGTCACTGAGGCATCTGCTGCAACGGCATTAGCGGCTTCGGTGGTGGTTTCAGTCTCCGGGGTTTCCTTCTCTCCACAGGAAGAGAAGAAGCAGGATGTCGATGCAATCAGGGCGATGGCAAAGAGGCGTAAGTTGTTCACGGCTGGCATGGTGAGTTGGCGTTTGGTTGGCGTTTTAGCCGTTGTCAGTTGAGTGCGTCAATGAGCACCCCCGAGCTATTCGGCTAGTGAGGGTGGTGCGGTAGCAGTATCGGTGTCTGCTTCATAGTCGACACCGTTGAGACCGAAGCCGAAGAGTTTCAAGAAGTCGTCCCTGTAACCTTGGAAGTCGGCTAGCTCATTAAAGTTGTCGTTTGAGATGTTTTCCCACGCAGCGGCAATCGAGGCTTGCACATCGTCGCGCATTTCCCAGTCATCGACACGGATGCGGCCGTCTTCATCAAGCTGAAGGTCTCCAGAGTAAAGTCGATCTGCCATGAGGCGCTGGATTTGCTCAATGCAGCCTTCGTGGATACCTTTGGCCTTCATTTCTTTGTAAAGAATGGAGATGTAGAGAGGCACTACGGGAATGGCTGAGGAAGCTTGGGTGACCAGAGCTTTGTTGACTGAAACATAAGCACAGCCGCCGAGAGACTCGCTGAGCTTGGCGTGGATGGCCGCACTGGCGCGCTCACAGTCTTTTTTGGCACAGCCAATCGTACCGTCGGTGTAGATGGGCCAGGTGAGTTTGGGACCGATGTAGGAGTAGGCTACGGTTTTGACCCCTTCGGCAAGGCAGTCGGCATCCGCGAGGGCATCGATCCAGAGTTCCCAGTCTGCGCCACCCATGACTTTCACGGTATCGGCGATTTCCTCTTCAGTGGCAGCGCCAATAGTCACTTCGGAGACTTCTCCTTTATCGGTATTGAGGGTTTTGTTGGTGTAATCTCCACCGGTGGTTTTGAGCACGGATTTGAAGACTTCGCCGGTGTCGGGATCGGTGCGGCGAGGGGAGGCGAGTGAATAGACGATCAGGTCGACCTTGCCGCCCATCTCATTTTTGATGATGTCGACTGCCTGTTTTTTGAGTTCGTGGGAAAAGGCGTCGCCATTGAGTGACTTGGCAAACAGACCTTCAGCGGTGGCCGCTTTTTCGAATGCCGCTGAGTTATACCAGCCCGCGGATCCGCTGCGTGTCTCGGTGCCGGGCTTTTCGAAGAAGACACCCAGGGTGTTGGCGCCCGAGCCAAAGGCAGGAACAATGCGTGAAGCCAGGCCGTAGCCAGCAGAGGCACCAATGACGAGAACGTTCTTTGGGCCGTTTTCGATTTTAGGGTGAGATTTAACGAAGTTGATTTGTTCCTGGACGTTGGCAGCGCAGCCGTCTGGATGTGAGGTCGTGCAGATGAAACCGCGGATTTTTGGAGAAACGATCATGAGGGGAAAGGTTGAGTTTTGAGTTTTGAGTGTTGAGTGAGTGCTTAGTTGCTATTGGATGCGGATTTGAGATTTTTCTGGGATGTTTTGACGATGCTAGTGAGGATGGCTACTAGTTGTTCTGATTCATCAGCAAGCTTGTCAAGTTTTGCTTCTGGAAGGATCTTAGCTGCAATGAGTAACTGTATCCAATAAGATGTTTCGCGAGCTTCCTTACTTGCGATAGACATTTTTGCAATAAAGTCTTTCTTGCTCTGGGCTGCTTGGGCTTCAGCGACATTGGCTCCTATTGAAGTGCCAGATCTGATAAGTTGGTCGCCCAAGGTCCGGGAGATCCGCGGTGTTTGGTCCAGACATTTGCAAAGATTCACGATCCTGAGTGCAAAACTAAAGGAGCGGTCTTTGATGCTTGGGTTATTCATGCGGTTCGGCACATGCTAGGCCAAGAGGCACTCAACACTCAACACTCAAAACTCACAATTTCCCGGGGTTCTCGGAAAGGGCAGCACATCACGGATGTTTTTCATGCCGGTGACGAACATCAGCATGCGCTCGAAGCCCATCCCGAAGCCCGCATGTGGGCAGCTGCCGTATTTGCGCAGGTCAAGATACCAGCTGTAGTCCTCGAGGCTTAGATCATCTTCCTGCATGTTGGCACGCAGAATGTCGATGCGCTCCTCACGCTGAGCGCCACCGATGATCTCGCCGATGCCAGGCACCAGCAGGTCCATGGCGGTGACGGTGAGTCGGCCTTCGCTGTCCGGTTCGTTGGTGCGCATGTAAAAAGGTTTGATGCTTTTCGGGTAATTATAAACCGTGACCGGACATTTGAAGTGTTGCTCGGTGAGGAAACGCTCGTGTTCTGACTGCAGATTGACACCCCAAGAGACGGGGTAGTCAAATTTCTGGCCGCTGTTTTCAAGAATTTCTACGGCTTCCGTGTAGGAGACACGCTGGAACGGTTTTTCCGAGACAAAACGAAGCCTGTCCAGGAGACCCTTGTCGACAAAGCGGGCAAAGATGTCGAGGTCGCCCTCGTTGTTGTTCAGGGTGTCGTCGACAAGATACTTGGTGAACTCTTCGGCGAGGTCCATGTCTCCCTTCAGGTCACAGAACGCCATTTCAGGTTCGATCATCCAGAACTCGGAAGCGTGGCGGCTGGTGTGGGAATTTTCTGCCCGGAAGGTGGGGCCGAAGGTGTAGATGTTGGAGAGTGCGGTGGCAAAGGCCTCGCCTTCGAGCTGGCCGCTGACGGTCAGGTAAGTGGCTTTACCAAAGAAGTCATTTTCAAATTTCTGGGCCCCGGCTTGGCTGGGGTCCAGCGTAGTGACGCAGAACATTTCTCCAGCACCTTCACAATCGGAGTCGGTGATGATCGGGGTGTGCACGTAGGTGAAATCACGTTCGTCAAAAAACCGGTGCGCGGCTTGAGCCATACGGGAGCGCATGCGGAAGAGGGCTCCATAAAGGTTAGCCCGCGGGCGCAGGTGGGCGATGGAGCGCAGAA
>Ga0208544_10002140_pt1 | contig 13119 bp, 12 predicted proteins | sample DEB08_DNA_9_FD_184526 | JGI IMG/M metagenome (GOLD analysis project Ga0208544, IMG submission 184526) | Aqueous microbial communities from the Delaware River and Bay under freshwater to marine salinity gradient to study organic matter... | ecosystem: Environmental > Aquatic > Marine > Coastal ...
GATGTCGTAGAGCGGCGAGAAGTTGGCGGCGGTGTAGTGGTCGATCACCACCTCACCCGTCAGGCGCTGCACGAGGAAGCTGGTGGAGGTCAGGATATGCGAGGTTTGGGCGTAGATCTCGGGGCGATTGCGCTTGAGCCATAGAATTTTAGGGCCGACGGACTGGGACGTTAAAGCATTGCCGCAGCGGGCGATGATGGTGTCCTCGCCAATACGGTCGGTCAGCTCGCGGACCTCTGTCTCAGCGCGACCATCAACGCCGTAGAGGACGCCGTTCATCAACGGAATGCCCTCTGCATCGACGGGCAGCATGCAGGGGCCAATCGCACTGCAGGCGATGGCTTTGATGTCTTTTGGATCGAAGCCACTCTCAGTCAAAAGCGCCTTGCAAACATGGACAAAGTCGCCCCACCAATCCTCTTCCGGTCGGTGCTCGGCCCAGCCGGGCTGTGGCACCAGCATTTCATGGCCCCGCGCTGCCTGGGCTTGGATCACTCCGGCCTCGTCCACCAAGACACCCTTGGTCTCATAGGTGCCGATATCAATGCCGAGCGTGTACGCCATCAGGTGTAATCATCCCGGTCGAGTGAAAAATCGGGGCCGATGTCGCTGAGGGCTGCATCTAACAGTCTGGTGAGGGCCGCGAGGTCGTCCAAATCACAGACTTCGCGGGCTGAATGCGAATAGCGCATCGGGAAGCCCATATCGATGGAGACGACGCCTTCGCCAACCAGCTGCACGTAGGACAGGTCTGTCAACACGCCCACTTGCGCGCTCCGCTGCAAGGGAATCCTGTGTACCTCCGCCGCGTGCTCAAATAAATGCACCATCGCGGGGTGCGGAATGACCCCGTTTAAGGTGCCGCGGCCGTGGAAGGAATAAAGGCTCATACCGGGGCCGCCACCCAGGACCATATCGCCCTTCACCGCCATGTCAGGCGTGTCCGTCGCAAGCATCAAATCAAGCTGGATCGCAATATCAGGCTGCAACTTCTGCGCCAAAGGCTGTGCCCCACGCAGGTTGAACTCCTCCAACACGGTGAACGCCAAATGCACGGGAGGGCCGCTTGTGCGTGCCTTCAACAGCTGCGCCATCTCTAACAAGACCGCGCAGCCTGCCCGGTCGTCGACGCTCGTGCCGGTAATCCGGTCATTTCCCAAGGCAGCCGCATGGGGTGCATAGACGACAGGCGTGCCAATGCGGATGCCGGCAGCCTCCACTTCTGCGGCTGAAACCAGTCCACTATCGACATATAACTCCGCATAGGGCGTAACCTGGTACTTTTCAGATGGCGCGGTCGCATGGTGGCTCTTATTGGCAATGATGCCCGGTACGTCGCAGCCTTCGCCCACGCAGATCAGAACTTCCTGTGCCGCCAAGGCGCGCTCTGGCACGCCGCCTAAACGTTCCAGCCGGATCAGCCCGTTTGCTTCGATCCGGCGTACGATGAAGCCGAGCTGGTCCATATGTGTGAACAGCATCACGCTTGGCCCTTGCCCCGGAAAATACGCCGTGAGATTGCCCAATCGGTCCGAGGTGCTTTCAACGCCGATGTCATCTAAACGCTGGCGCAGCGCACGCCGCACACGGTCCTCATGACCTGACAGGCCCGGAACCATCATCAACTCCATCAAGTTGCGTTTGATGCGATCCTTCATGCGCGGGCCGCGCTCGCACGGGCCATGAAATCGCGAGCGCGCTCCGGATCGATTGCGTTCCACGTGTCCCCATCGACCTTGAGCGATGAGCCGACGATGCACCCGTCCGCAATCGACAAAACATCGGCAACGGTGTCGTGCTTCACACCTGTATTCGCCATTACGGCCGTATTCGGCAGGACGGCCTTGACCGCCTCGAGGTCCGACAAGGCAGCAGCCTCCCCGGTAATTTGCCCCGAAACCAAGACGGCGTCAGGGATCGACGAAAACACTGCACTTCGCGCCCGGTCGGGCAAAGAGCGCCGGTCGAGCGAATGGGCGAATTCCGCACAGACATTGTAAAGCATCGCCATGTCGGAACGCCCCAGCCGGTCGCGGTAGCGCATGGCCTTTCCGGCATCCGGCGTCCATGACCCCATGTCGGACGCGTAAGTCCCGGTAAATATCTCCCGAACAAACGCGGCTCCGGTTGCGGCCCCCAAGGCAATACTCGACATCGGATCCCATAGGACATTCACGCCAAACGGGACGGTGATCTCAGACTTCAGCTGCCCGATGATGGCGGCCATGGTGGCAGTTGAGGCTGTATCAACCTCAAATTCATAGGGCCGGTCGTTCTCATTTCCAAACATAACTGCATCAAAGCCTGCGTTTTGCAGCGCCAGCAGGTCAGCCCGTGCCGCGGCGACCAAATCAGTGGACGGATCAAAAAGCGGGGAGCCCGGCAGCGCCCCAATATGCACCATGCCGATCACCGGCTTGGTTTTTCCGAACACCTGTTTGAAATTTGCCGTCATATTGCGTCCCCTTTGCACCAAGACTATGTCCACCGACCTGTTCACGCAAAGAGAAATCGGGCTATGCTTCCGTCACAGATAGAGGAGACCACGATGGGATTGAAGACACGGCACTGGGACCGCCTTGGCAATGGCGGGTTAACATTCACCGAACTAGGGTTTGGGACAGCCCCATTGGGCAACCTCTACAAGGCGATTTCTGACGATGAAGCCCGCGCGACACTGGACGCCGCGTGGGATGGCGGTGTGCGTTATTTCGACACTGCGCCGCTCTATGGACTTGGCCTGTCCGAAACGCGGCTGAACCCGTTTCTGCGCGACAAACCCCGCGATGAATATGTGTTGTCTTCGAAGGTGGGTCGCCTGATCCAAGCTTGCGCGCCAGAATATCGCGCAGGGGTCGGCAAATGGTTCCACGTTCCCCAGCGGCGCGAGCAATTTGACTACAGCTATGACGGGGTGATGCGGTCGTTTGAGCATTCGTTTTCCCGGCTCGGGGTGGACCGGATCGACATCCTCTATGTCCATGACCTTTGCGTGTTTTCCCACGGCTCGAAAGAGGCCTCGGATATGCGGATCGAAGAGTTCTTTGGTGCTCGCGGTTATGACGCAATGGTTTCCTTGCGAGATCAGGGCTTAATTCGCGCGATAGGGGGCGGCATCAATGAATGGGAGGTCTGCCAGACGTTGGCGGAACGCGGCGATTTCGATCTGTTTTTATTGGCAGGTCGTTACACGCTACTGGAGCAAAAGGCGCTCGACAGCTTCCTGCCACTTTGTGAGGCACGTGGGATTGGGATCGTGACGGGTGGGCCTTATAATTCAGGGATTCTGGCTACCGGGGCAAAGCCTGGCGCATTCTACAACTATGATCCTGCGCCACGGAACATCATCGAGCGGGTGAATGCCGTTGAGGCGGTTTGTACTGATCATGGCGTGCGCATGGTCGATGCCGCGTTCCAATTCCCACTCTTGCACCCGTCGCATGTCACCGTAATCCCTGGCGGGCAAGGCGTGGCAGAGATGAAGGGCAATCTTCAAGCGGCTCAAGCGGAAATTCCGGCAGCCCTTTGGGCAGAATTGAAGGCCAAGGGCCTTCTGCGTGAAGATGCGCCCACATGAAAATCGACTCGCATCAGCATTTTTGGCAACCTGCACGCGGAGATTATGACTGGATGCCAAAAGACAATCCAGTTTTGAGCCGGGCGTATCGTCCGTCTGATTTAGCGCCCAGTTTGGAGCGCCACGGGATCAACGGGACGGTCGTGGTTCAGGCCGCTGCTACAGTGTATGAGACGGAATATATGCTTGGATTGGCAGATGCGACGCCCTCGATCAAAGGCGTTGTGGGGTGGATTGATTTCGAGGACCCGACCCATCTGGCGCAGCTGACACGCTTGTCGCAGCATCCAAAGTTCCTCGGGGTGAGGCCGATGATTCAAGACATCCCGGATGTGGACTGGATGCTCCGGGAAGATGTGCAATGGGCCTACCGCGCGATCATCGATTTGGACCTGACTTTTGATGCCCTTGGCTTCCCGCAACACCTGATCAATTTCGCGAAATTGATGAGCCGCTACCCGGAGATGCGCGTCGTCTATGACCATTGCATGAAGCCCCAAATTCGCGACCAGAGAACAGGTAAAGATGCGCTCTCTGAGTGGTCGGACGGCATGTCTCGCTTGGCGGAGGAGACGACCGGGTGCTGCAAATTCTCCGGCTTAGTGACCGAGGCCGACGAGGGCTGGACCATCGAAGATTTGCGTCCCTTTGCCGAGCATGTGCTGAGCGCTTTTGGTGCTAGCCGTGTCATGTGGGGGTCGGATTGGCCGGTATGCCGGTTGCAGGCTGAGTACGGCGATTGGCATGACGCGGCGCAGATGTTGACAGATGACCTGTCTGAGGACGAGCGTGCCGATATCTTCGGTGGAACCGCCGCACGGTTTTACCGTCTGGCTTGAGCTTTCATAAAGGCAGCGACGTCATCCTTCCTGATCGCGGTTCTTGCATCTAAGCCCGAGGCCACATGCAAGGCCGCCGCCGCTTGCGCAAAACCGATAGCCTCTGAGATATCCCTCCCATCTGCCACGAGCGCGGCAAGGGCGCCAACGAACATGTCTCCGGCGCCGTGCGTCGAGATCACATCGACCTGATAGCCCGGTGTATGCTCCCCTTGAAAAGAAACGCCGTCTGCGCCGAGGGTCGTGAGAGTTTCGATCGAAGGTCCGAGGTCCGCGTAAAACTCCGCCTCGACACGGTTCACGATCAGCAGATCAACGGCCTCGACCAACCCATCCGGGAGCGCGCGCGCCGGAGCCGCGTTCAGCCAGACCTGAGCTCCGGCCGCCTTCGCCTTGCGCGCCACGGCCAAATTCACGTCTTGTGGGATTTCATTTTGCAACACCACCAGAGAGACGCCGTCTGGAACAACCACTTGATCAGCGATGACATGCAAATTGGCCGCCGACACGATCACCGCGCCGTAGTCGCCATCGGCGTTCACAATAGCGGCGCTCATCCCGCTCGGCCCAGGATCACGCTGTAGCTGAGACAGCTCAGCGCTGCTCGCCTCGAGCGTCTCGCGGATCATGTCGCCGAAACGGTCATCGCCTGCGCGTCCCGCGAAATGCACATGTGCGCCCATGCGCGCTGCGGCGATTGTTTGATTTCCGCCTTTTCCGCCGAACACATAATCCACGCTGCTGCCAGTTACGGTCTCATCAAGGCCGGGCAAGTGTGGCGCGCGTAGCACCACATCCAGATGGAGTGATCCTACGATGAGCAAGCTCACGTCAACATCGCCGCCTGCACCAAGCGCATCGCAACTGGCGCGTCCTGACGCGAAATGGCCTCTTGGAGCTCTTTGTGCGCAACCAGCTTTGCCGCCTTTGCGCGCAGGCGCTGAACGACCTCGATATTCGTCCGGGCCTCTTCCACAGGATCAAGGCCGGAATGGTCGGGGAAGGTGTCGAAATAGATTGCACCGCGATAGCCTGAGCGCTCCAGCTCGACGAGCAATTCAACCGTCTGAATGGGGTGAACAGCGCCGACCATCAAGCCGTTATCCCACTTGCCGTAGCCGTCGTTGAGGTGCACCCCAAGGATGCGCGAGTGGCGGGCGACCAGTGCGGCGGCGAAGGCGGGCATCTCGTCGGCATAGAGTACATGGGCAAAGTCGAGTGTGACGCCGGTGTTGTTGCGCCCAATTTCTTTGATGGCCAGAAGCGTCGTGGCGGCGTCCGGCATCAAGGCATAGGCGCGTGGTTCGTTGGGCTTGTATTCCAGAGCGATGTCGAGGGCTGGGTTGTGATCGGCAACCTCTATCATCGCCTCAATCGTGTCGCCCCAGGCCCGTGCATAATCCATCTGGAACGAGTAATCGAACCCGTCCTGTCCCATCCAAAGCGTCATCAGATCGCCGCCCATCTCTGCCAAAACATCCAACCCGCGTTTCGTCTCGTCAATCGCGGCGCGGCGCACCTTGGCATTGGGATGGGTAAACGCACCCAATTTGTAACCGGGATCCGTGTAGTAACGCATCGCCATTCCATTGAGGGTCATGCCTTGGTCATCCAACGCGCGCGATAAATCAGCGGGGCTGTCTTCAATAAAGTGATCAGGATAGTTGAGATCGGCGGCATTCAAACCTGCGCTGGCCGCCCGCGCCAAAAGGTCGGCGGTCGTGACGCTGTTTTTGCCGGGCCAGTAGTCGGCGGCACCAATCTTGAAAGCGTTGAGACGTGCGGCGAAGCGGGGGGAGTAATTATCGGCCATGGTGAAAACTCTAACCGCCAACAGGCTTGTGAAGCAATTGCGTTAGATCGCCCACTGAAGCGAATTCAAGAGAAACGTACATTTAGCAATCAGGTCCACCTCTCTAAGCGCCCAGTGTGACCTATGCTGCAAAGAGCAAATTTCGTTGCTAAGAGTGGAGAGCAGACGTTCCCTTTCTGATCGGATTGCCAAATACCCGCAAACCCGAACTGGCGTAGCGGAAATGGAAATCCTGCCGCTTCCATGATATATCAAACACGAGTGGTTGGTGGATCGGCAAGATCGTCTGGTCTGCTCAATACCTTTTTGGAGGTGGCGCATTGCAATCAAATTCATCAGATTTTTCGGCAGCCAGTGGCAATGGCTACGAACTGCAAATGGGGCGTTTCAGTCGCTTACTTGCCCCAAAGTTCCTAGATCTCATTGAGTTTGAGGAAAGTAGCCATATCCTCGATGCCGGATGCGGTACAGGCGCACTGACATCGGAAATCTTGCGCCGCACCAAAACCGCAAACATCACCGGCATCGATATCTCTGAGGCATATGTTGAATACGCCACCGGTGAAATTTCGAACCCACGTGTGTCGTTCAAAGCAGCTGACCTAACTGCGCTTCCGATGTTGGATGAAACATTTGATCATGTGGTGTCTCAACTCGTCTTGAATTTCGTTCCAAACACCAGCGTGGCGCTTTCTGAACTCTTGCGCATCTTGAAGCCCGGCGGCCGCCTGGCGGTTGCCATTTGGGATGTAAGAGGCGGCCTCGTATTCAATCGCTTCTTCCTGGACACAGCTGCAATGCTGGATCCGGAGGCCAACGAACTCAGAAAAAAGAACTTCACGCGACCGCTCACGCGGCCGGGCCATCTGGAAGCCGCGTTACGGTCCGCGGGCGCTGCCGAAGTTCAAACCGGTGAAATCCACATCCGGACCGAATTTGCATCTTTCGAAGACTATTGGAGACCCTTCGACGGCACAGACGGCCCAATTCCAGCTTACCTGTCAAAGAGGCCTGCTGATCTGAAGGGGCAAATTAAGGCTGCCGTTCGAGATGCCTTTCTGGACGGTGAAGCCGACGGGCCACGCTCATACGCAGCAACAGCCTGGGTTGCGTCAGGGCGACGGCGATAGAGCGTGTAAAACCTGCTTTTGATGAGGTTACGTCGACCAGTTGAGCCCGCCCGGCATAGCTGAGGTCGGTTACGCGTCGGCATAACCAAGGGGCATTGGCTTTCTAGCGCTGCCTAAAGGCTTGGACGCGAGCGCACGATGTTATCCTGCATGTTCTCTGCGGTCCAAAGCTCATAGGGAGATTTTGGCGCCCAGATACAATCTTTGAGCAGATAGAGGGTGGACGCTACGAAAGAGAAAGCAACGCCGCCAAGGAAAAATCCAAGGGCATAAGACATAACGGGCCTCAAACTAGTTAAACTACAGCCATTAACCTATCGGAAAAAACTGACCCAATTATGACGAGTTTGGGAAATTTTTACGCAGGCGGCGCGGTTCACATTTGACGCAGAACGGACAGCTAACCGGCGGAGCACTTGAAAGGAGGTTGAGGGTGGCGCGCGAGAGGACGAACTGTCGCTCGGAGCCCAAAATTGGGTTTTTCCGCAAACCGAAGAATATCAGCTTTTTTGCGGCAACCAAAACGCAAGCTATCAGAGGTCGGTCAAGGTTCCCAAAGCGCGTTCTGCGGCAAATGCGATGGTTTCCGACACAGTCGGATGGGCATGGATAGACATCGCAACGTCCTCAAGCGTCGCACCCATTTCGATGGCCAACGTGCATTCGGCGAGCAATTCACCTGCGTTTGATCCAATCAATGTAGCGCCGAGAATGCGGTGCGTATCGGGGCAATAGACCAGTTTCGTGAGCCCGTCGCCGCCACCCGAGGCAAGATTACGGCCGCTGGCGGCCCACGGAAAGCTGGAGGTCTTGTGGGCAACGTCTTTGGCTTTCGCCTCTGCCGCAGTGAGACCAACCCAGGCGAGCTCTGGGTTGGTGTAGGCGACCGAGGGGATCAGGCTGGTCTCGAGGGCCGCTGCGTGGCCGCACGCCGCTTCGGCGGCCACATGACCCTGGTGGGTGGCACGGTGGGCGAGCATGGGATTGCCGGTCACATCCCCGATCGCAAAGATGTTGTCCACGTTGGTACGGCCGGAGGCATCGGCGGGGATGATTCCGCGACCGTCGATCTCAACGCCCGCCTTTTCGGGCGCCACTTTCGGGCCGTTCGACCGCCGTCCGACAGACTGAATAACCGCACCTGCCGTGAGCTTGGCTTCGAGGCCGCCCTCGCAGTTGAGGATGATTGACTTTTGGGTGGCCTTGACGGCGATGACCTTGGTCGTTGTGTGGATTGTGACACCTTGCGCTTCAAGCGCGGCATGTAAGATTTGGACTGCTTCCGCGTCCGCACCGGGAGCAATCTGGTCCGCGAGTTCGACGATGGTGACATTTGCTCCGAGGGCGCTGTAAACAGTGGCCATTTCCAGCCCGATAATGCCGCCGCCGACAATGGCCAGATCCTGTGGCACTTCGCGTAGCTCCAGCGCTGCTGTACTGTCCCAGATGCGCTTATCCTCGGGCCACCCGGGCAGTGTAACCGGGGCAGAGCCGACGGCGATCACCGCTTGGTCAAAGGTCCAAGACTCGCCATCTATGTCCAGCGTCTTGACGTCGGTGAAGCTCGCAGTGCCGCGGATCGTCTGCACCTTGCGACGCTTGGCAAGCCCGGTCAGCCCGCTGGTCAACGTGCCGACGACGCTATCCTTGCGGTCGCGTAAGGCGTCAAGGTCGATTGATGGCGCGGAAAAGGCGATGCCCCAGTCTGACATCTCATGCGCTTCTCGTATGATTTGCGCCGCATGAAGCAGCGCCTTGGAGGGGATGCAACCTTCGTTGAGGCAGACCCCGCCAAGCGTGGCGCGCGGATCGATGATCACCACTTTACGGCCCAGATCAGCGGCGCGGAAGGCACAGGCATAGCCACCGGGCCCAGCCCCGATCACGATCAAATCGGCATGGTTGGACATAGGTCTCTTCCCTTAGATCATCATCCTGCGCGGATCGCCCAGAAGGCCCGCGAGGTACGTCACAAAGCGCGCGGCCTCGGCCCCATTTATGACGCGGTGGTCATAGCTGAGATCAAGCGGCACCATCGGCACCGGCTGGAACGCCTCACCATCCCACACGGGTGTCACCTCGGTACGGGTGAGACCGAGAATGGCGACCTCGGGCGGGTTCACGATGGGGCTGAAGGCGGTGCCGCCGATGCCGCCAAGATTGGAGATCGACATCGACGCGCCGCCCATCTCGTCTGGCCCCACTTTGCGGGCCTGAGCGCGAGTGGCGAGGTCGGTGATCTCCGAGCCGATCTGCCACAGACCCTTGAGGTCGGCATCACGGATCACAGGGACCATCAGGCCATGGGCAGTGTCAACGGCAATTCCAATATGCACAAAGTCCTTGAGAATCAATGTTTTGCCATCTGGCGTGAGCGAGGAATTGAAGCGTGGAAACTCCCGCAGGGCCCGCGCCAATGCTTTCACTTGAAACGCAAGTGCTGTGAGTTTGACGTTTCGCGCCTGCGCCTCGGGCTTGAGCTCCCGTCGCAGGGCTTCAATGGCGGAGACATCCGCGCGGTCATGGTGCGTGACCTGCGGGATCATCGCATTGGCGGCGGCAAGGTTGCCCGCCGCGACCTGCGCGAACCGGCTGAGCGGTTCTTCGGTCACGGGGCCGTATTGGGCGTGATCCACGTCCCAATAGGTCGTGTGACTGTTCTGCACCGGAGCAGTGCCGCCGCCCGAAAGGTCTTCGCGGGCGATAGTTGTGCGGCCCAGATCGCGGGCAAGCTTTTCGAGGTCGATACCTTTCTCGCGAGCGAGGGCACGTATCGATGGGGCTGCGATGACGTCAGACATATCGCCCCTCACCAACTGGCCGAGATATACTGGGTTTCCATGAATTCGAGCATGCCTTCATGCCCGCCTTCACGGCCCAGGCCGGATTGCTTGACCCCGCCAAAGGGCGCCGCCGGATCGGATACGAGGCCACGGTTCAGGCCGACCATGCCGTATTCCAGCCGCTCGCAGACTTGCAACGCGCGCTTCATATCTTCGGAAAAGACGTAGGCTACGAGGCCATACTCGGTATCATTGGCGCGGCGGATTACATCCTCTTGTTCAGTGAATGTCTGGATCGCGGCGACGGGGCCAAAAATTTCGTCATGCACGCACTCAGAGTCTTCCGAAACGTTCGACATCACCGTGGGCGGGTAGAAAAAGCCCGTGCCATTCGGCGTGGTGCCGCCACATTCGATCTTGGCGCCCTTGGCGACTGCATCGGCCACGAAAGCCACGACCTTGTTGCGGGTATCGGCATTCACAAGTGGGCCTACGTCAACGGACGGGTCCGTGCCGTCACCGACCTTGAGCGCAGACATAGCGGCGGTGAATTTGGCGGTGAAGGCCTCAGCCACGTCCGCATGCACATAGATACGGTTGGCGGCGGTGCACGCCTCTCCAAGATTGCGCATCTTAGCGAGCATCGCACCTTCGACGGCCAGGTCGATATCGGCGTCCTCAAAGACGATCAACGGTGCGTTGCCGCCCAGTTCCATCGCCGGCTTCAGCACCTGATCGGCGGCGGAATGCAGCAGTTTTCGACCTACGCCGGTGGACCCGGTGAAAGACACAACACGCACGCGCGGATCATGCAGCATGTGATCGACGAGGGCGCCTGTGCGCTTGGAGGGCAGGACGTTGACCAGACCCCTGGGCACACCAGCCTCTTCCAGAAGCGGCATCAGCGCTAGCATGGTCAGCGGCGTTTCCGAGGCAGGCTTGATGATGACCGCGCAGCCAGCGGCCAGCGCAGGCGCGATTTTGCGGGTCCCCATGGCAGCGGGGTAGTTCCAGGGCGTGACCAAGACCGCAAGGCCTGCAGGCTTGTGTTGCACAATGATGCGCGCGCCTGATGCGGGGGCGTGGGTGATCATGCCGTCGGCGCGCACAGCCTCTTCGGCGAACCAGCGAAAGAACTCTGCGGCATAAGTCGCCTCGCCTATCGCGTCGGTGCGCGCTTTGCCGTTTTCCAGCGTAATGAGATGGGCGAAGTGGTCGAGCTTAGCGATCATCAACTCCCACGCCTTGCGCAGCACTTCCGACCGGTGACGGGGCGTCTGAGCGGCCCACTCCTTCATTGCGGCTTCTGCGGCATCAAGGGCCGCGTCGGCGTCAGCGATTTCGGCAGAGGCGACAGAGGCGATGACCTCCTCGGTGGCAGGGTTGATCACGTCGAAGCGCTCGCCGGAAGCACCCGCGCGCCATGTGCCGTCGATATAGAGATCGGTGCAGTCCATTTCGGTCTCCAATTGGTTAGAGCAGGTGGCGGAGCGGTTGCTCCATCCGGCCCGCGAAGTTGGAAAGAAGCGCGATAGCGTCGGTTGCGCCAAGTTGTCCGCTTGCGAATTCGAGGGTAATGGTCAGGCCGTTCCCTTTGCGGGTGAGGGTCAGCGTCGGGACGTCCTCGGCGCCGATCTGCACGGTCGTGATTGCCGTGAACCGCAGGTCGCGCAGACGTATCTGGGGGGCGTCCTCGCTGGCTTTGGTTGCACTAAGTTGCGCAGATGCAGCGTAGGTCTTGGTATTGCCAAAGTTTTCGACCGCGGCGATGGCATCCGTGCCCATGCTGGCGGCACACAGCCCCGCCAGAAGGGCCGAAGTATCAGTAAGCTTGGCGCTTTCAGCGGCCCAGGCTGCGAAGGCAGTAAAGCCTTCTGTCGGAATCTCCGCGGTCAGCCTGCTTGCGGCCTGAGCAGTGCGATCTGCCGAAGCAACATCAACAGGCAGGGCCTTGAGTTTTTCAAGATCCTTGACATGGAACGGCTGAGGAAGCCCTGCGGCAACAAGGCGTCCCAGATCAAGGCCATGCTCACGCGCCAGACGTCGTGCTTTCGGCGAGGCAAGAATGCGCCCGCCCGTTGCGGGATGAGGGGCCGTCTTGGCAGGTGCCGGTTTAGTTGCAGCAGGCGGTTCTGACTCGGTCTTTGTCGGGGCTGCGGCAGGGGCGGCAGAAGCCTTACGTGTAATCGGGTTGGCTGGGACTTCGGCGCTGATAATAGCAATAGTCTGCCCTACCGGAACCTCTTCGCCCGCTTCCGCGAGAAGGGCCGCGACGTAGCCAACGGCGCCCGCGTTGACCTCAACGACGCTTTTATCGGTTTCTACCTCAAAGAGCACGTCATCGGCGGCGACTGCATCGCCGGCGGCCTTATGCCACGTGACAAGCAGACCTGTGTCTTGCGCCATGCCGAGCGTCGGCATGATGACGTCTTTGCCTTCTGGGAGATCATCTGCGGCACCGTCGGACGCAGGGCTCGGATTTTCGGCGCTGTCGGAGATCCTGGCGATTACGTCGCCCACAGGCACATCTGTGCCTTTGTGAGCCGTCACATCTGTAAGGAAGCCTGCGCCCTGCGCCTCGACCTCCATCGTCGCCTTGTCGGTCTCGACCTCAAAAAGCACATCGCCCTTGGCCACAGCATCACCTGGCTGCTTGTGCCAGGCAACGATCTGGCCGGTCTCTTGCGCCATACCGAGTGCTGGCATGATGACGTCAAGCGGCATCGATCATCTCCCCCGCGACCAGCATCCGCGCCTTTTCTGCGACACCTTCTGGCGTCGGAACGGTAACGTCTTCCAAGGCTGGGCTAAACGGGATCGGCACGTCCATTGCGCCCATCCGCAGGACTGGTGCGTCCAAGTGGTAGAAGGCCTTCTCGTTGATCCGGCTCGCGATTTCACCGGTCACGCCGTAGCTTTGATGGCCCTCATCCACCACAATCACGCGGCTTGTCTTACGAGCCGAGGCGAGCAAGGT
>Ga0208544_10002143_pt1 | contig 13106 bp, 13 predicted proteins | sample DEB08_DNA_9_FD_184526 | JGI IMG/M metagenome (GOLD analysis project Ga0208544, IMG submission 184526) | Aqueous microbial communities from the Delaware River and Bay under freshwater to marine salinity gradient to study organic matter... | ecosystem: Environmental > Aquatic > Marine > Coastal ...
CCTGATCTGGCAGCAGTAGAACATACCTTTGTGAACCGCGACGGGGCCGGCACCCTGAAGCTGGGACAGGCGCGTGGCATTGCGATGCTGGTCCCCGCGCAGGCTGGGTTGTCGGTTTCCGAATACGCGCCCAATGCCGTGAAGAAGGCCGTCGTTGGCGTGGGCCATGCCGACAAACGGCAGGTCGACCATATGGTGCGCTTGCAATTGCCCGGCTGTGATCCGGTCGGCCCCGACGCAGCCGATGCCTTGGCCGTTGCGATCTGCCATGCGTTTCATGCCCGGTCTGCGGGCCGTCTTGCCGCCGCCATTGGGGCCGCATCATGATTGGTAAGCTGACCGGCCGTGTGGATTACCGGGGCGCGGACCATGTCTTGCTTGACGTGAATGGCGTGGGCTACGCCGTCCATTGTTCCGACCGGACACTTGCCGCGTTGCCGGGGCAGGGGCAGGTTGCCGCGCTTTACACGGATTTGCTGGTGCGTGAAGATCTTCTGCAGTTATTCGGCTTTCTCACGCTTTATGACCGCGAATGGCATCGTTTGCTGATGTCTGTGCAGGGCGTCGGGGCCAAGGCGTCAATGGCAATTCTCGGCACGCTTGGGGCCGAAGGTGTGGCCCGCGCCATCGCCATCGGTGATTGGTCCGCCATCAAGGCCGCGCCGGGGGTTGGACCCAAGATCGCGCAGCGCGTGGTGATGGAACTGAAAACCAAAGCCCCTGCCGCTATGGCGCTTGGTGGCACTGTCCACGAGGCACTGGGCGACGCGAGCGTGGAGGTGATCGATACGACGGCGCCCGCGAAACCACGGTCGGTCCAATCCGCCCCGGCTCAGGCAGAGGCGTTGTCGGCGTTGCAAAATCTTGGTTATGCGCCATCCGATGCCGCGAATGCTGTCTCAATGGCCGCCGGCGACGCGCCGGGGGCCGACACCGCCACCCTGATCCGTGCGGCCCTTCGGCTTCTGGCGCCCAAGGAATGAGTGTGGGGAGGGTGCGCTGCCTCGGGCCAAACGGGACAAGCCCCCGCGATGAAACCGGCAAATCGTTCGCGAACGGCTTGTGCGTCCGACGGGGATGGTGCGCGTGTTGCCGCTTTGATCTGGCTCCGCGCCATGGTGTCGGCCATAAGGTCGTACGATGACCGAACCTGACCCAACCATGCGCCCCGCGCCACTGCCGGAAGATACCGACCGTGCCTTGCGACCGCAGGTGCTGGACGACTTCATCGGTCAGGTCGACGCCCGCGCCAACCTGAGGGTCTTTACCGAAAGTGCCCGCCGCCGGGGCGAGGCGATGGATCACGTGCTTTTCTATGGCCCTCCCGGTCTTGGTAAGACCACGTTGGCGCAGATCATGGCACGCGAACTTGGGGTCAATTTTCGCATGACATCCGGCCCCGTGCTGGCCAAGGCCGGGGATTTGGCCGCGATCTTGACCAATCTGGACGCCCGCGATGTTCTTTTCATCGATGAAATCCACCGCCTGAACCCCGCCGTGGAAGAAGTGTTGTATCCTGCACTGGAGGACTTCCAGCTTGATCTGGTGATCGGAGAAGGCCCCGCAGCCCGTACCGTGCGGATCGAACTGCAGCCCTTCACCCTTGTTGGCGCCACGACCCGGCTTGGCCTTCTGACCACACCATTGCGTGACAGGTTCGGCATCCCCACGCGGCTGGAATTCTATACCGAAGACGAGCTTGACCAGATCGTCACCCGTGGCGCGCGCCTGTCTGGCATCGAGGCGCACCCAAAGGGCACGCGGGAAATTGCGCGCCGTGCGCGTGGCACCCCCCGCATCGCTGGCAGGCTTCTGCGCCGGGTCATCGACTTTGCACTGGTCGAAGGCGACGGTCGCCTGACACAGGAAATTGCAGACAGCGCCCTTACCCGGCTTGGGGTCGATCATCTGGGTCTGGACGGCGCCGACCGTCGCTATCTGAAGCTGATGGCGGAAAACTATGCAGGCGGCCCCGTGGGGGTGGAAACCCTGTCTGCGGCCTTGTCCGAGGCGCGCGATGCGATTGAAGAGGTGATTGAGCCTTTCTTGCTGCAACAGGGCCTGATTGCGCGTACCCCGCGTGGTCGAATGCTGGCGCAAAAAGGGTGGTCTCACCTTGGCATGGCCGCGCCCAAGCCCCCTGATCAGGGCGGGTTGTTCTGAGGCCGGGGCAGGTTGCACACCATTTGTCCGCGGTGCCTTCGACACCATCACCCGCCCTGATGGACCCAATCATCAATTCCCGGTATCACACCATCCATGACACCTGATGAGCCTCTGTCGCCTGCCGATATTCAAGCGCTGTTCACCCGCGCCGATGGTCAATACCTGTTTGCGCGGTGGGGCCGTCCAATCGTGCCGGTGGTGTTTGGCGTCGATGAACCGACGATCGCTGTTCTGAAAGGTGCGATCGAGGCGGTCGTTGTGCTTGCCGACCACAAGATGGCCGAAACAGACACCGAACTCGGGGCGAACCTGATGGTCTTTTTCGTCCGCGATTGGGATGAGTTGACGCAAACCCCCATTCTCGACCGACTGATCCCCGATCTCGCGCCGCTGGTCACCCGTCTCAAATCTGTCGATGCGAACCAGTATCGCAGTTTCCGGTTTGACCCGAGCGGCGGCATCAAGGCCGCCTTCGTCTTCATTCGGATGGATGCGGACATGCAGGCCGCCAGTGCCGATACCATAGCCCTCAGCCAGATGGTGCAAACGATCCTGCTGTGGTCCGATGCGGCGTTTCTGCGCGCCTCGCCCCTTGCGATCCTCCGGCAAGGCGGCGCGCCGATCCTCAAGCCACAGATCGCGGATGTCATCCGGGCGGGCTATGATCCGATCTTGCCGGTGGCGGCTACGGATCCCGCACATGCCTTGCGTCTGTCGGCGCGGGTGGGACGCCGGCAATGATCCACCACTGGCCGATCCGCGTTTATTATGAAGATACCGATCTGGCGGGCATCGTCTATTATGCCAATTACCTGCGCTTTATCGAACGCGCACGCTCGGAAATGGTGCGCGCCGCGGGAATCGATCAGGTCGCGATGAAGGCCAGTGGGTTTGTTTTTGCCGTGCGCCGGGTCGAGGCGGATTACCTTTCGCCCGCGAAATATGACGATGAATTGATCGTCGAGACGACGTTGGACCGCCTGAAGGGCGCAAGCTTTGACATGCCGCAGACGGTGTTCCGCGATGGCGTGGCCTTGTTCCGGGCGCGGGTGTCGGTCGTGGTTCTGGGTGCGCACGGACGGGCCGCCCGGCTTCCGGCGGATATTCGCGCAAAGGTCGAAACAATTTCGGCAGACAGCAGCGCCTGACGCACAATTGTTGGTGTTTCCCCTTACAACTTGATATGCTCAACCATTAATGAGGCACAGAAAAATCACGTGCCCGCGATAACCCCGGGGCAGAGGGAAAACACAGGCTGATGGAAACTGAAACGCTCGCTGCGGCGCAACACGCGGATTTTACGCTGATTGCGCTTTTCTTCCGTGCTTCAATCACAGTCCAACTTGTCATGGTGGCCCTGATGGTGGCCTCGGTGTGGGTCTGGGCGATCACCTTTCAGAAGGTTGCCATGTATCGGCGGTCGCGGGCCAACGCGGCAGCGTTCGACGCGGCGTTCTGGTCGGGTGACCCGTTGGACGAACTCTACGATCAGGTCGCGGATGCTCCGAGAAGCGCGTCCGAACGGGTGTTCGTCGCGGGTATGACGGAATGGCGCCGCAGTTTGCGTGACGACGGCGTCCTGATCCCCGGTGTGCAGCAGCGCGTGGACCGGTCAATGGATGTCGCCATCGCGCGCGAGAACGAGCGTCTGACATCGGGCCTGAATTTCCTTGCTACCACCGGCGCCACCGCGCCCTTCGTGGGTCTGTTCGGTACCGTCTGGGGGATCATGCGGTCGTTTCAGGAAATTGCCATTTCCGGCAACACGTCACTGGCCGTCGTGGCCCCCGGCATTGCCGAGGCCTTGTTGGCCACGGGTCTGGGCCTGCTGGCCGCCATTCCGGCCGTCATCTGCTACAACAAGCTGTCGGGTGATGCCGACAGGCTGGTCTCGGGTTACGAAGGCTTCGCGGATGAGTTCTCCACCCTGCTGTCGCGGCAGCTTGACTGATGGGTGCCTCAGTCGCACAGCGCGGATCGGGCGGTCGGCGGCGTGGGCGCGGGTCACGCGGCACCCGGCCCATGTCTGAAATCAACGTCACGCCCTTCGTGGACGTGATGCTGTGCCTTTTGATCATCTTCATGGTTGCCGCCCCCCTGATGACGGTGGGCGTGCCCATCGAACTACCTGAAACCGCCGCCGAAGCCTTGCCGACTGATCAGGAGGAGCCGCTTTCCGTGACCCTTGCCGCAGATGGCCGTGTCCTCATTCAAGAGACAGAGGTGCCATTGGCGGATCTGATCACGCGCCTTCAGGCCATCGCAGCGGAACGTGAAAGCCAGCAGGTGTTTCTGCGGGCCGATGGCGGCATTCCATACGAACAGGTGATGCAGGTCATGGGCGCGCTGAACGCTGGCGGCTTTCGCGAAATCGGCCTTGTGACGGATGCCGGCGGCCCCGCGTTCAATGGAAACGGGGGGTAATCGGGCATGGAGATGCGGCGCTCGCTATATGCATCGGGCGGCATGCATGCCGCGCTGATCTTGTGGCTTGCGATTGATGGGCTGTTTCACCGTGCCGACCCGCCGCCTGACTTCTCCGTCACTGGCGTGACGATCCTGTCGGTTGCCGAATTTGCCGCGATGAGCCCGACGGCAACTGTTATCCCCGCTGCCGTGGAACAACCCGCGGAGTTGACCCAGCCGCCGGAAACGGCCTCCCTTGCCCCGCCCACCGCCGAGGCCCCGACACCACGCCCCTCGCGCCCCGAAATCACCGAGGCGCCCGTGCCCGATCCATTGCCCGTGCCGCCGCCCCCGGCGCCCCAAGCGCAGATCGTCGAACAGACCGCGACCTTGTTGGCGCCCCCCGCGGGCGACCCCACGCAACCGCCATCCGACACCCCGGTGCCCGAGGACATTCCCCGTGTCGCCCCGGTTCCCGCACCCACGCCCGACCCCGAGGTCACGATTGCACCCGAGGTCGTCGCACAACCCGCGCCACCCGAGCAATCGATCGCCGCCGCCGAGGAAGTCACACCGACCGCGCCCGAAGCGGCCACAACTGAAATCGTGACCGAGGCCGAGCGCCCGTCAGGCGGCGCGCCGCTGACGTCGGCGCGACCGACGGCCCGGCCAAATCGCCCCGACCCGGTCCAGACGGCCGCCGTGCAGGAAACCCCGGCTCCCGCACCCGAAACGCCGCAAGCAGCGCCAGCAGATGATGCGGTGGCCGCCGCGATTGCCGCGGCCGTTGCCGAGGCCGCAGCGCCCGCTGCACCCGCCGCGGTCGTGTCGTCCGGCCCGCCGCTGACCAACGGACAGCGAGACGGCTTCCGCTTGGCCGTCGCGGGCTGCTGGAACGTTGGGTCGCTGTCGACCGACGCCCTGCGGACCACCATCGTCGTCGCCTTTTCGATGAACCGTGACGGCACGCCCGTCGCCAACTCCGTCCGCCTTGATGGTGTGCTTGAGGGCACGACTGCAGGTGCGCAAAACGCATTTGAGGCCGCACGTCGTGCGATCATCCGCTGTGGTGGAAACGGTTACGATCTGCCCGAAGAAAGCTATGAGCAATGGCGCGAGGTCGAGGCCGTCTTCAACCCCGAAGGCATGCGGCTCAGATGATTGCCCCATTACCCCGCCCCCAATTTTTCCTGGTCCCTCAGTGGGAGGATTTTTAAGATGATTGCACCATTCACACGCATTGCCCTTGCCGTCGCCGCGTTCGGCGGTATCGCCGCTTTCGGCCTCTGGGCCGCGCCCGCCGTGGCCCAGAGCGGCCCCCTGCGGATCGAGATTACCGAAGGTGTGATCGAACCGTTGCCCTTTGCCGCCCCGACCTTCGTCGCCGAAAACGCTGCGGCGGCAGATGCCGCACAAGATATCACCCGCGTTATCGCTGCTGATCTGCGGGGCACCGGCCTGTTCCGGGAAATCCCTTCAACCGCGCATATCTCAACCATTACGAACTTCTCCAGCCCGGTGCAGTTCAACGATTGGCAGGCGATCAATGCGCAGGCCCTGATCACTGGATCGGTGGAACAAAGCGCCAATGGTCAGTTGATTGTCCGCTTCCGCCTGTTCGACGTGTTTTCGCAACAGCCGCTGGGCGAAGGGCTGCAATTTGTCGGCTCTCCCGATAGCTGGCGGCGCATGGCACATAATGTGGCCGATCAGGTCTATGAACGGTTGACCGGCGAAACCGGATATTTCGATACACGCGTGGCTTTCATTTCGGAAAGTGGTCCAAAGAACGCGCGGCTCAAGCGGTTGGCGATCATGGATTATGATGGCGCGAACGTGCAGTATCTGACCGATAGCCGCGCCCTTGTGCTGGCCCCGCGATTTTCGCCCGATGGCAGTCGCCTTCTCTACACCAGCTACGAATCCGGCGAACCACGCGTCTACCTGATGGATGTGGCCACCGTTTCCCGTCGCCCGCTGGAGACGTTTGTCGCAGGCAACATGACCTTTGCACCGCGTTGGTCGCCGGATGGGGGCCGGGTAGTGTTTTCGGAAGAGCAGGGCGGAAATACCGATATCTTCATGCTCGACCTTGGTTCGGGCCTTCGGACCCAGTTGACGCAGGCTCCCTCCATCGAAACCGCGCCCAGCTTCTCCCCCGACGGCACGCAGGTAGTGTTTGAATCGGACCGGTCCGGAACCCAACAGATCTATGTCATGTCCGCCAACGGCGGTGACGCGCGGCGCATCAGCTCCGGCACAGGCCGTTATGGCACGCCCGTTTGGTCCCCGCGGGGCGATCTGATCGCCTTTACAAACCAGAACGAAGGCCGGTTCCATATTGGCGTGATGCGCACCGACGGGTCCGAGGAACGCCTGCTAACCGCGTCTTTCCTTGACGAAGGTCCGTCTTGGGCCCCCAACGGCCGTGTCATCATGTTCACCCGCGAAACTGCCGGTGCCGATGGCGCGCCCGCGCTTTATTCGGTCGATATCTCGGGGCGGAACCTCCAACGGGTGGCAACGCCCGGCATGGCCTCGGATCCGTCGTGGTCGCCTTTGCAGAACTGACCTTTACGGACCCCGCGCCAGTGTGAATTGCGGTGCGCGGGGTCCGATGATACCCTGACCCAAACGCCCCAACTCAACAGGACGAAATTCATGAGCAGCCTAATTCGCATTTTCACTCGTGCCACCCTTGTGGTCGCCGTTCTGGGTCTTGCCGCATGCGGCCAAGGCCGACTTGGCGCGGGGAACACGACCAACCTGAACGGAAGTGGTTTGAACGGCGCAGGTGCGCAGGATCCCTCCAGCCCGGCGTATTTCAACCAGACGATCGGTGACCGGGTGTTGTTCGCGGTCGACCAGTCCACGTTGTCTGCCGAAGGTCGCACCATTCTGAACGGTCAGGCGCAGTGGTTGCTGACCAACACCGAGTATGCAGCCCTTATCGAAGGCCATGCCGACGAGCAGGGGACACGCGAATACAACCTTGCGCTTGGCGCGCGCCGGGCCGCAGCCGTTCAGGAATACCTGATTTCTCAAGGTGTGCCCGCGAACCGCCTGCGCACGATCAGCTATGGCAAGGAACGCCCGCTGGAAATCTGCTCGGACGAGACCTGCTATAGCCAGAACCGCCGTGCGGTCACGGTTATTTCTGTCGGCCTCGGGGCCTGATCAGATGCGGCTGGCGGTAATGGTCGCGGCGGCGCTGATGATCTCGGCGCCTGCCGCATCGGCGCAAGATAGAACCCAGACCCTGGCCGACATCCGGCAGGAGTTGTCAATCTTGTTCGTGGAACTGCAACGTCTCCGGGGCGAGCTGAACACAACAGGTGGTGCGTCCGGGGTCGGCGGGGCAGGCGATGCATTGTCCCGCATGGACGCCCTTGAGACCGAATTGCGCCGCCTCACCAGCCTGACGGAAACACTGGACCTGCGGATCAACAGCGTCGTGACGGATGGCACCAACCGTGTCGGCGACCTGGAATTTCGCCTGTGTGAGTTGGAGCCCGATTGCGATATCGGCAGTTTGGGCGAGACGCCCAACCTAGGCGGGGTCGCCGTTACCGGTGGCGCAACCACAATACTTGCTCCCCCCATTTCCAATGGCGGGCCTGCATTGGCCGTCAGCGAACAGGCTGATTTCGATCGCGCGCAGGCCGCGCTTGATGCGGGCAACCTTGCCGAGGCGGCACTGATGTTCGAAAGTTTCACCAATACCTATTCTGGTGGCCCTCTCAGCACCGAGGCGCATTTTCAGCGCGGACAGGCCGAAGCGGCCCAAGGTGCATGGAACCGTGCGGCCCGTGCCTATCTGGATGCGTTCAGCGGCGACCCGACCGCCCCACGCGCACCACAGGCGCTGGTCCGCCTTGGCACCTCGCTAAGTAATCTGGGTCAGCGCGATGAGGCCTGCCTGACGTTGGCTGAGGTCGAAAGCCGGTACCCCGGCGATCCCGCCACGTTCGACGCGCGCAATGAGATGGCCCGCCTCGGCTGTTCGTGAACAAGACATCGCTGCAAGACCGCTTTGCGGGGCAGATGGGGCAGCTTCTGGGGCCCGAGTTTCCCCCTGATATCGCTCTGGCGGTGTCGGGTGGCGGAGACAGCATGGCGATGCTGGCGCTTTCCCATGAATGGGCGCGGGTGATGGGCACGCGCCTCTGGGTCGTGACAGTGGACCACGGCCTGCGGTCTGAAAGCGCGACCGAGGCAGCCATGGTCGCAGCCGAATGTGCCGCGCTTGGCCACCCCCACACGACGCTCCGCTGGCACTGGGACGGCCAAGGCAACCTTTTGGATGCCGCCCGCCGCGCGCGTCTTTCCCTGATTGATCGCTGGCGCGCTGGTATTGACCACGTGTTGATGGCCCATACCGCGGATGATGTGGCCGAAACCTTCTTGATGCGACTGGCCCGTGGTTCGGGGGTTTCGGGTCTGGCCGCGATGGCTGCCAAGCGGGTGGTGCAGCCGCATCGGGGTCCGCCCCCGCCGCTTCCCCTATCTGATGTTACCGCGACGCAGGCCCCGCCGTTGCCCGATCGCCGCGCTGCAGACGTTCTGGCCTGCGGTATGGGCTTTACGCTGGTTCGCCCGCTGCTTACGGAAACACGCGACGATCTGCGTCACTATATCCGCACGCTCAAGGTCCCGTTTATCGACGACCCCAGCAATGATGATCCAAGCTTCGAACGGGTCCGCATCCGCAAGGCGCTGGAAACCCTTGGGATTGATCGCACCGTTCTGACAGCCACGGCCATGCGCATGGCGCGCGCACGTGAAGCGCTTGTGGCACGGGCGGCCGATGTCGCCAGCCGCATCGTGTCCGAGGCCCGCGCCGGAACTTCCCCCCTTGGCGATCTGCTTATCGACCGCGATGGCTTTGCCAAGGTCGAGCGTGAAACGCAGCTGCACCTGCTGGCGGCGGCGCTTCAGTGGGTCGCATCGGCAGAATATCGCCCCCGGTCAGCCCCGTTGGAGGCGTTGCTGGACCGTGCCCTTGCAGGCGGCGGCGGAACACTTCATGGCGCTCAGGTCGCGGTGGGGCGCGGGCATCTTCGGATTTTCCGGGAATATGCCGCGCTTGGCTCTCTTGGGAGCGACGCCAGCGTTCCGGGCATCTGGGATGGCCGCTGGCGCCTTTGTGGCAATGGGAAAAAAGGATGGATTGTGCGCGCGCTTGGCCCTGATGGATGGGCCCAGATCCCCGACAAACCCGCCGATGCGTCGCCGTTCATTGCCGCGCGCAGCTTGCCGGCCGTGTTTGATGGCGATCGGCTTGTCGCGTGCCCTGCGCTTGGCTTTGGTGCTCCCCTGCCGGTCGACTTCTGCCCAAGGGGCGGCCCTTTCGCCGCATTGGGCGATTCACATTGAAGTTCAGCGCCCCATGTCTATCTTAGGGAAGTGACGGGCGTGGACGTTCCCCCGTCAAAGAATTTTGAGGAGACTTCGCTTGGGCAACGCGCGAAATATCGCATTCTGGGTCATCTTGTTCTTGCTGATCTTGGCACTGTTCAACCTTTTCAGCGGCGGACAAACGCAGGTGAACACCCGCACCGTGGCTTATTCCGACTTTGTTCAGCAGGTCCAGAATGGCAGCGTTGTCTCGGCAACGCTTGATGGCGAAAATGTGCAGTTCACCACATCTGACGGCACTTTCGGCACCATCGCGCCTTTCGATGCTGAAACAACCAATCTGCTTCTGGAAAGCGATGTCCGGATCGAGGCGCGGGCGCAGGAGCAATCGGGCTTCCTGTCGGTCCTGTCGCTGTGGCTGCCGGTGCTTGTGCTCATCGGCATCTGGATCTTCTTCATGAACCGGATGCAGGGCGGCGGCAAAGGTGGCGCCATGGGCTTTGGCAAATCCAAAGCCAAGCTGCTTACCGAAAAGCATGGGCGCGTGACCTTTGACGATGTCGCGGGCATTGACGAGGCCAAGGAAGAGCTTGAGGAAATCGTCGAATTCCTGCGCAACCCGCAGAAATTCTCTCGGCTTGGCGGCAAGATCCCCAAGGGCGCGCTGCTGGTGGGCCCGCCGGGTACCGGTAAGACGCTTCTGGCCCGCGCCATCGCAGGTGAGGCCGGCGTGCCCTTCTTCACGATCTCCGGTTCTGATTTTGTTGAGATGTTCGTGGGTGTGGGTGCGTCCCGCGTGCGCGACATGTTCGAACAGGCCAAGAAGAACGCGCCTTGCATTGTCTTCATCGATGAAATCGACGCCGTGGGCCGTTCCCGTGGGGCAGGTTACGGCGGCGGCAATGACGAACGCGAACAGACATTGAACCAGCTTCTGGTCGAGATGGACGGTTTCGAGGCGAACGAAGGCATCATCATCGTGGCCGCAACCAACCGCCCCGACGTGCTGGACCCCGCGCTGCTGCGTCCGGGCCGGTTTGACCGTCAGGTTCAAGTGCCCAACCCCGACATCAAGGGGCGAGAGCGTATCTTGGGCGTCCACGCCCGCAAGGTGCCGCTTGGCCCCGATGTCGATCTGCGCATCATTGCGCGCGGCACGCCGGGTTTTTCCGGTGCTGATCTTGCCAACCTCGTGAACGAATCCGCCCTGATGGCTGCGCGCTATGGCCGCCGTTTCGTGGTGATGGAAGATTTCGAGAACGCCAAGGACAAGGTCATGATGGGGGCAGAACGCCGCTCCATGGTGATGTCCGAGGACGAGAAGAAGTTGACCGCCTATCATGAGGCGGGCCATGCCGTCGTCGGCCTGAACGTGCCCGACCATGATCCGATCCACAAAGCCACGATTATCCCGCGTGGCCGGGCACTGGGTCTTGTCCTGTCCCTGCCCGAGCGTGACCAACTCAGCGTCAGCTATCGCAAATATACCTCCAAAATCGCCATGGCGATGGGCGGGCGCGTTGCCGAGGAACTGGTCTTCGGCAAGGAATACGTGACCTCTGGTGCCGCCTCGGACATTCAGCAGGTGTCAAAAATTGCGCGCGCCATGGTCACGCAATTCGGCTATGCCGAAGAGCTTGGGTATGTCGACTATGCAAACGAACAGCAGTCTTATCTGGGAAGCTATGGTGGCGGGGCCAGCCATTCGGCGGCGACTCAGAAAATCATCGATGACAAGGTCAAGGCCTTGGTCGACGAAGGGTATGAGACCGCCAAGCGTATCCTGACCGAAAAGCGCGACGATCTTGAGCGTCTGGCTCAGGGCCTTTTGGAATACGAGACGCTGACAGGTTCTGAAATCGGCAAGGTGATCGCGGGTGAACCGTTGAACCGTGGCGAAGGCAAGGACGATACAGATGTCGGCGGCACGCCATCCATTACGGCCATCCCCAAGATCAAGACCAAGACGAAATCCAAGCCGTCGGGTGATCTGGAGCCGGAACCAAGCGCCTGATCCACCGATTGACGGAATAAGACAAACCCCCCGGTGCCGTGATCCGCGCGCCGGGGGTTTTTCTTTGCGCGTGGGAAGCGGCCCGTTTAGGATTGGCTGACCACTTGCAAAGAACGACACAATGACCCTTGCCCAATTTGCCCCGATTGCCGACCTGTTGGCCGCACTTGGCGTGATGGTGTCAGTTGCGTTTCTGGCCTACGAACTGCACCGCACCCGCAAACAGACCGAATTGTCGAACTGGCGCGAACTTCTGGATTCGCTGGTCTCCTACAAGGGGCTTACCCAAGATCCGGAGTTCGCGGATCTGGTCGAACGGGGCCATGCCGATTACGCCAGCCTGTCACCAACCGAGAAACGGCGATTTGGGCTGTTTCTGGAACAAGGGATCCATGTCGTTGGCAATTTCGTCAAACATAACGACTCCCTCCCTCGCAAGCTGGAGGGGCTGGACGATGCGATGACGAATTACTTCATCGACTGGCTGACAACCCCGGGCGGCGCGGCTTGGTTTGCTGAAAATCGCAAGCTTGGGCATTTCATGCCATCGACATATCGTATGCTTGACGGCTTTCTTGCTCGGGGTCGCCAGATCACGGACCGATAGGCGGTTCGCGGCCTTTGCCCAATGCAGATGTCAGCCCGCCTTGATCATGTCCTGACCCCACAGGTTTCGGGTTGTGGTGACCGGGTTGCTTTCGCATCTTGGCGCGAACCATGAACTGTTTGGAAGCATCCCATGCCTGCCCTCATTCCCACTGATTTTACCGCGAAGATTGTCTGGCTTGGTCACAACGCCGACCGTGACGCCGCTTTGGCCACGACACCGCTGACCGAAATGCCCCTGACGTTCGGAGGTCATGACGCTGAAAGCCGTGCGGGTCTGACCCGCCCCTCAGATAGCCGTGTGCTGTCGCAATACAAACGTGGTACCCCCATTCGGAACACGCGCCAGCTTTCTGTGGTATCCGCAGAAGATCTTGCCGCTATCGCCGCCGACATGGGGCTTGAGGCATTTGACCCATCATGGATCGGCGCCAGCATGGTGGTGCAGGGCATCCCTGATTTCACTCATATCCCGCCGTCATCGCGGTTGCAGGGCACATCTGGCACAACATTGACGGTCGATATGGAAAACCGCCCCTGTACGCTGCCGGCCCCC
>Ga0208544_10002145_pt1 | contig 13100 bp, 9 predicted proteins | sample DEB08_DNA_9_FD_184526 | JGI IMG/M metagenome (GOLD analysis project Ga0208544, IMG submission 184526) | Aqueous microbial communities from the Delaware River and Bay under freshwater to marine salinity gradient to study organic matter... | ecosystem: Environmental > Aquatic > Marine > Coastal ...
TTCACCAGAACGTCCAGCAGAAAATATTTCAGTTTTACTAGGTGCCTTTGACATATAGTTTGCAGCAGTATTTGCAGCATCTCTAGATAAATTAGGATCTACTCTACCAGCTTTTCTCGCTTCATCAGCAGCTAACCAAAATACAGCTCTTTGATTAAAGTTTCCTTCTCCACAACTGCTTGCACTACTAGCATACATTTGGGCAACTGCTAAATGTGCTTTACCCATTGATGGGCTTGCAGAAATTGCTTTATAGTAATAGGTTCTTGCTTGACCATAACTACCTTTTTTCTTAAACCCTGATGCAATTCTATAAAGAATTTTTGCTTTTTCGTAATCGTCACTTTGTAAATCAACAGCTTGATTGTAAAAAGTTAAAGCTTCAGCATCACTTCCGCTTTTCTCTTTTAATAACCCTAAATAATATGCAGTATCTGCGTTAGGCTCTAATGTGTTTTTTTGTGCTACTATTTTTACAAATAACGGATCATCAGTACATTCTTTTGTAAACAATCTGTTCATAGCTCTTTGTAACCATAAACCATCATTTTTATTTTGCTCGTAGTTTCTATTATATAATGGAACTAAGTTCTCGCAATTAGCACGATCTCCTAAATCTTTATCCATACCAGAAGATATTTGATCATAAGCTCTTAAGAAACTTGTATACGATTTTACTTTTCTTTCATCAGCTTTAGATAATTTTGGTTCCACTTCAGTATCTTCTGCTGGCACAAACTTATTTAATAACTTAGTATAGTTTTTAACTTCAGACTCTACTTTCTCAGAAATTTCGTCATATTTAGTAAATAATTCTTCAGCAGGTTTATTGCCAGCATCGTAAAGGTTTACCATTAACTTGTAATACGTATATAATGACTTAGGGTTTGTAAACGTTTCTTCATCTGTCTTATATGCATTATCAAAACAGTCATATAATTGACTATCAGTCATATTCAACTCTTTTCTATAGTCATATTGTAGCTGACAAGATTTAGCTAAAAACTCTCCTTCTGGTGTTTTACTAGCAAAATGCATACGTCTTTCTTCCCACATTTTAACAAGGTCTTTTATAAAACCAACTTGTTCGGCACCTGTAGATTTCTCAATCTTATGTTCTAAGATATTTTCTCCATAAGTGAATATTGCTCTGTTAAATTTAGGATTACGTTGTCTTATTTCCATCCAAGGACCATAAGCTGCATCATAATTTTTTGCTTTTGCGTACTCACTGAAGATAGAAAGCGTATTCATATCTTCTTCATTACCTTGAGCTGTTGCGAAGTTAAACCCTAAAAAAAGTAAGGCTACTAACAGTGTAATTTTCGTCTTCATAATTCAAGTATTAAATATTAATTAGTTAAATTTTCTTTTTTGAAACCATCTATCATTTAACGATAAACTTAGTTGGAAGTTAACAAAATCTTCTTGTATCAAATTTTGATCTGTAGTTCCTCTTTTTCCTATTTCAAATCCTATGTTAGCATTTGAGAAAGCTCCTCCAACTGGAATACCTACTCCAAAAGACATGCCAAACTCTTTAATAGACTCATCATTAATTTTCAATCCAGTGTTTTCAAAACGCATTCCAGCTCTGTAAACAACTCGTTTCCAGTACTTATTAAAGGATGTGTATTGTGGAATAAAAAATCCTCCCAATGCAATTTCTGAAGCATCTTCAAAGGTCGCATTATCTATATTGAAAATAGGATTGGAAAACTTACTTGTTTTTAACATGGTGTATTCTGCACCGAAAAACCATTTTCTAGGTTGACCAATACCAACTCCAAAAGCAGTTTTTGAAGGTAAAGTCAGTGCTGTTGTTTTTAAGCCATTAGCTTCTAAATCAGACTCAATTTCATTCACCGGAAATTCTTGTCCAGAATTTGCATTAATAACTATAGTTGCTGTTGTACGTTCATTCTTTGAACTTAGATCACTTTGTGGTGTATAAGTAAAGGCCGTAGTAAGTTGCAGTTTTTCATTAATCATTGGAGTATAAGTCACCCCAAAGTTAAAATTCAAACCACTTATGTCAGAACGATTGGACTCTCTACTTTGGTACTGTAATATTTCACCTTCATCATTATATAAAAATTCAATTGCTGAATTCTGTATGTTTCCAAAATTATAACTTGCATCTACACCAACGCTAAAATCTTTTGATAATTGATAACCAAGACCTAAAAAGGCTTTATTTACTCCACCTTCACCTCTATATCTATTTGTTATTACATCTGAATCATCCAAAGATTCAAGCTTATATCCAACTGAAGTGAAAGGCATGATACCAAAACCTACTCCTAATTTTCCAATTGGCATTGACATTGCTAAATAATCAAAAGTTGTGGCAGTTGCCTTTTGAGAATCTGAACTTGTTTTTAAAGTTGTACTACTATGTGAGCCGCCAACAGTAAATTTAATAGGACGACTTTCATTATTATAACCTATGATATTTGACCCACCATAAGATGCTGGATTTCTAAGATTTATATGAATACTATCTGTATAGATGCTGAGTCCTCCCATGCTTCTATTTTCAGTTGTTCCCTTAAATTTTAAACTTCCAATACCATAAAAAGAATAAGGAGAGGTTGTACCTTCTTGAGCGTGAATATTAAAAGCAGCTAATGCCAATAAAACTATACAAAGTTTTTTAATCATTCGATTTTATTAAATTCTAAAATAAAGTTTAAACCCTCTAAAAGGAAATTTGAGTTCGCAAATATGCTACTTTTTAATTGTTTTGACAAGAATTTAGTGTCTCCTCCTGTTAAAATAACTGTTAAATCTTGATATTTTTTTTCATAATCACTAACAATGCCATCCAATTCTTTCAAAATTCCGTTAATTATTCCCGAATGGATGGACTCATTGGTTGAATTTCCTATTAAATTTTTGGGAGGTTTTGTATCTAATAACGGCAGGTTAGCTGTTAAATTATGTAATGAATTGTAACGCATTCTAATACCGGGAGAAATAGCACCTCCAAGATATTTGTTATCATTTGTGATAAAATCATAAGTAATGCATGTTCCAGCGTCAATAATCAGTACATTTTTGTCTGAGTATTTATTTACTGAAGCACTAACTAGTGCAATACGATCTACACCTAAAGTTGAGGGCGTTTCATAGCAATTTTCAAAAGGGATTTTAGTTGAACTTTTTAGAATCAATAACTTAAATTGATTTTTCAGTTGTTCTAAATCCTCAATTGAGACACTACCAACCGAAGATATAATGGCTCTTTTTATTTCAGGAAATTGTTTTTTTAATTTAATTATTTTTTGCGCGAATGTTATATGCGAAGCTGACGCCTTTTTTATGCACTTTTGATTGCTAAAAATAGCCAACTTCACTTTAGTGTTTCCTACATCAATGATTAAATTCATATCACAAATAAAAGCTGTAAATTTACAAAACCAAACGTAATATATATTATTGATTTACACTAAAAACAGAATTGTGAATTGCTTAACATTATTTGATATAAAAGGAGTTTTATGTTAGAAATTAATTTTTGCATATTTTCTTTTGGGAATAATAAAAAGGGTATATATTTGCATCCGCAATAAGCGATTGGTGCCTTAGCTCAGTTGGTAGAGCAATGGACTGAAAATCCATGTGTCCCTGGTTCGATTCCTGGAGGCACCACTTAAAAACCCTGTAACTTCATTGTTTACAGGGTTTTTTGTTTTTTTAAATAATTTCTACACTAGGTTTCAATTTTCGCTTTTCTTAAAATCAGCATTCGTCAAAACGTATAAATTAGGGTCAAGACTAATGTTTTTTGGTTCGGCCTCTACTTTTATTTTAAACGTATTTGACTTTCTATTTAATTCAATTTGCTCTAACTGTTGTTTATTATTCCCAAAATCAACTCCTATTTGTAGTGGCATTTCAAATAAGCTGCCATCAGTTTGTACTTGACTTAAATTTATTACAACTTCACTTGCTTGTTCGTCATAACTCCAGTTTCCTTTTAATTTTAAAATTCCAGGTTTATATAACCACTGTTGAAAAAAAACAGTTAAATCTTTCCCAGAAACCTCTTCCATTACTCTTTTAAAATCATCAGTTGTAGCATTTAAATCTTTATATTTTTTATAATATTTCTGAATTCCTTCCCAAAAAATTTCTGTTCCAACAACACCACGAAGCATGTGCAAAATCCAACTTCCTTTTTGATATGTCTGAGAACTTGTAACATCCTTCATGTCTTTCAAGTTATCATGGATAATGGTATAATTTGGGTTCTTTTCATAAAAATCATCTACTCTTTTTTGACTCGACTGAAGCCCTTCAACAAAAGCGTCTCGTCCATATTCATGCTCAATAAAAAGCAATGTGAAATAGGTTGCAAAACCTTCACTTAACCAAACATCATCCCAATCATATTCTGTAACTGCATTACCAAACCACTGATGTGCGATTTCATGAATAACTACATTTCGCCATCGAGTATTCCGATCTCCTTTTACAGATCCAGCACTATAAAGTATTGCAGAAGCGGCTTCCATGCCTCCACTTACACTATTTGATTGTATGTTAGCTAATTTCTCATAAGAATAAGGACCAATATAGTCACTATAAAATTCTAGCACTTTCTTTGTTGGCTCAGCAAAATCATAAAAACCAGCATCTCTGTCTTGTTTAAAAACCCACGTTTGAATTGATTTCCCATTAAATTCATCGACATATTGTACCGCAAAATCTGCTACGCCAAGCACATACAGCCATGGAGCAATTGGCACCGATTGTTTCCAATGCGTAAGTCGTTTACTTTCAGCCAAATTTGTCTCTTCTATTTTTAAACCATTTGAAACTACTTGATAATGATCTGGAGCAGTAACAATGAATTCGCACATAGCTTTGTCATAAGGATGGTCGATTGTCGCTAACCAGTGACGCCCACGATTTGGCCAATTATCACTAAAAAAAGTTCTGTCTCCATGTTTATTATTTCCAATATGCAGGCCACTTGCCGGAACACCTTTATATTTTATTATATATGTTGTTCTCTGATTAAGTTCAGACGCTTTTGGAAGACTTATTAATAGTTCATCATTTTTATGAGTGAATTCTAAATCGTTCCCATTTGATACAACACTATTTACTGTCATTCCTTTATTATCCAGTTCGCTTGAAACATTAATTAAATCTAACCTTAAATTTTGAACACCTGCACCAAGAAAACGAATATCTACAGTAACTTCACAACTGATTTCATCTATATCATCAGACAACTCAATATTAAAAATATAATTTAAGGCATCAACCTTTGGGTTTTTTGGATAACTATCATTGATAGAAAAAGCACTTGTAAAAATTATAAAGCTTAATAAAACTAAACTATTTTTTGTGAATAGATTCATAATATTTGATTTGAAATATATTTGTAATTATTGATAAGATTTCACTAATTGAAAACACGTTTCCAATATCTAGCCATTATCTCTCTAACATGTAAAGATGTATTTTCACGCTCATTTATACCATGTGATCGCATTGGATAAGACATCATGTCGAACATTTTATTATGCTTTATGAGTTCGTTAGCCAATCGTTCAAAACTCTGATAGTGAACGTTATCATCTGCCGTTCCGTGCATAATCATAAGATTGCCTTGCATGAGTAATAGGTGATCCTGCTATGTAATTCTCTTCGTTATCATCTAATAGACCCATATATCGTTCTTGATAAATATTGTCATATAGCCTTTGATCAGAAACAAATGAGACTGCTAGTCCAGAATTATAGATTTCTGGATATCTAAACAGGCAATTCATGGTCATTTGACCACCTCCACTCCAGCCCCAAATACCAACTCTATCGGTATCAATAAAGCTGTATTTTTTGAATAATTGTTTGGCTGCAGCAGCTTGATCATGTGTTGCTAAAATTCCTATTTGTCCATAAATGGATTTCCGCCAATCTCTTCCTCTAGGTGTTTTTGTTCCTCTATTATCAATACTAACTACAACATAACCTTGTTGTGCCAAATATTGATGCCATAAGTCTCCTCCTTGCCATGCGTCCTGAACTGTCGATCCTGCTGGTTCACCATACACATAAAATATAATCGGATATTTTTTTTCTGAATTAAAATTAGAAGGTTTAATCATCCAAGCATCCAAAACAACCTCTCCAATATCTAGTTTGATAAATTCTTTTTGAGTAAGTCCTAAAGCATTTACTTTATTCATTAATTCATCATTTGTTTCCAATATTCTTATTGGCTTATGCTTTTGAAGGTTTATGAGAGATATTTTATTAGGTGTTTTTGAGTTTTGAAATGTATGAATGGCATATTTCGCATCAGCTGATATTTGATAAGCATGTTGCCCAGATTGTTCTTTTGGACTAACTCTTTCAGGATCAGCGCTACCATCTATTTTACTTCTGTACAGATAGCGTTGCGTTTGATTTTCAGGTGAGGCTATGTAATAAACATAACCTCCTTTTGGGTCAATACAGTTAATTCTGACTACATCTATATTTCCTTTAGTGATGGTACTGAATTCTTTTCCATCTCGCGAAACTTTATACAAGTGTAACCAGCCATCTTTTTCACTAGTCCAAGTAAAATATTTCTCATTCTCTAACCACATAATATTATCATGTATATCCAGCCAAGCATCATCTTTGTCTGTGAAAATAGTATTAAGTCCCATGGTCTTTGTATTGCCTATCCAAACTGTATTCGCATTTTGTCTTCTATTTAATTGTTGAATCATCACTTCGTTAGAATTTGGAATAAAATCCATCCTAGCCAAATAATTATTTGTAGGGTCGCCAGGTATGTCAAACCAATTTGTATCGCCGCCCATTATATTTACAACACCAACCTTAACATCCGAATTTTTAGTGCCTACTTTTGGGTAAGGAAGCGGGATAGGTTTTGAATACAACGAATCAACATTATTAATCATATAAAACGTACCGATATTTTCGGTATTTGACTGCCAGTAAGCAATTTGCTGACCATCTGGACTCCACCTAAAACCATCTTGAATAGATAGTTCCTCTTCATATACCCAATCAAAAGTTCCATTTATAATGGCTTCATTACCATCAAAAGTGAGTTGTGTAATTTTACCTGATTGTATATTTTCAACATATATATTATTCTTACTAACATAACCAACTTGAGATGCATCTGGTGAAAATTTAGCAAACATCATAGTGGTACGTTCAACAGATTTCCCTAGTTGTGTTAAAGCACCAGATACCATATCTAAAACCCAATAATCACCTCTTGTATGGTCTCTCCAGACTTTTCTTGTATTGGTAAATACCAATAATTTTGAATTATCTATCGACCATTCATAATCTCTAATTGACAATGGTTTAGTGTCTCCATTTGGGATTAATTTATCGGCAGAGACTAATACAGATCTTGCTCCAGATTCAGCTTCATATCTTATAATATCTCTTTCTCCAACACCAGTATTTACTTCAAGAGTAGAATACCCTTTATTATCTTTCATCCATCTTACTGGACCATATCCCTTTGAGCTATATGTTCCATTCTTAAAAATATCATCTAGCTTTAATATTTCCTGTGACCATGAAGCAAATGCTATTAGTAAGACAAGAGAAGTTAATGTAATACGTTTCATTTCTATGTTTTTAGTTTGTTACCCAAAGTAAATAAAAAAATTCAGAACCCATGCTATTCTGGGCTTTCAAATCTTGAGTTTATAAAATCCTTTTTGTCATAATGATGATAATTATTCTTAAATTGAGGATTATCTATAACATCATGTTTTAACCAACCAAAATACGTCATCATGCATTTAAAAAAGACTTTACACATTGTAACACTACTTGTTTTAATTAGTGGTTTTAAAATACATGCTCAAGAAAAACATTACTTTCAAACTGATTTCTCTATTGAAGAATTCGACACTCGCAGAGCTAAAATATTTGATGAAATTGGCAATAATGCCATTGCACTTATTCAAAGTGCACCAAGTGTTGCAGGATTTAAAGTGTTTAGACAGTCAAACACATTTTATTATTTATGTGGTTTGGAAGAAGGACATGCCTATTTATTATTGAATGGAAAAAACAGAAGCACAACCATTTATTTACCACATAGAGAAGAAGGTAGAGAACGTAGTCAAGGAAAAATATTATCGGCTGATGATGCGGATTTGGTTAAAGAATTAACTGGAGTAAATCAGGTTCGTCCATTAGAATATTTAGGAAATGACCTCGTTGGCACAGGACTTATTAATGGTGTAACTCCAACATTATATACGCCTTTTAGTCCAGTAGAAACAGGCAATGACAGTAGAGATGAAATATTACATGGTCATGCACGTGCTATGGCAGATCCTTGGGATTCGCAAACTACTCGTGAAGCACGATTTAAAAAATTACTAAATGAGCGATTCCCAGAATTTGAAATTCGTGATCTTTCTCCTTTATTAGATTCTATGCGACTAATTAAAAGTCCAAAAGAAATTGAAGTTATCCGAAAAGCCACAGAAATTGCTGGCCTTGCTATTATGGAAGCCATGAGATCAACCAAACCAGGTGTTTATGAGTATCAATTGGATGCTGCTGCTAAGTATGTTTTTTATCAACATGGCTCTCAAGGAGATGGCTATCCAGCAATTATTGGAGGAGGAACTAATGCTTTTATGGGTCATTATTTCAGAAAAACAGATGTTCTAAAAGATGGTGATTTAGTATTAATGGATTATGCGCCAGATTATCATAATTACACAAGTGATGTTACAAGAATTTGGCCAGTTAATGGCACATTTGACAAAGATCAAACAGCTTTATATGAATTTATTATTGCCTACAGAGATGCCTTATTTAAATATATAAAACCTGGAGTTACCTCAAATGATGTATTAGATAACGCCGCAGCAGACATGGAAAAATATCTCGTCGGAAAAACGTTTTCAAAACCTGAGTATTTAAAAGCTGCACAAAACGGCGTGAAATTCAGAGGTCATTTTCAGCATCCAGTAGGAATGGCTGTTCACGACGTTGGTCGTGTGCATCGAGTGCCATTAGAAGCTGGAATGGTTTTTACTATTGATCCTATGATATGGATCCCTGAAGAACAATTGTATATTAGAATTGAAGATGTTGCTGCAGTTACCAAAACAGGTGCGGAAAACTTAAGTGCTTTTGTTCCTTCATCAATTTCTGATATTGAAAAAACAATTAAAGAAAAAGGATTAACTGAATTTAGACCAGCTGAAACTCTACCTCTTAAAAAATATTAGGATACTATGGTTTTGCCGAGCTGAAGTAACATCTCATTTGTCATGGTTTCTATATCATATGAATGTTTCCAGCTCCAATCATATCTTGCTTCGACATCATTAATAGAGTTTGGCCAAGAATTGGCGATTTTTTGTCTAAAGTCTGGAGTATAACTAATTGTAAATTCTGGAATTTGTTTCTTTATTTCAGCAGCCAATTGTTTAGGTGTAAAACTTATTGCAGACAGATTATAGGATGATCTAATTTTAATATCGTCTGCATTAGCATTCATTATATCTAATGTAGCTTTAACGGCGTCATCCATAAACATCATTGGTAAAGCTGTGTCTTCGGTCAAAAAACAATCATATTTTCCATCACTAATGGCTTTGTGAAAAATATCAATAGCATAATCAGTAGTACCACCTCCAGGCAAAGTTTTCCAACTAATAATTCCAGGATACCTAATACTTCGTACATCAACTCCGTAATTATTAAAGTAGTATTCACACCATCGCTCGCCAACTTGTTTTGTAATTCCGTAAACTGTTGTTGGCTCCATGATGGTCCTTTGAGGTGTGTTAACTTTAGGCGTTGACGGCCCAAACACAGCAATGCTTGATGGCCAAAACACCTTGCTAACAATCTTTTCTTTAGCTAAATTAAGCACATTTAATAGTGAGTTCATGTTTAAATCCCAGGCTTTTTCTGGAAATTTCTCTCCTGTTGCACTTAACAACGCAGCCATTAAATAAACTGTATCAACATTATGTTTTTGCATACAATCTTTAATCTGTTTGTAGCTTTTAGCGTCAATAATTTCAAAAGGCCCTGAATTAACAAGTTCAATATTGCTTTCTCTAATATCACTAGCAATAACATTTTCAGTACCTAGTTCAGATCGCAATTTATTAGTCAATTCTGAACCAATTTGACCACATGCTCCAATTATTAAAGTTTTAGAATTCATCTATAGTTTTAGAAGGTTAGTGTTTCAAAAATAGAAAGAATTTGCAGTTAACAGTATAATTTTATCTTAAAAAAATAAAAACTCAATCGAATTATAGACATAAATAGCCTGAAAAAATATCCTATACAATATATTTGCATCTATAAAGTTTCAACTTATTAATTTCTATGTTCAAGATTATTAAAATTTTTATGTTTCTATTAGTAGCCTTATTTACATTTTGCTGTAAAAGTAAAATTAAAAATGAGGCTAATATTGATACTACTATAGAAAGTATAATAATTGATAATTCTCAAATTACCGCTAAAGATATTGCCCAAATAAATTATACAGAATACGCTTTAAGTGATTTAACTCAGAATAAAACAAGTAATTGGCAAAAATTTAATGAATTATCTGATAAAATTGAACTTTTAAAAACAGGTGATTTATCTTTTTTCAGAAATGACAAAGCCATTTTAATGAGCTTTCTAAACGATTTAAAAAATGAAACCCCAGAATCTCTTAACACCACTGCCATACTAGTAAGATTGACGGTTATTGAAACTGTATTCCTAAAACTAGAGGGACTAGCATCACTTAGTACTGCTAAGAAAGAAGATCTAATAGCATCTATTAAAGATGTTTTAATTTCACATTCAAACTTAATTTTTCAAATTAATAAGAAGTTTGAAAAAGAGTCGCAAAAAATTCAAAAGCCCAATTAAATATTGAATTCATAAAGCTATAAAAATCTTAATTTTTTGTTAATATGTAACAAAATCTAATTTTAGGCTTCTAAATAATGAGTAAATTGTACAAAATAAATACTATAACAAAAATGAAAATCAATCAAGCAAAATTATTATTTGCAGGTTTATTTGCCTTTTTAGGCTTAATGGCTTGTAAAGAAGAACCAAAAAACGAAATGGCTGAGGCGGAAAATATTCCAGGAATAATCCTAGAAAATATGGATACTTCAGTAGATCCAAAACAGGACTTTTACAACTATGTAAATGGTACTTGGATGACAACGAATAAAATTCCTGACGACAGAACAAGTTGGGGAGGTTTTGGGGTTTTAAGAAAAGCCACAGATAACGATGTGCTAAATATTATTAAAACATCTAAAGAGCTTGGCAAATATGAAGAAGGAACCGACCAAAAGAAAGCCTTATTAATTTTTGAAACAAATTTAGATTCTGTAGCAAGAAATGAAGCTGGTATTAAGCCTCTTCAACCGCTCCTAGATGCCATAAATAGCATTAATAATCTTAGTGATATGCAAACCATTTATGCTAAAACCTTAGGTGTTGATGCTCCTTTTACAGGAATGGGTGCAGGTCCAGATATGAATAACAGCACAATGAACATGCTTTGGGTGGTTTCAGGAGGTCTTGGGCTACAGAGAGATTATTATTTAGATCAAGATGATAATTCTAAAAAAATAAGAACACAATATGTTGATTTTGTATCAAACATGCTTCAGTTTATAAATTATGATGAAGCAACTTCAAAATCTGCCGCAGAAAAAATTCTAGCCTTAGAAACGCAATTAGCAGAACCAAGATTAGACAAAGTGGCTAGTAGAGATGCTCGTAATATTACTAATCCAATGTCAATTGCTGAATTACAAGAACTAACTCCTTTAATAGATTGGAATAAGTTTATTACAGATATGGGAATAACTAAAACGATTACAAGAGTAAATGTTCAAGAACCAAATTACATGAAAGCTTTGAATGGTTTTTTAACTTCTACTTCTATTGAAGATGTAAAAACGTTAATGACTTGGAGTACCCTTAGGTCTAATTCAGGGTATTTAACAACTGAAATGGAAAAAGCAAATTGGGACTTTTACGCAAAAACCTTAAGTGGTGCAAAAGCAATGCGACCTGCCGAAGAAAGAGCCTTACAAACTGTTTCTGGGACTGTTGGAGAAGCAATTGGACAGTTATATGTTGATGCAAAATTTCCACCTGAAGCTAAAGCAAAAGCAGAAAAAATGATTGCAGACGTAATTGCTGCTTTTCAAAATAGAATTAAGGTTTTAGATTGGATGAGTGAAGAAACGAAACAAAAGGCGATTGAGAAGCTAGACAAGTTTACTGTTAAAATAGCGTATCCTGATGAATGGGAGGATTATTCTGAACTAATGGTTAAAGAAGGAAACAGTTTTGCCGAGAATATGATGGCTGTTGGTAAATGGTCAATGGATAAAAACTTATCAGAAATAGATGAACCTATTGATAAGAGTGAATGGGGAATGCCACCACAAACAGTTAACGCTTATTTTAACCCAATCAATAACGAAATAGTTTTTCCAGCAGCTATCTTACAACCTCCATTTTACAACTATACTGCAGATGATGCTGTAAATTATGGAGGAATTGGAGCAGTAATTGGTCATGAGATTTCTCATGCTTTTGATGATTCTGGAGCACGTTTTGATGGTGATGGAAACTTAAAAAATTGGTGGACTGATGCAGATCTTGAAGAATTCACTAAGCGTGGAGATGCTCTAGCCGATCAATATAGTGCTATTGAAGTTTTAGACAGTGTTACCATTAATGGTAAATTTACACTAGGTGAAAACATTGGAGATTTAGGTGGTTTACTTGGTGCTTATGATGGTTTGCAACTTAATTTTGAAAGAAATGGACGACCAGCAGATATTGATGGCTTTACAGCCGAGCAACGTTTCTTCATGTCTTGGGCAACTGTTTGGAGAACATTAACTAGAGAAGATGCGTTAAGAACTCAAATTAAAACAGATCCTCACTCTCCTGGAATGCAAAGAGCAACTCAACCTCTTAAAAATATTGATTATTTTTACGAAGCTTTCGGCATTAATGAAGGTGATGCTATGTGGTTAGCTCCTGAGAAACGAGTTAGAATTTGGTAATCTAAAATTCATAAA
>Ga0208544_10002148_pt1 | contig 13078 bp, 16 predicted proteins | sample DEB08_DNA_9_FD_184526 | JGI IMG/M metagenome (GOLD analysis project Ga0208544, IMG submission 184526) | Aqueous microbial communities from the Delaware River and Bay under freshwater to marine salinity gradient to study organic matter... | ecosystem: Environmental > Aquatic > Marine > Coastal ...
CCCCCCAAAACCCCAAAACCCCACGTGCTTATCTCAGAAGGATGGAATATGGTTTGAATTTAGTTGAGTTGATTTGATTTGTGTTGGGGATTAGAATGATTTTATAATTCTTTAATTAGTAGTTTTGCGAATCGCCCCCTTTTATTCAGAAGCGAGACCTTTGTGAAGAATATGAAACCACGGAAAGTGTAAGCTTAGCCGGATAAGAGTTCTGCCAGGTACAACAAGGATTTGTCCCCGCAGAAGCAGCTCAAACCAGCCCCTAATGGGAAAAACAACCAGTAAGTACTCTATCCATGGACAGTCTCGCTCGTTCAGGAATGCTTCCTCGACGCTGTTGAGGGAGTATCTATCCTTGCCTAATATGTTTCATAACTGATGTGGTTTTTTAGAAATCCCTCCCCGCTTAACAAGAACGCGACAAATGCCGTACACGCGGACACGCGCAACAAGAGCGGTGTCAGGAACACGTAGGAATACACCGGTAGCAAGAAGAGGCTCAACGAGAATGACGACGCTCACCATGCTACCGGGGGCCAACTGAGGCATCCCAGTGGCGGAACCCGCAAGAACTTGAAGATTGAAACTGACTTGCTCAAGAAAGTCCAGATTCATTCGCCCATGTCGCAGGACCCCAAAGCCCTGCACCAGATAGGCGATGGTCTCGTCGATCGAGGCAGTCGCCAGCATCTGGCCTTCGCGCACCATGCGGGACCACCCTCCACCTTTAACAACCCCTATGGTCGCGACATGACGAGCAACGACCAAAACACGATAACATCGAACCAAGGTGCCTACCCGGGCTCAAATGAGTCCCAATGGCGCCAGAAACAGGACAAGATGACCCTCTACAAACTCGAGAAGTACTTCAAGTAAGTCAAACACTTTCACCCCGTCCGCCTATTCGATTTAACCATTCTCTTTCTTGTTCAGGTTTGAAAAGGTTGTCGACTCCCAAATCAAAGAGATGGTCAAGTGGAAAGAGAACGACCTGAAAGGAACCAGGAAAAGTAAGTGTCAGACATTAATCAGGCGACCCTCAGTTTTAATTAATTTAAATTTGTCGCGGTTTAGCTCTCTACATCAAGGAAATTAAAAAGAGTACTGACTTGATCCTCAACGTTGCCGAGCAGAGCCGACTTGAAAAACTCAGAAATTCTGAGGATAGGTGGCCCTGTCTCAACTTCCGCAAAGCCATCAGGAAGGTCATGATCTACATCAACCTGTTCGCTTTGCAAATCATCGAGAAGAAAGCGTTTGAAAACCTCTCGATTTCGGTCATTCTGGCCAACTCCATCCAGTTGATGCTTGAAGACCCTACCAAGACAGATCAGACCCAGACCGACGTCATCGTCGAGAACGTCTTCCTGTTTCTTTACACCGTCGAAATGGTCCTCAAGATTCTCGGCATGGGTTTCCTCTTCAACAAGGGCGCCTATCTGCGAGAGTCTTGGAATATCCTTGATTTCGTCATCGTGGCCTCGGCCTACTTCTCCTTTCTTGCGGCGGTCTTTGTTGACCCCACAACCAATGACGAGGAAGCCGAAAGTGCCATCAGTCTACAAGGTCTGAGAGTCTTCCGTGTGTTGAGACCTCTCAAGACCATCACCAGTATCAAAGGACTCAGAATTCTTGTGCAATCGGTGCTCGTCGCACTTGAAGGCCTCAAGGAGACTGTGATCGTCTTTGCTTTCTTCTTGATCATCTTCGCCATCGGTGGCACGCAGCTCTTTGGAGGCACCCTCAAAAAGCGTTGCGTCAGCATCGAGCTCGGCATCAAGCACGAAGATGATATCCTGTGCGGTGGCGCTCAAGGGTGCCCCGAAGATTATTTCTGTGGAAAACAGAATGAAAACCCCAGTTTTGGCATCATTAACTTCGACCACATTTTCTCGTCGTTGTTGATGGTGTTCCAGTGCATCACCCTCGAGGGCTGGAGTGAAATCCAGAAGATGTTCCAGATGACGTACAACCCCTTCGTGGTGTTCTACTTTGTCCCTCTCGTGTTCATCGGTGCCTTCTTCCTGCTCAACCTCATGCTCGCTGTCATCAACAACTCGTTTAACCGCACGAGACAACAGCAGTCGCAAGACTCGAACGATGAGGCTAAGAAGACCGATGGCGGCGGTGGCTCTGGAGATGCTCTTATTGAGTAGAGTTTGAACCAGCATGGCATGAATAATGAAATCGGAATCTCCGAGTTCTTCATTGCTAAGAGAGCTGCCAAGAAAATGATTGAGTATTTGCGCGCCCGGAAAGCGGAACGCGCCCAGGAAGAACTTATGCTGAAGGAAAATGGCGGCTTGACAGAAAAGGAAGTTGTGAACAGCAGCGAGGAACGAAGCATGGTGCAAAACAGTGCTCTCGCTGGTCCGTTGCCGGTTCCTGTTCCATAGAATTTGCAGCAGGCCAACGACCCTGAAGATGAATCCATTAATGAGAGGTAGTTCGGACAGAGCCAAACTGAAGGCCAAAAGGCCTCCCAGGAAGGCACCTCTGCTCTCGACAACAGTGAAAGGAAGCGATCCGGATCCCGTCAAAATGGCGCCGATGACTCCCAGAACTCGGACGAAAACAAGACGATCTAGGAGGAAGAGGAAGAGCCAGAAGACGAAAACTACAGTCAACGTCTTGCCAAGTTCTGGGAAGAGCTCAACGATGCATCAGGCGATGAGGCTGCTGCCCGCAAAATTGTTGAAAGCACAGTCATTGGCAACGTAGCTGCAGCTGGCGGTACTCGCCTCATGGCTCAGCAAGATTTGAGAAGAGCGCAGCCTTAGAGGAACGGTAACGGCAATGCTGCCGACCAGGGACTCAACGGCAAGACTGCGCCCGCTAAGATTTAGACCATTGGCACAGGCACTCAAGGCCCTGCCCACTTGGCCGCCAGTTTGAAAAAGATGCATGAAAACGCAAGCTACAACGGTATGCTGACGGATTCGAGCCGTGTTGAAGAGCAACTCGGGTTTGAAAAAGTCGTCGCTGCTGACCACTTGTAGCCTCAAAACCAGCCAGCGATGAAGAAGGACAGTCACTCCGACTCAGGAGAGCACCCCTTCGACCTCAGCTTCATCCACTCGATTACCCCCGACTACCCGAACTACATGTCCGATGACGATCATCAGAAGGTCCAAAAGAGCTTCGACGATTTGGCGTCCTCGGCCATCGCCTCGGACAGCTCCTTCCACTCCAAGCTTGACAACTTCAAGACAGCTAAAGAAGCCTAAGACACCTTGAAGAGGCAGACTTAGAAGTCTATTGCTAACCCCGCTCGCCAGTACAACCTGAAAGATGTCAAGAAGCAGTTCAGACGTCACCTGACCAGTGACTTCAACAAGAAAGACCCCATGAATGACACTCAGCAGTCCACGTTCTACGGTGGAAATGGAAGTAATAAGCAGCCTCCAGACACGAACTCTGCTTACGACGTCAATGCCCAGACCCCTGCCAACGGAAGAAGGAAGAACCAGTTTAAGAGAAGGAAGATGTCTCAGTCTGCCATCGGCAAACAGAACTCTGCGTCTACGAAGATTGGAATCCCCAACCACATCAACACCCTTTCTGCTCGCAACCTGTCGCAAATGTCTAACAAGACCATGAAGCGCGCGACGCACAAGAAGAAAATGATTGAGACGTACGACAAAATCGACGACACTTTCTTGAAGACGGTGAAGCCGAAGGACCCCTACCAGTACATCGACAAAAAGCGACAAAAGATCGAGATCAACCCCGGCGTTCCGTACAGGTCGACCTCCCACGACGAAGTCTTCGAGCTCAGAAACGCGCTGCAACAACGTCAGCTGCTGAGTAAGACCAACTAGTTCATCTCGGAGCCCGTTGTTCAGGAGCAAGAAGTAGACAAAGATGATAATGATTACGAGGAGGACATCTACCTCTAGAACAAGTATGATGCTTACCAGCTCAAGACTAGGTATGAGATCAAGCAAGAAGAGCAGGTGGATTTTGAGTCGGATGATGAAGACGCTCTGATCCTTGCTTTACAGCCTTACGACACCGTCATGTCTGTCGGCTACAACAAGCACTTGACGCATCTCCCAACTAAGTTCGTTGCAAGACGTTCCGATATCATTGTTTCTTCGACGCTGAGTATCACGTTGACCCCTCTTGACGATGGCTACAAAGCGAAGAACCTGGTGAAGCTCGACCCGGAAGAAATTCGTGATTGGGTTGACATGAGACAAGAGTTCCGCGCGAAGGACATCTACACCGCGAAAATTCCCGAGCCTGGTCTCATTAACTAAGGTATTTGGAGTCCCGACTGCACCTCGCAGAGTAACTTCCGTTCCTCGTTGGGCGGTTTCTACCAGAACTTCACTCCTCCTGAATCTCACTCTGGCTCGCCCAAGTCGGAGGCTGTCGTCAACATGTTTGGAGGCAACCAGAATGAAAGACCTCCTCAGACCAAGCGCCCGTTGAGACTTCTCCCAGTAGCCCTGCTGAGCGAGCCTCTTTCTCACGAAAAGCAGGCCCTTCTTGGCGAGGAAGAGAAGAAGAAGTACAACTTGCAGAAGGGAAAGCATGAGGCCACAAAGAAGGCCATCAAGAAGAAACATCCTCATCCTCGTAACGAGAGGTTCGACCTCAATCAAGCCAAGAAACTGTTTGAGGGAACCTACCACAACCAGGATGATGATGATTCTGACGAGGAGCCCGAGCTCATTGAGAACAAGGGCCCCAACCTCAACAACGTGACCATGTACGCTCACAGAGATGAAGACTTCAATCAAAAGGAGTAGCTTAAGAAATTTGAGTTCGCGTTCGACGCAATCAAAGACGAGCCTCTGATGAGTCAGATCAACAAGAACAAGGGCGATGAGATTCCAAAGGAGATCCGTGAGGAATTTGATCTACCAAACGACATGGGCACCAACTTGATTGACTTCAACGAAGTCCGTCTTCAGGACTGCTAAGTCAAGAGAAAGACGACGATGTGGTCTGGTTAGGACGTGCTCGAGATCAACCTGAACCAAGATCAGAGCCAGTGGGTGACAAACTACTTCAACGCAGTCCGCGTGTGGCCTAAAGGCGGCATGCACTTCGTGAAGCGCACCCGTGTCGTCCTCAAGAACATTTGCAAACACGCCCTTTGGGACAACTTTATGACTGGCGCCGTCCTCCTTAACACCATCACGATGGCTTTGGACAGGTATGGCATCCAGCCAGCAGAAGAAGAATTTTTGACCACGTGCAACACCGTGTTCACTTGGATCTTCATCTTCGAAATGTCGACCAAGCTGATCGCTTTGGGCCCTCAGAAGTACCTCGCGGAACGAATGAACTTCCTAGATGGTGGCGTCGTCATGATTTCGATCGTAGAGATGATCTTCATGTCTGGTGGAGGAAGTCTGTCGGCTTTCCGTACGGTCAGAGTCTTCAGAACATTCAGGGTGCTCAGAGTCGCGAGACTTCTAAGAGCCCTTCAATAGATGCAAGTAATTATCTCTGTCATTCAGAGGTCGTTCAGTTCGTTCACCTACATCGCGCTGCTGCTGTTCGTGTTCATCTTCATCTACGCTCTACTCGGTATGCAGCTCTTCGGTGGCCAGTTCGACTTCGAAGACGGCAAACCGAGAGGCAACTACGATGAGTTCAACGTGGCCTTCGTCACAGTGTTCCAAATCCTAACCATGGAAAATTGGCAACTCGTGATGTACGATTCAATGAGGTCCCCACTTGGCGCCATCGTGCCCGTGATCTTCTACATCTCGTGGATTTTCATTGGCAACTACATCTTGCTGAACTTGTTCCTCGCTATCTTGATCGACGCTTTCTTGAGTGAAGACGAAGAGTTTGAGCAGTCTGAGGAGCAACTCGAAGCTGAAGCACTTGCTTTGCAGGCTCGCCGCGAACTCATGATGCGAGAAAAAGAGCGGCGCATGAGAAAACTTGCTAGTGGAAACTCTTCTATGTTCAAGACTGGCAACATGGCTAACTGGAAGGAGAACCAAAAGAAGAAGGAGACTTCGAATTTGGGCAAACTGATCCGAGGTGATCAGGAAGAGCTTCTCGACGACATCGAAGAGATGGACTACGACAAGATCAAGAAGATTCTTCAAGACCACGGATACATGAAGAAGTCCAAGGAGGAGAAGATGATCAAGGAGTCTGACTACTTCATTGGCATCGAGTGCAAGAGAAGCATGTATCTCTTCTCGAAGGAAAACTGGTTTAGAAGAAAGATGTACGTGATCATGAAGAACAAGTACTTCGACAACTACATCATCATGACCTTGATCATCTTGTCGTCGCTCAAGCTGGGCGTCGACACTTACTACATGGACGCGAAGGAAGACTCGTTGACCTTCAAGATCAGTTACCAAATCGACTCTTTCTTCACATTTGCCTTCGCCTTTGAAAGCATCATCAAGTAGATTGCGATGGGCATTATCATGGACGAGGGAAGTTACCTACGTGAGAGCTGGAATCAGCTTGATTGCTTCATTGTCGTGTCCTCGCTCATGGATTTCTTCTTGACTGGCGTTGACCTTCCCATCATTAAAGTCTTGCGTTTGCTGCGTACTTTGAGACCCTTGCGTTTCATTTCGCACAACAAGTCCATGAAGATGGTCGTGGCAGCGCTCGGAGACTCCGTTGGCTCCATCTTCAACGTGATGATTGTCGTCCTGGTTATCTGGATGATGTTCGGAATTTTCGCGATCAACCTGTTCGCCGGAAAGATGTTCTACTGCTCAATCGGCAAGTTCACCTACCGTGACAAGTACGAGTGCAACGTGAATGGTGGCTCGTGGCAGGTACACGATTCGAACTTCGACAACATTATCCAGGCAATGATGACCCTGTTTATCGTTTCTTCGTTGGAGGGATGGCCCGACATTATGCTCAACACTGTCGACGCGACAGAGGTCGATTAGGGCCCTCTTAAGGAGTACAACTTTGTCAACGCCTACTTCTTCGTTGTATTCATCTTCATTGGAAGTTTCTTCTTGATGAACATGTTCACTGGTGTGCTTTTCTCTAACTACGAGAAGGCACAGAAGGAGGAAAAGAAAGGGTACACGCAGGAGAACCTTAATTGGATTGACATGCAGCAGATGATCTTGACGGCCTCGTGCCCTCATGAGATCTCCAACAAGCCAGACTCTCCCTGGAGGATCCGTCTTTGGCAGATAGTGCAGCCCTACGGCAAGTTCGACTACTTCATCATGGCTGCGATCCTGCTCAACATGCTCCAAATGGCTCTTGATTTCGAAGGAGCCCCCGAAGGTTTGATCTTCTTCTAGAAAGTGTCGAACTACATCTTCACGCTGATCTTCGTGGTTGAAGCGGTGCTTAAGCTGGCGGCGTACGGCTGGAGCTACTTCGGCACAGCGTGGAACAAGTTCGATTTCTTTGTCGTCGCGTCCAGTCTCGTCGACGTCGGCCTCAGTTTCCTCAACAACGAAAGTTTGGAGATGCTCTCCGTGGGACCCTAACTGGCTCGTGTACTTCGTGTCCTACGTGTGAGTAGAGTTCTAAGATTGGCTGGTAAGTCTGAAAACCTTCAGATCTTGCTCCAGACAATTCAGAACGCAGTCGGCTCGATGATGAACGTGTTCGGACTCCTGCTTCTGATCTTCTTTATGCTCGCGACTATGGGAGTGTTCTTCTTTGGCCAAATCACTGAGGGTGAGGTCATCGACGAATACAAGAACTTCCATGACTTCGACAAGGCTTACTTGCTCCTCTTCGCCATCTCCACTGGAGAAGATTGGAACCTACTGATGTACGATTGTGTGAAGACATAGCCCGACTGTGTAGAGGGCAAGACGTGCGGATGGGAATACGCCCCCGCCTACTTCATCGTGTTCATCATGGTCGTTTACCACGTGATGCTCAACCTCTTCATCTTGGTTATCATCCAGCAGTTCGACTCCTACTCGGTGCCGGATGAAAACCCACTGGTCATGTTCAAGAAGAACTTGAAGCTGTTCTAAGACACTTGGATCTACTTTACGGAGGAGAAATACCGCTGTGTCAAGATCAAGGAGAAGCAGCTCCTCAAGTTCTTCACCAAGTTGCCCCCTCCTATCGGTATGGCTGACTTGAGAGACGACGAAGAACGCAAGAAGAGAATGCTGAAGATGGGAATCAAGTCTTACAACGGCTACATCTACTTCAACGAGCTGCTGTACAGATGCATGAGACGCAACTATGGAAACTTCAAGCTGAACAGGAAGCTTCAGGTCTACGAGCTCATCGTTCAGTACCGACTCTACAGACTCAGTATGGCTGTCCAGAACCAAGCGAAGGTGAAGTCGAAGAACCCCGAAGACAAGGAGGAATTCTTGATCCGCATGCAGGGTAATGGCTCTAGCGTGAACCCCTTCTTAACCCTCATGTACTTCAGAATTAGTTTCAAAACTTGGAAGAAGTCAATGGAGAAGGAAGAAGCGAGGAAAGCGTATGATGCTCAAAAGGCAGAGGCGGTTAGTAAGGCTGAAAAGGATGGAAGTAAGCTGGAAGACTTCCCTGAGTTTGAAGAGGAACAGATCGAGAAGATCGCCGTTTCGATCGAAGTGGAGGAAGAAGTGGACTACACGACGGAGGAGGACGACGAGACTAACCCTCGTGCCACCGGCAAGCGCCTTGGCACTCTCTCCAACAATGGCAGTGCAGAAGGCCGCGACAGCATCAAGGGCCGCAGACCCAACAAGACCTTGTAGGGCACGAACAAGAAGTAGATGAGGCACACGGCTTCGAAGAACTTCGGCGAATCGTCCAGCAAGAAGAGAGATGCCTCGCAGGAGAAAGGTGGCCAAGAATCCAGCAACATCACCTTCCAGCTGAACCTTGACAACAAGAAGAACAACTCTTCGATGACTGTGAATCGTTAGACTGTGGGGATCCCGCCGAAGCCATCGCAGGTTTCTCCCCACGCGCGGAACCTGAATGAGGTCGCTGGCGATGTAGCCCTGCAGATCTCTTCACACCGCAAGAGTCTTCAGCCCTGAACGCCGCACGACCCCTCTTGAACGCCACAAGAGTGAACTTGTAAAGTCCTAGTGATGGCGAGCGAGCACCCTGAACTCTGAACTCTGACATATGAGAACAGTCCAGGTATGTTTTGCGTGCAAGAGGAACTCTTGGAAATATACCTGACACGAAGCACGCGATGCAACCTGGAGCCCCTGAGGCCTGTAACGACCCCAACTACCTTTCAACAGGCTGACGTGTTGTCAACGAGACCAGTATGCGAGATCACATCGCTGACAGAGACTTATAAGTTCTTTCACTGCCTCTCTCTTTCTCTCTGAACGTCCTACTTCGCTTCGAGAGAGTGAGTGAGAATGAGGCCACTTACTTCAATTTCATTTCACTAAACAAAACCATAAACTCAAAACACATAATTTAAATCATCTAATTAAGGGAGAAGTGGTTGGAAAAATGTGGACTAAATTTATGTTCATTTCGGTGTAGGTCTGCCGGTGCAAGCTTTGTGAGGTCTCGATTTGACTCCAGGATTAATTAATCTAATTTAAGCCAACAAACGATGAAAAAGTTATACTCAATCAGCTACTCGTAAGTATATCCTCCTCTGCGATAATTTAAGTTAACTTTGTTGTCTTTGTTAGGATTGTCATCGGAGGAGAGTGCGTTCTGGAAGCGTAAGGAGCTCGGATTGGACTTGACTTGTATGGCATGCTGATGGGAGAAAACACCGTCACGGGTGAAAGTGCAGAGGTGGCAGCCGCAGACAAGGTCAATGGGGACACAGCGGGATAACACGAGAACTCGTTGCTCCTAGAAAAGCCTGACCGACCAGAAAGTGCTGATTCGATGATTACCGCTTCTAAGAGTACACTGACAGAGATTCCTCTCGACGTAATTAAAAACCGGCTTTCTGCCTCGACGGAAGGTATCCATCAGAAGCGTGATAAGGATGGAACAGTTTTGGCGTTAGACTGGACCGAAAGTAAGTTCACTCGAAGTTTGTTGCTGCCTTTTGTGGCCTTCGATGTCCGCTACAATGTAGTGAGTAAATTTACAATTGAAGCTTCCCTCACTTGCTCGCTCCTTTACTTCATCTACAATGTACGTATTTTGTTTTGTAGCTGTTTCAACTGACCAGATCAGCCAGATTGTAGAGCACATGGAGAACGAGACCTCCATCGACAATTACGACGAGATAGCCACTTTGGATGAGCCGCCGAATACCCCAGAACGAGATTTGCCATCTGTCATAGTGACTGACAAGCATGGCAAGGTGTTCTCGTATCCGGAGATGCTGCCGACGTACGTGAGGCGTAGTGGCTTTTGGTTCGAGGTGTGCTTCGAGCTAGACCACGCAGTCGCTGCCTTTGCCGAGATGCGATCTGCCGGTCTGCACTCTGATGACCCAGAGCTGCCCGCCTCATAATTAGATTCTGTCAGCAAGAAAGATAACCAGCTGATTTACTATGCCTAATTGTATTCAACAGAAGAGGTATACCTTGCGCTGAAGTACGACATCGATTTCTTTAACTCGGTCCTGGCTAAGTGCTAGAATTCGGACAACTTCCAACGGGACAAGAGTAAAAGCCTTGACGTCAAAACATTTGTGGCATACTCAAGCCGATTGGTTGCAGAGATAGAACCTTCAGCCCTGTTCGACAACTCCGACTGGGAGTTCAATCAGCCGGAAAATGTGGTCAAAATCAAGGATAGATTGTCAATGGACTTGACTCTTTGGTATACAGTCGCCAACATCCGCAGTTTGTTCCAGTGGGACACACAGGAGTTTGTCAAACTTTGCGAGTTCGCGTCTGGGTAGTACTTCCCGGTCATCCCCGCCAACTTTGACAAGAAAGACGACTACGACTTGGCCATGTAAACCATTTTGACAAGTCTCGACTCCTTTAATTACATTTCCGAGGACTTACAAGTCAGGCAAAACCTATACCAGATCTGCAAAACGAACCAACTCGTAGGAAAGATTAGTACGGTGTCGACAAGAGGCAAAGCAGCTGGTAGGTCACTTGACATCGCCGAGCTTCACCAGCGAGTATCCGACATCCCTTCAGACTCCCTAAACGAAAACTTTATCGCCAATTTCCCCAATTATGCCTCCTTTGAGCTCATGTTTTAATGAGGGGGCTCCTTCCGAACAAAATCTCTGCCTGCTCACTCAGTTTGTTTTCTCTGATCGATTCTAGCAACCTAATTAAGCCTTTAATCAAACTTTAATGACCAATTTAATATAAGCTCAATTTTTAAATCGATGGCTTGTCTACAAGCAAATAATCTCTAATCAACTAAACTCAGCAGCTTTCTGGACTGAGCTTTCTGGGGTGTGGTAAGGTACGCCGTTAGTGACTGTCCGCATTAACGTTCATGGAATCGCTCAAGAGTCGTCAAGTTAGGCTTGCGGTTCCTTGTACTCTTCCCTATTATCTAGATCAAGAGGCAGACTCAAGAGGCTGCTCGAGTCTGCTCGATACTGCGAATGTATTGAAATGGAAGTCAGCTGGCAAAGTCGGAAAGCATTTCATTGAAACGCTGACTGACGCCGTGAGTCTCAGTTCTCGATTGAGTCATTAGCGGTGAAGCCAGGATGATTTAGTTAAAGCAACTGAAAAGTTGATCAAAATTAAATTAAATCATAAAATGGCCGAAGAAGAAATCAAAATCTTGTTCAGCAACATGCGACTACTCCAAGTCGACCTCGAGCAGCTACAAAAGCAAACCAGGGTCGTTATCAGTTCGCAAATGTTTCAAAAGTAAGACCACATCATTATCAGCATGCTCTTTAACCATTTTCTCGTTCGTGTAGAGCTAACCACAAAGGAATGGCCTTGTTGGTGCACACTCTTTTCTGCCTCTTTGATGACCAGAAATACCGCCAAATGTTTTCAGTCAGTTGGTTTCCATACTCCATGGTCGAGATGAGAGAGTTCAAATAGATCGCCTCAACCGTGACCTAAGATTTGATCAACAAAGGCAAGCTTGGCGCCACCGTCATCACGAAAGGCGTACTTGAGACGAGCGCCGGAGTACGAATGTGGTAAGCTTTGAGAGGTGTCTCAGATGCAGCACTTTTCGAGAGACTTTAGAGAAGACCTTCAATCGTTGGAGAAGGAATACCTCGGTTCTTGCTGACTACGCCCCGGGGAGCCAAGGCATAAGAAGAAGTAGAGAATGCTAACAAGATGACTCGCAACGCCCTCTCGACCGCTTAACAACTGCAGATCACTGCCAAACAGAACATTTGTCCAAAAGCTTTGCAACGGGCGATCAAAGCACTCAGGCTTCACGTTTCGCACGCTGAGACCACCTTCGTAGACAGCTGCGAGAAAGTAGAATGCCATTAACAAAACTGGGTCAAAGTAGCAGCAGAGCTGACACGAAGCTACGAAAAAGAACGAGCGAAGAACATAGCACTGGTTGAACAGTCTAAACAGATGGGGTTGTTCTCCGCTTCGAATCCTTTCACAGCCGACTTGAAAGAACAAGGCTTAGAGTGCCTTCAGAAGTTGCCCCAGTTGAAAGAGTTGAGAGACTCGTAGGATGCGTTGGACTCGTTTGCATAAGTGCTTGACAAGGATCACCTCGCTGAGAATGTTGGAAGACTTCTGGATGTTTCGACCATCCACCAGCCATCACAGCAGGTATCACAGCAGTCATCGTAGCTAGACTCTCAGCGAGACGAAGAATACAAAATTGAATAAAGTGTTTAACCGATTGAAGAAGGTGAACCCGTGCTGTCGTAAGAGGCAATCTTGGCCGACTGTTTAAATAAGGAGGAAGCGAAGAAAAGGTTTAAGTTTGGTTACTCCGCAGACATCTTATTCATTGATAAGCTGTGCGAAGACACGGAGGCTGAGGTTGGCAAGGTGGTGTAGACAATTCAAAAGTAGAAGGAAGCGAATGAGGACATGGGTGACGAGTAATCAGAAGTATTGAAATAACTAGATCTTCTGATTGGTAAGCATAAGGCGCAGATCGAAAAGTTAAAGCTGGCAAAGGAACAGATATAATGAGAGTGACCCACCGTATCACTCGAAACAATTAAAACCTTTATTTTAATTCAATTCAAACGTCGCAAGGGGTTTTGGGGTTTTGGGGTTTTGGGGTTTTGGGG